>Ga0078972_1000536_pt1 | contig 157455 bp, 155 predicted proteins | sample YelNatPaOPGAMG01_FD_67568 | JGI IMG/M metagenome (GOLD analysis project Ga0078972, IMG submission 67568) | Hot spring thermophilic microbial communities from Obsidian Pool, Yellowstone National Park, USA - OP-RAMG-01 (SPADES assembly) (version 2) | ecosystem: Environmental > Aquatic > Thermal...
TGATTGCGGCCAAACGATTGTTGCAACGAGTGCTGCCCCGTTATGGACGGTTCTTTGATGTAGCCTTGACCGATGCCCTCTATCTGGAGGCCCCTTTCTACAACCTCTGCCTAAAACATCATAAGCAAGTGATCAGTGTCCTTAAGGGTGAACAACGACTCCTTCTTCAAGATGCCCAAGGTGTCTTCTCTCTGATAGAACCTAATGTTTGGAAAGAAGAGCATTCTCAGATCCGGGCATGGGATGAAGAATGGTTTACCACGGCCGAAGGAATTAAGGTTCCTCTGCGAGTTCTTCGGAGCGAGGAAACGGTCACAAAAAGGCACCGCAAAAACCACCAATGGATTGAAAAGACAGAACTCCACCATTGGTGTTGGACAACGACCCTCTCCATCTCTCAAATCCCCACACGCCTGCTCTGGCACATCGCTCACCGACGCTGGGAGATCGAAAACGATTTACTCCACACCCTGGTGACTTACTTCGCCCTCGATCACTGTTTCAAGCATCACCCCACGGCCATCCTTAATTTCATCCTCACCCTTTTTATCGCTTTCGTGCTCCTACAGAGTTTCTACTACAGGAATCTTAAACCTCAAAGGCGCTTTCATTTGACCTTGATCGGTTTGACCAACGAACTCCATCTGAGCTTAGTTACCATGGATATTCCTGCTCCCTGGATCACTTTCCGAGGAGGATAGCTTCCTCCTCACCTCCTATCCTTAGGTCTTTCTAATTCTCCCTTCCAGGGATAATGGAGATGTTTTGTCCCTGTGCCCTTATCCCTTCCATTCAGGCCTCAAAAGGCGATTGCGAAAATGCTCCTATTATCTTTTTGAACCAATCTCAATTGATTTAACCCCTATATATGCCCCATTTCCACGATTTCGCCATTGTGGTCCCACTCTTATTACGGAATTTCTGTAAAAATTTTATAAGATTTGACAAATATTGAAAAATTTATTAATATTTATTATTTATTTTTGGAGGGTTATGTATGTATGCAGTGATAAAAACAGGTGGGAAAGAATACAAAGTATCCCAAGGAGATATTATTCAAGTTGAAAAAATCGATGGAAAAGTTGGTGATCTTGTTACATTAAAAAATGTATTAATGGTTTGTTCGGGTGAAAAGATTGATATTGGAAAACCTTATCTTGAAAATACAGTGATTATTGGTGAAATAGTTCGGCATGCAAAAGGTAATAAGATTCTTACCTATAAAATGAAAAAAAGGAAGAATTATCGTCGCCTAAAAGGACATAGGCAGAATTATACTTATTTAAAAATAAATGAGATTTCTTTAGGTGAACCATTAAATCAATCTTTAAATTAAATATTCAGAATTAGGAAGGAGGGAAAAAGGAATGGCACATAAAAAAGCAGGTGGGAGTTCAAGAAATGGAAGAGACAGTGCAGGGCAACGTCTTGGAGTAAAGATATTTGGCGGTCAACTTGTTCAAGCAGGAAATATTTTGGTTCGTCAGAAAGGGACTCGAATCCATCCAGGTGATAATGTAGGAATGGGCAAAGACTATACCCTCTTTGCTAAAATTGATGGTATTGTCAAGTATGTGCATAAAGGAAAAGACAAAAAACTGGTAAGTGTATATCCGCAGCCATCCTAATATTCTTGCCAATTTGTCTAATAATCCGAAAAGATGAAATTTGTTGATGAAGTAAGAATCTATGTGAAGGCAGGAGATGGTGGAAATGGCTGTGTAAGTTTTAGAAGAGAAAAATTTGTCCCTAAGGGGGGGCCTGACGGAGGCGATGGAGGGAAAGGTGGAGATGTGATTCTTCAGGCAGATATTCAGCTCTCAACACTTCTTGATTTAACCTATCCAAGTCAATTCCGTGCAAAAAGGGGCGGCCACGGAAGAGGAAAAAACCAAACAGGTAAGGATGGAGAAGACCTTATACTTAAAGTCCCAGTTGGCACAGTTATTAAAGATGATGAAACTGGAGAAGTCTTAGAGGATCTCATTTTTGATGGCCAACAATTTGTTGCTGCAAAAGGAGGAAGAGGTGGAAGAGGAAATGCTCGATTTGCCACACCTACTCTTAGAACACCAAGGTATGCTGAAAAAGGTGAAAAAGGAGAGGAAAGGTACCTTAAGCTTGAGCTTAAGCTATTGGCTGATGTAGGATTAATTGGTTATCCAAATGTTGGAAAATCTACTCTCCTTTCGAGGATCAGTTCTGCAAAACCAAAGATTGCTTCATATCCATTTACAACACTTATTCCAAATCTTGGTGTGGTTGAAAGAGAAGGTGAAAAACCTTTTGTGGTGGCTGACATTCCAGGATTGATAGAAGGAGCTCAAAAGGGTGTGGGTTTGGGACTAAGATTCTTAAGACATATAGAAAGAACAAGGCTTTTAATTCACATTCTTGATACCTCTCAAGACCCATTGAGAAATCCAATTCAAAATTTTAATGTAATTAATAAAGAACTATGCGCTTATCATCCTAATCTTTCTGAAAAACCACAAATTGTTGTGCTTAATAAAATCGATATCCCTTCTGTTAGAGAGAAAGCACCTCTTCTTGAGAAGGAGTTTGAGAAGATAGGAAAAAAACTATATAAAATCTCTGCAAAAACTGGAGAAGGGATAGATGAATTAATTGAAGTTATATATAGAGAATTAAAAAAATTATTTAACTAAGGATGGTTAATAGAAGGAAATTATTCAGTAATGTAAAACGAATAGTGATCAAAGTGGGATCAAGCATTCTGGCCTCTCCCCAGAGAGGTCTTCACTACGAAGTTTTCTCACAATTAGCCAAAGAAATCTCCGACATAAAAAGAAAAGGCTATGAAATAGCCCTTGTCTCTTCAGGCGCTATTGCTGCAGGAATGGAAAGATTAGGTTTAAAGAACCGTCCAACTTCAATTACTCAGAAACAGGCTACAGCTGCTATTGGCCAAACTCAACTCATGAATATATATGAAAAATTTTTCTCTCGGAATAAGCAGATGGTCGCCCAAATCCTCCTAACCCATGAGGACTTAAGTCATCGAAAAAGGTTTATCAATGCAAGAAATACTATGCTTAATCTTCTTGGGCTTGGAATCATACCGATCATCAATGAAAACGATACAGTGGTGGTAGATGAAATCAAGTTTGGTGATAATGATAATTTATCTGCCTTAATTACAAATCTTATCGAAGCAGATTTACTCATTATCCTAACAGATATTGATGGACTTTATAATTCTGATCCCAGAATAAATCCAGAGGCTAAACAGATCCCTTTAGTGAAAGACATTGATGATTTGGAGATTGAGGCAATGGTAGGCAATACGATGGGCAAATTTAGTGTAGGAGGAATGTTAAGTAAGATTCAGGCAGCCCAAAAAGCCTCTCGATTTGGGATTTCAACTGTGATTGCAAAAGGAACAAAAAGAGGAATTCTTCAACAAATACTTAAAGGAGAAGAAGTTGGTACACTTATTCTCCCTAAAGAAACTACACTCAGCAGTAGAAAACACTGGATTGCCTTCAATCTAAAACCAAAAGGTGATATAATCGTTGACGAGGGAGCCAAAAGAGCAATTGTGCAAAAGGGAAAGAGCCTCCTTCCCTCAGGGATTGTAAAAGTAAAAGGATCATTTGAACGTGGGGATTCAGTTTCATTAATAGGTCCTCGAGGTAAAGAATTTGCAAGGGGTCTTGTCAATTATACATCTGATGAACTTGAAAGAATCAAAGGTTTAAAGACGGGTGAAATTGAGAAATACCTTGGTTATAAATATTCTGATGAAGTTATTCATCGAGATGATTTAGTCGTATTATAAGGAGTATAATTTGGAAGAAATTAAATTAATCGCTAAAAAGGCCAAAGAAGCATCATATCAATTAGCCCGATTTTCTACTGACTTAAAGAATAAGGCCCTTTTAGAAATTGCTGATAGAATTGAACGAGAAACCCAATTCTTGATTGAAGAAAATCTTAAAGATTTAAAGGAAGCGCAAGCTCAACCCCATTTCCCCAAAGCCATGTTGGATCGGCTAAAATTGACTCCTGAATTAATCCGCACAATCTCAGAGGGGCTTAGACAAGTTGCTCATCTTCCTGACCCTGTAGGAGAAATTGTAAAGATGTGGAAAAGACCAAATGGTCTAATGGTAGGAAAGATGAGGATCCCAATAGGAGTAATTGGGATAATTTATGAGTCGAGACCAAATGTAACAGCTGATGCCTCAGGCCTTTGTCTTAAGTCAGCAAATAGTGTGATTCTCAGGGGTGGACATGAGGCCTATCATTCTAACTTAGCGATTGTTCATATAATCCAGGCTGCTCTTGATCAAGTAGGGATCCCAAAAGAGGCGGTTCAAATCTTTCCTCGAAAAGAAAGAGAAGCTATAAAAGAGATGCTACAACTTGAGGATGAAATTGATCTTATCATTCCAAGGGGTGGGGAAGAGTTAATCCGTTTTGTAACAACACATTCCAAGATTCCTGTAATTAAACATTACAAAGGGGTTTGCCATATCTTTGTAGATGAAAGTGCAGATTTGGATATGGCCATTAGGATATGTCTCAATGCAAAAACACAGAAACCTGCTGTGTGTAATGCTATGGAAACCCTTCTCGTTCATCGAAATATAGCTAATGAGTTTCTACCAAAAATCTCAGAAGCAATGATGAGAGAAGGAGTTGAGCTAAGAGGTTGTCCAATTAGCAAGAAAATTGTCCCCGAGATAAAGGAGGCAACTGAGGATGATTGGTATCAAGAATATCTTGATCTTATTCTTTCAATCAAAGTAGTGAGTGGAATTGAAGAAGCTATTTCTCACATCTCGAGATATGGCTCTAACCATACCGATTCTATTATAACATCTAATTACAGAAATGCTCAAAAGTTTTTAAGAGAGGTAAACTCCTCCTGTGTTCTTGTGAATGCATCTACAAGATTTAATGATGGATATGAATTGGGGTTTGGAGCTGAGATAGGGATCAGTACATCTAAACTTCATGCCTTTGGACCAATGGGACTTGAGGAACTAACTACAACAAAGTTAATTGTTTTAGGGGATGGACAGATCAGAGGTTAATGGTAAATTTATTAAAAACCTATCATGTAAATTTTAGTTTTTAAAGAATCTCGAGGGAAATTGCCTATTAATCGAGAAAGACAAATTAGGAAAAAGGTAGGCTTATTTGGGGGAACTTTTAATCCTATTCATATAGGCCACCTTAGAGGAGCTGAGGAGGTGCGCGAGGCCTTTCAACTCTCTACAATCATTTTTATTCCTTCGGCCATCCCCCCACATAAAAATGCAAGTGGAATAATTGATGCAAATCATCGATTAGAGATGGTAAAGAGGGCAATCTCCAAAAACCCCTATTTTATAACCAATGATATTGAACTCCGAAGATCCGGAAAGTCTTACACTATAGACACACTAAAATTTTTTAAAGAAAACTCTAATGATATCCTGTATTTTATTCTCGGTAGCGATGCCTTTGTAGAAATTGAAACCTGGAAGGATTTTAAAAATCTCTTTTCTCTTAGTAATTTTATAGTCATGACCCGACCTGGAATGGAAAAAGAGGATCTCTTACCTCCAGCATCTTTAAGGGATATGTTTATCTATGATCAAAAACTTAGGGCATGGAAACATCAATCTGGAAATATGTTATATTTTCAAGAGATAACTTTTCTTGATATCTCTTCAACAAAGATTCGTGAATTGTTAGAAAAGGGGCGATCAGTTAAGTATCTAATACCGGCAGAGGTTGAGGAATACCTCAAGGGTTATAGCCTTTACAAGATAGAATAGAATAATTATTTTTTTATTGTAATTTGTTTTTTTTCTGTTATAATGTTTGACCTAAAAACGTTTTAGGGAGGATATGGCTACTGAATCAAAAAGAAAGTCTTTTCTTTGTGTAAAGGCGGCAATTGAAAAAAAGGCAAAAGATCCTATTCTTCTCGAGATGAAGGGAATTGTATCTTTTACGGATTACTTCTTCCTTTGCAGTGGTAAATCAGACCGCCAGGTACAAGCCATCGCCCAAGCTATTGAGGAAACTCTTGAGAAGGAAGGTTTCCACCCCCTTGGTCAGGAGGGATTTAAAGAAGGAAAATGGATCTTAATGGATTATGATGATGTGGTTGTTCATATATTTCTGGAACCAATTAGAAAATTTTATGACCTCGAAGGCCTCTGGGTAGAGGCTCCAAGAATTGAAATTCAAGAAGGAGTTAACATTGGCTAAAAAAGAGATGGATTTAAAAAAAGAAGAAATTGAAAAGGGATTGGATAAGAAGACTCTTGAGAAGTTTAAAAGAATCCTTCTAAAGGAAAGGGAACAGATTATCGGAGAAGTTAAACAAATTGATGAATCCTCCAAAGAAATAGGCCAGGATGGCATTCAGGACATAGGAGATGAAGCTGCAACAATATACAATAAACAGCTCCTCCTAAGCCTCAACGAAAATGAAAGGCTTAGGCTTCAGGAAGTAGATGAGGCCCTCGACCGTATTGAAAATGGTACTTATGGAATATGTGAGGAGTGTGGGGGTCCGATAAGTCTTAAAAGGCTTGAGGTAAGGCCTGTGGCCAAATACTGTGTTCCTTGCTTGACTAAATTAGAAAAAGGTAGATAATCGAGATGTTAGTCAAACTTTTTCTTACCTTCCTTTTTATTGTTATAGGCTTCTTTCTCTGGCTTTCTTACGAAAACCCTAAAGAGGTAGAGTTTAATCTTTTTGGTAGGACTTTTGAAACAGATTTACCCATCTTAATGGTTTCCTCTTTTGTAGTTGGCGCACTTCTCGTCTTTATTGGAACACTTATAAGAGATATTAGACATGCCATTCAAAACATGAAAAAATCCCGTTATGAACGAAAGGCTGAATCAATAAAAGAGGAGCTTAATCGGGGGATGGATTCCCTTATTCGTGGAAATCTAAAAAAGGCTAAAAACCATTTTATGGAGGTTTTAAAGAAAGATCCTTCGCAAATCGATACTTATTTCAAGCTCTCTGAGATTGCTATAAAAGAAGGTGACCAAGAAGAAGGCCTTCATTGGCTTGAAAGGGCAAGATTAATTGATATGAAAAATGTGGAAATTCTTCTTCGAGAGGCTGAACTTTACCATAGAATGAAACGGTTTGATGAGGCCATCCACCTTCTAAATGAAGCCCTTAATATTGATGAAAATAATCTAAAGATTCTAAGATGTTTAAGGAATATTTATCATGAAGGTCGTAGATGGGAGGAAGCAATTCGTATCCAAAAATCTATTCTAAAGCTAATTAAAGGAAAACAGATGGAAGAGGAAGAAACCCTCTATCTACTTGGATTAAAATATGAGTATGCTAAACAACTTCTTAGCCGTGGTGGAAAAAGCAATGTCGAAGAGGCTTTAAAAGAAACTAAAGAGATTATAAAAGAGAAAAAAACATTTCAGCCTGGATTCATACTTCTCGGAGATATCTATTTAAAAATGGGAAAGTGGGTCTCGGCTGGTAAGGTTTGGGGAAAAAGTTTTAGCCGATTTAAATCTATTATCTTCATTCTCAAATTAGAAGAATTGTATCTAAACCGTGAGGATCCAAGTACTTTGATTCGTATCTACCAGAGGGCAATTAAAAATAATCCTGATAATTGGGAGTTAAGGTTCTTCTTCGCAAAACTATGTCTTAGACTCGAAATGTTGGATGAAGCACTTGAAGAGATCGAAGAAATAAGCTTGAGGGTTAAAGACTTTCCTGCCCTCCATAGGGTTCTTGCAGAAATCTATCTCCATAAAAATGATTTTAATAGGGCAGCTAAAGAGTTCGAAAAGACCTTCGAATTGAGTGGGACCGCTTATCTTCCATTTGTCTGCCATGTCTGTGAAAGAGAATCAAGAGAATGGTTGGCTTATTGCCCCCAATGTGGAAAATGGGCTACTTATGATGTGAAGCATGGGGAAAAAGTTACTTCAGCGCAAATTCCCTCCTTTTCGGAAGAATCTCACTTATTTTTTGGGAGTTAAGCCTTCAGGTCTTTAAAAAGATGTTTTCTATTAGGGAAATAATATTACAATTTTTTTTGCCCTTGCAATGTCCATGTTGTGAAAAATTTTTAGAAGAAGGAGAAAAAGGATTCTGTAAGTCTTGCCTCTCCGAGATCCAATGGATAAGCCCTCCTTTTTGCTCCATTTGTGGCACTCCTTTCCCATCCCGTGAGATTGAGTGTCATCCTTGCGGGGATTGCATGGTTAAAAAAAGATATTTTACAACTGCAAGGGCACTCGGATCCTATGAAGGTTCACTAAAAAGGGCTATTCATCAATGGAAATATGAAGGGAAAAATATTCTAACCCCATCCTTTGGAAAATGGATGATAGAAGGATTCTACAAATATTGGGATACTTCTTTTTTCGATCTCCTCATCCCTGTTCCACTTCACAAGAAACGCCTTAAGGAACGAGGTTTTAATCAAGCATTATTACTTGTAAAAGAATTAAGTCGTGCAACTGGAATCCCATATAAAAAGAGAATACTTTTTAAGAAAAAACAATCTATTCCACAGGTCGATCTAAATCTTGTAGAAAGAGAAAAGAGCATTCGAGGAAGTTTTGACATTAATAGAAAAGAAGAGATTAAAGGTAAACGAATCCTTTTAATTGATGACGTCTATACTACTGGAGCTACTGTTAATGAGTGCTCGAAAGTCCTAATTTCGGCGGGAGCAAAAAGAGTTGATGTCCTTACATTAGCCCATACAATAAAAAACCAATAAAGATGGATGTTAAAAAAAGAATTGCCTTTTTTTGGATTTTAATCCCAACAATCTTAACATGTGTTTTTATATTAATACTCATTTTACATCTAATCGACACATCTTTTTATAAAAACATCATCCAAGAAAGTTTAAGTTCATCCATTGGAAAAGAGGTCTTTATAGGGAAGTCAAAAATAACTATACTTGGAGGTTTGGGCATCCTCTTTGAGGATATTCGGATAAAGGATAACTCTGGCTCTTTCTATTTATTTCAATCTAATAAAGTTGTCCTTAAGATAAAAATATTCCCCCTTATCAAAAAAGAGATTAGATTTCGGGAAATAATCTTCGAAAAACCCAAAATTCATATAATTAGATATAAAAATGGAACATTAAACTTGATAGAAAGATATCCTAAAAAAGAAGAAAAAGCTTTATCGAGTCATAATACTGTAAAGGCCCTCCTTAATCTATTGGGTGGTTCTTTAAGTTTCCGAGATGGGGAAATAAAATTTTTAGATGAAAAAATCGCAGCTCCCTTCATAATTGAAATCCGAGGATTAAATCTTCAGCTTTCATCTTCTGAGCATCAATCTTTATCATTCCGAGTAAGAGGAAAGGTTTTACAACCAAAGAAAGAAGGCCTTTTTTCTATTTCAGGAAGCCTTCAAGGAATTTCAAATGAATTTGATTTGATAAAAACTAAATCCGAAATGGAGATAGAACTTAAAGAGATAGATGTCTTCCGGTTTTGGCCGTATCTTAAGAATTTTATTCCACCAGATAAAATTTCTGGAGATTTAAATCTGAGGCTTCACTATCAAGGTTTATTGAAAGGACCTTTCAACATTTCTGCGAAGATAAAAATAAAGGACCTCCTACTCGATTATCCTAAAGTCTTTATATCTCCTTTAAAAACAAATCGTCTGACTGTATCATTTAACTTAAATTATGATTCAAAGAATATCCATTTTCCGGATATCACTGTTGAATTACCTGAAATTTCTATAAAGGCAAAAGGCATGATTTATTCGATAGGTTCAAATGATATGGGGATAGAGGCTGAGGCCAGAACTAATCAGTTTGATCTTTCAGAGGTAAAAAAATTTATTCCTTTTAAAATTATCACACCTAAGGTATCAGACGCCCTCCTTAAGGCTGAGGGAAGAGGTCCCATACAAATCTTATCCGTTAAGCTATCAGGTAAGATACCCGAGATTGAACAATGTGATCAACCAGTGAATAATCATGTAATATCTGTTGAATTGAATTTAAATGGAACTCGAGTTAGTTTCCCGTGGAAATCTCCTCCCCTTGAAGAGCTTAAAGGTTTGATTACTTTTAAAAAAGGAACCCTCTATTTGAATGATATTGAAGGAAAAATATGGAATTCAAATTTTAAAAGACTAAATGGATCCATTTATAATCTCCTACACAGAGCCACATTTTCCGCCAAATTTGAAGGACTTTTTAATCTATTTGATTTGGGATCTTTGAAAGATTTAGGGTTCTTCCCACAGCCCCTAAACCAATTGCTAAACAATATTTCTATTCTTTCAGGCACAGCAAATTATCAGCTCATGGCAAATGGAAATCTTCAAGAACCATTCCAACTCCATTATCAAGGAAGCTATCGACTTTCAAAAGTCAGGTTTAATTCTCAAGACTTTACTTTTTATATTGATGAGGGATGGCTTGAACTGTCCAACGAAGAGATTCGTTGGACAGGATTAAAGGCTACGTTTGGTAATTCATCTTTATCAATTGATGGAGGATGGAAAAAGAACGAAAAATTTTCTCCTTTTGAAATATGGGTAAAAGGAAATATAGATATTAAAAATCTTTTTAATCTTACTCAACATCCCCTTATCCCAGAAACAATAAGAATAAAGACAAAGGATATTTCTTCCCTATCAGGCTTTGGAGAATTCTCATTGGGAATAAAAACTCTCCAAAATCCTCCTTACCTTTCTTACTATTGTAAATTCCTTTCGAAAGGAGCTTCTCTCATCCCAAAAGGAATCCATTTTCCAATTATCTTCAAAGAAGGGACTTTATCTTTTTCTAATGATGATTTAATTTTCTCAAAAGCTAAGTTCACCTGTGATCGATCTTCTATTTCAATTCACGGTTCTATCAAAAATGGATCTATAAATCTATCAATCGGTGGAAATCTTGACCTAAAATCACTTTTTTCTCTTCTCCAATCTCCCATATCTCCTCAAACAATTTCTTCAATAGTTAAAGGTTTTGAAGAGATTAAAGGTCTTGCTCAGTGTGATCTAAAATTTTTTGGCAAGAAAGATTCACTCCTCAACGCTGTAAAAGAAGGCAGAATTAAATTAAAAGCCCTCTCATTCAAACATCAAAAAATTCCTCTTCCTGTTTCAAATTTGGAAGGATCATTTCAATTATCAAATGGAAAGATATCCATTGATGGACTGAGGGGAAAGTTTGGAGATTCTCAAATTGAAATTAAAGGCTCCATCCCAAGAACCCTAAGCGACCCTAATTTAAGGAGATTAAAATGGCCTATATCGTTTAACATCTCTTCTCCAAACCTTGACCTTGACCTAATATTTCCAAGAAGAGAAAAAAAGCAACCTTTATCTTTTAAAAAGATAAAGGATTGGCTCTCCATCCTCTCAATCGAGGGGAAGATAAAAGTGGTTGAGGGAAGATATAAATCCCTTCATTATCAAGACATGAGTGGAGAAATCAAGTCTATTGAAGAAAAAATCTATTTTCAACCATTTCAATCAAAATTAAACGGAGGAGATATATGGGGAGAAGGATGGGCTGAACCAACAGAGAAAGGATTGCGATTTGAAATTCGGCCAAGACTCTCAAATGTAGAACTTAAATCCTTTCTTAGAACTTTATTTTCCCTGAAAGAAGAAGAAAAGATATTGATCAGTGGAAAACTTCATATCTATAAGGTTGAGTTAAGGGGAGAAGGAGATAATTTTAATCAATTAAAAGAGTCTCTAAACGGAAAACTAAGATTGGAAATAAACAATGGTGTGATAGAAAAATTTAATATCCTTTCGAAGATCTTTTCTATCCTAAACATTTCACAAATTTTTAGCGGAAGACTTCCAGATCTTAAAACAAAAGGATTGCCTTATCATCAAATCACTGCCAATATATCGTTCAAGGATGGTGTAGCTCAAACAGATGACTTATTGCTTGAAAGTGATGCAATGAGAATAACTATGGTCGGGAGTTTAGATCTGTCAAAAAATCAAATTGATGCCACCATTGGAATACATCCCCTTGTAACAATTGACAAGGTTTTAAGCCGAATCCCTATTGCTGGATATATCCTCACAGGAAAGGATAAAGCATTTCTTTCCTATTTTTATGAGGTAAAAGGGAATCTTGACGATCCAAAGATTGAGGCAATTCCATTCAAAACTGTGGGAGAAAGTTTATTTGGAATTATCAAACGACTTCTGGAAACCCCTCTAAGACCATTCCAAAAAAAACATGAAGACAAATAAGAATGAATCCATGAGAAGGGAAATTCAAGAAGCGATAAAAAGAGTGATGACCAAAAGATGGCAAAAGTTATATGTTGAGTTTGGAAAAGATGCTATAGAAGTTTTGGTTCCTCCTGATTGTATCGAGCTTACTATGAAAGAGGCTTCAGTTTTAACTGATCCTCGGAGAAGCATTGAGGAATCGTTTGAAAAACCTATTGGTTCTCCGAGGCTTGAAGAAATCATTTGTCAGAAAAAGAAACCATTAAATGAAATATCTGTTGCCATTGCTGTCTCTGATATTACAAGACCTGTTCCTTATAAAGGAGAAAAAGGGATCCTTCTTCCTTTATTAAAAAGACTTGAATCTTTAGGAATCAAGAGAGATAGAATAAAATTGATTGTAGCAAAAGGAATGCACAGAACAAGTACAAATAAAGAGAAGTTGGAGATGTATGGAAAGGAAATTTTAGATAAATACCAGATTATTGACCATGACTGTGAGAATAATGCTATTCTTGAAAAGGTAGGAAATAAAAAGAATGGTACTCCTGTTTATGTCAACAAATATTTTTATTCAGCAGATTTAAAGATTGCCACAGGTCTCGTTGAAAGTCATTTTATGACAGGTGTTTCTGGAGGGAGAAAATCGATATGTCCAGGATTGGTTGATTTGAAAACGATCCAGAGATTTCATGGTGTTAAATATCTTGAAAACCCCAAATCAGATAATCTCATCCTCGAAGGAAATCCTTGTCATGATGAAGCTATGAAAGTAGCGAAAACCGTTGGAGTTGATTTCATCTTGAATGTTACATTAAACAAATATTTGGAAATTACAGGTGTATTTACAGGCGATCTTGAAAAAGCACACTTGGCTGCTTATTACCATATGAAGAATTACACAGCCATAAAGATTGATAAGGAATATGATATTATTATTACACATGCAGGATACGTTGGTCGAAATCATTATCAAACTGCAAAGGCAGCTTGTGGAGCATTACCCGGTCTAAAAAAAGGCGGATTATTAATAATTTTAGCGAATCATCAGGATCAAGAACCAATTGGATCAAAAGAATATCGTACTCTTACTCACATTTTAAAACTTCAAGGGATCGAACACTATTTAGAGATCTTAAGCCATCCTAATTGGAAATTTATTAAGGACCAATGGGAGCCAGAAATGTGGGGAAGGGTTTTGAGAAAAATTGGAGAGGAAGGGTTTATTTATTGTTCACCCCAGATTTCAAAGAAAGACTTTTCACTCCTTCCGGGCCAATGTGGAATAGATTTTCTACAAAAAGGGGAAAAACAGCCAACTAAGAAAGCTCAGGAGATGCTTCAAAATGCAATTATTTATGCGTTCTATCAATTCCAAAAAAGAGGGGTTAACCCTCGGATGGCTTTTTTAAAAGAAGGCCCCTATATAGTGCTCATTAGATAGTAGACCTTATAAATAAATGGAAAAATTTCTTTATTGAAATTATGAATTTTAAATTTATAATAATTAAAATCCATTTTAATAAATAATAAATTCACGAGGAGGTAGAATATGCAGGTATTGATTCTTTATTATTCTAAAGGGGGAAATACAAAAAAACTTGCTCAACAAATTGCAGAGGGAGTAAACTCTGTACCTGGGGTGTCAGCTCTCCTTAAAACAACTCAAGATGTAACTAAAGAAGATTTTCTCAATTCTGCTGGTATTATTGCAGGTTCTCCTACTTATTTTGGAGTTATGGCTTATGATTTAAAACGTGTCTTTGATGAATTTGTAGGAATTCGAAGGAAAATGGAAAATAAGGTTGGAGCTGCTTTTTCAACCTCTGCAGACCCATCAGGTGGAAAAGAAACAACCATGCTCTCTATTATACAATGTCTCCTTATATATGGTATGATTGTTGTTGGAGATCCAATGGATGCTACTGGTCATTATGGTGTAGCCTGCAGCGGTGCTCCTGATGAAAAGATTTCCGAAAATGCAAAAAAATTGGGAAGGCGAGTTGCAGAGCTTTGTAAGAAACTTGCTTCCTAATTAAATCATATTGATAGGACAATGAAATCTTTTATTATGAATCTAATTAAAGAGATAAATCTCCTTTGGACCCCCGTTTATCCATATTTAGCAAAACAAATCGAAGAAGTTTATGGCCGAAAGGATGGAGATATCTTAGACATTGGACCTTTTTGTGGGCTAATATTCAACTTCATAGAGAATAACATTGGAAATTCATTTACTATTGGAACATTCCCAGAAGGTATGGGCTTATCCTTTCTTGAAGAAGCAAGAAAAAAGGGATTTGAAAAAATGGTAAGAATTCTTGAGACAGACCCATCGCTTAAAGGAATAGAAAATCAAAAGATCGATCTTGCTATCTTCAGAGGTGCCTTTTTCTTTCCATCCCTCTTTGAGGTAGATTTTAAAGCAATAGATCGGGTTTTAAAGCCCAAGGGAGTAGCTTTCATTGGAGGTGGATTTGGAAAATTTACACCTGAAGAGATAATCAGAAAGATAGGGAAAAGATCAAGGCAGCTTAACTTAGAAATTGGAAAGATAGAAATCAGCGAAAATGAAATCCTTAAAAATATAAGCAAAGCCACTCTAAAGGCAAATTTTGAAATCATTAAAGAGGGAGGTCTATGGGTATTGTTGAGAAAAGATTGATATTTTCGGATTTTTCAATCATCTTTGGCAGTTCAAATACTTCCAGCTTTTTTACCAAGCTTATAGGCCTCTGTTTTTATCTTCTCATTTCTCCCAATCTCTCCTTTCTCTGTTGCAGATGCTTGAACCAATCCTAACCACTTAAGGCCCATGAATTGGCATGTGGTCTTAAAGCTATGGACTATGGGATCGGCTGTACGAACATCCGGGTCTCCACAAACAGTAATCAGGCCAATTCTCTTTGATTTAAATTTAGAGACATAGGCATCATGGATCCGCCACTGAGCATCAAAGAAGGCACACCACCGATCCAAATATGCCTTCATTTGAGAGGTCATTGCCCAGAAATAGACAGGAACACTATGAATTATAGATTCGGAGTCAAGAATTTTCCTATGGATCTCAATCATATCATCATTGATTGCACAAATCCCTTTTTCATTACATTTTTTACAATCCAGGCAGCCCGATATCTTTTTCTTAGAAAGAATAATCTTTTCTGTTTCTGCTCCAGCATCTTGAGCGCCTTTTAACGCCTCTTCAAGAAGTATATCACTATTTCCTCCTATCCTTGGGCTACCAAGAATTCCCAATACCTTCATCTTTCTCCTCCTTTAAAAGATCTTTCTTCAACTTCATTTAAGAATTTTAAAAGTGAAGAGTTAAATATTTCTGGCTGCTCGATGTTGGAAAGATGCTTTGCAGATTGAATAACAAAAAGTCTTGAATTTTTTATTTTTTTATGCATGGCCTCTGAGGCAGAGACAGGTGTTCCTACATCATCTTCACCCACCATGATGAGTGTTGGAATCTCTATCTTTGAAAGTTGATCAATATAATTTATTCTTCTTACTGCCTCGGAACATCCTATATAACCCTCTAAGGGGGTTAAAAGAAACTGTTTCTTTATGACTGATAGGATGGGTGGATTTGCCTTGATAAAAGCTAAACTAAACCAACGCTCCATTGTCTCCTCAATCAATGCGGCCAATCCCTTTTGTTGAGCAGTTTTAATTCTTTCTTCCCATATGGATTGAGCATCTTCAGGGATTTTCGCTGTAGTATCGCAAAGCACAAGACTATGTAGGCGGTCAGGATGATTTAATGCAACAGATTGACCAATCATCCCCCCAAGTGATAATCCAACCCAATGCACCTTTTCTATTCCTAAACCATTAAGCATCTCAATTGCATCATCAGCCAAAAGTTCAAGACTATATGGTCCATGGGTTACATCAGTTTCCCCATGACCTCGAATATCATATCTAAGAACTTGGAAATGGGGCTCAAGGGCTTTTAGTTGAGGTTCCCACATCAAAAGACTTGATCCCAGCGAATGACTTAATAAAACCACTGAAGAGGCTTCTTTTCCAGAAATTTCGTAATTAATTTGAATGCCATTCGCTCTAATTTTCATTTAACCACCTCTGCATTATATTTTGAATAAAAAATTTCAAAAATATATTAACACAGCTTTCCAAATTTAAAAATAGTAATAATCAAAGGACGAGGATTTGACCCCTAAGCATAGAAGTTAAAAAGAGATTTAAAGGTAGGACAACATACTCATATTAACCCTTGAACCCTTAAACCTTTATTGTTAAAAATTACATTAAATAATACTTTTCTGATAATTTATTCAAAACATGTTAAAATTTATAAAATATTTCCAAAAAGGAGGTCTTAAAATTGGCAAATATAGAATTTTTAAAAAGGGAAGAGGTCTCAATATTTATGGATCCAAATGATGGATATACTAAAAAGGCTATATATTTTGAGGTTAGAAAAGATCCTCTTACCAATCATATCTCAAGAATCCTTCCTTATCGCAGAAAATTTTCAGAGATAATTATCGGTTCCGATAAAATAGAAGCCTCGAAGCAAGCTTGTCCATTCTGCCCTGAAAAAATCTCTTCATTAACACCAAAACTTCCCCCAGAAATAGCCCCAGAGGGAAGAATTAAGAGAGGAGATGCAATATTAATTCCAAATTCATTTCCTTACGCCAAATACAATTGGTTGGTTATATTCTCTTCAGAGCATTTCCTATCTCTTGAACAATTTGATCTTGAAAAATTGACGAATGCCTTTTTACTTGCCCAGGATGGGATTAGAAGATTAAGGCAATATGATAAAACTTTTAATTTTTCATCTATCAATTGGAACTATCTTCCTCAATCAGGAGGTGCAATTTTACACCCCCATCTCCATATCGTTGCCGAGAATCATCCTACCTCATCTCATCAAAATGTATTGGAAAGATTAAAAACATATTGGGAAAGAGAGGGCTCCCTTTTCTGGGAGGATTATCTATCAGAGGAAATTAAAAGAAAAGAGAGATATCTTGGCTTTGAAGGAGATATACATTTTTTAACAGCCTTTGCTCCAAGAGGAATTTTGGGGGAAATCTTCATTCTTTTTAAAGAAAGAAACTCTATAGAAGATTTATCTCAAGATGATTTTTCAAATTTTTCAAAAGGTCTTATCAATATATTTAAGTATTTAAAAAATCTTACCATTAGCTTCAATCTATCTTTATTTTCTGGAAAACCCAATGATAAAAGCTCTTGGGTTTACGGAAGATTATGTCCGAGAATGCAGATTCCTCATTTGAATACAAGTGATATAAATTTCCTTGAAAAACTACATGACGAGGTGATGTGTACCATATCTCCAGAAGATTTATGTCAGGAATTAAGAACAGTTTTTAATAATTCATCAAATTCATATTAAATCTTTTGGCCACAGTATGGACAGAACTTAAACTCTTGGGAGATCTCTTCTCCACATCTTGGACAAATCTTTTCATTCTGAAACTGAAACGATGGCCTTGGTTCAGGTCTACCTATTTCACTAAATATTCCTCCACACCGATTGCATTCAATAAAGCGCTCTCCTCTTTTTATTGGAATTATTGGAATGAAAAAAAGGCTCAGGTAATGATCCAAACGTTTCAGTTGAGCTGAAGGTAAACCACAACTTGGACAAACCCTCGGTTGGTCATCTACTTTAACCTTTTTGGGTTGAATACCACCAATAAAGATGAAGGCCCATCTCCTCCTTTCTAATATAATAATTTATCATACAAATATTTAAAATCAAATACTTGACCAAGTCACTATCTCATGATAGAAAAATATTACGCAACTCTAAAAGGAGGAATTTAATGGTACAAAAACCTACAAGGCAAGAGGCCATTAACTTACTCTATAAATATGTAGAGAATGAAAGCCTTCGCAAACATGCTTATGCTGTAGAAGGAGTGATGAGATATATTGCGAGAATCAGAGGAGAGGATGAAGAAAAATGGGGGATTATCGGCTTGATTCATGACGTGGATTATGAAAAGTTTCCTGATAAACATTGTAAAATGGCAGAAGAAATATTAAGAGAAAATGGATGGCCTTCTGATTACATTCGAGCAGTTATTTCACATGGTTGGGGAATATTCTCTGATGTAATGCCAGAAAGTGATTTAGAGAAGTTTCTTTTTGCTGTGGATGAACTAACAGGTTTGGTTGTAACCACTGCCCTTGTTCGACCTACAAAGAGTGTATACGATGTGGAGGTAAAATCTGTAAGAAACAAATGGAAAGATAAAAGATTTGCCTCGGGGGTTGATCGCTCAATCATTGAAAAGGGAGCTAAGATGTTAAATATGGAATTGGATAAATTAATCGATTATACTATAAAAGGAATGCAAGAGGTTGCAGAGGTTATTGGACTTGTAGGTTCTCAATCTAACAAGGGATAATAATGGAAAAAAAGAAAAAAGAACCCATACAACTAATCCCTTTTAGGGCCGAAGGTGAAAATTTTCAAAAACTCCATCTATGTGAATATTTGAATGAATTGACAAACTCAACAGAAGAGGCTTTGGAGATAAAGTCAATTGAAAAACATGCTAATGAATGAAAAGAAAATTGATTCTTCTATAAAAAATCTCATTTTAAAAGCATATCTTTTAGTGTTTCGGAAACCTTTTTAATCTTTTTTGACAATTCAGAATTTATAAAACCATCCTTTACTCTCTTTTCCAATAAATCTTCCTCAAGAATTTCAACCTTTCCATGAGGCCACTTTACAACATCAACTTCAAGATCAACATATCGTATTTTATCGGGATAAATCTCGATAGGGGTGTTCAAATTATAATACTCCCCTAAAAGGGTCCCATCTTTTCTGTAATAAGTATGCTTGTAAAACCATTCACCTTCTTTCAGTTCTGTAATTGCATAATCCCCTGGCTCTTTGGGAATGTTTAGACCATCGTAACTTTGACGTCCTTTAAATTTTGACCTCTTAAGAATCAATCTTTTTTCATTTCTATTTTTCTCTATCACCTCTCCCTCAGATAGAAATATGATTCTTCCATCTACTTTAACATGCTCAATACTTACTTCTTTTCCTTTTTCAAATCTTTCCCAGATAAATTTCTCTTCAAGATTTTTTCCAACAATTTCCCTCTTTTCTGGATGATTTGATAATTCTAACCTTTCCATCAAATCCACATATTCCGATGAAATGATCCTTAAACGATGATGATTGGGAACAGTGGGTACCACTTTATTTCTAAATTCATCAAGAATAGATTTAGAAAGGTAAGGAAATTCGATTACTATATAAAGATGGCCATCATCTTTCATCTCTCTAATGATAGCATCAAAAAAAACACTTTGGATGTAATAAGCAAGCTGTTTTAATAGTTTCTCTTCTCCTCTTAGGAGAATTCCCTGTCGATCCTCTAAATCTTTTATCTCGATATTAAAGGGAACTTTCGAATCGAACTTCTTATAATTCTTAAACCTCTCCCGAATCTCCTTTGAAGGTTCAACAATGGAAAAACTATTTTCAATAGCGAATTGGGTAAGGGCAGTTGAATAGATCCCTCTTATCTTGATGGCCAATTCCATCCCTTAAATCCTACCTGCGGGAATAATGTAGAGGGGTTCTTCTTCTATCTCCAGAATCTCTTTTACTCTCCTATCATCAAAAGCACCTATCATTACTGTTCCGATATTTAAAGCAATAGCCTGAAGTGAAAGATTCTGACCTACGTGGCCTACTTCCATATGGACATAACGGATACCCCTTTGACCATAGGTATTAGTAGTCCTTTGATAATCAGCAGTAATAATAAAACTTACAGGTGCCCTCTCAATCATTCTTTGTTCGAGTGAGGCCTTGCATAAAGGCCTTCTTATATCCTGATTATTTATCTTTTCCAAGCTATGTGTTGTATATATATAATGGTAGAGCCCAGGCTCAAGATCTCCAACCTCTCCCGAAGCAAGATAGATCTCGAGAGGATAGGTTGCTCCTGCAGATGGATAGGTCCTTCGATATAGATTTCTACCTCCGGCTGCCCAGAGTAGTTGAGAAACCTCCTCCATTTTTAAAGCTTCATGTTTATACTCTCTTACAGACCTTCTTTTATTTAAGGCCTCCTCAATGGAGACTTCACCTTTAGTTTTTGGCTTGGGTAATTTGATTTCTCTTTTCATTTTCTCTCCCATTATACTAAAATTTTTATTATCATATATTTAGGATGGTATAGTAAAGACCCTTGATGACTTCTACCATCTTATTAAAATCTAATGTATCAATAGTGTCGCTCTCCTGATGATAATGTTTATTTCTAAAAAAGGAAGTATCTGTGATCATAATGGCAGGAAATTCATAATACCAGAATGAATAGTTATCAGAAAGATTTATTCCTCCAAAGAACTCCGGCGCTGTAAGTGAGTATGAGTTTATATTAGAATATTTTTTTATTCCTTTTTTAAAAAGGGATACATACCTTCGAGACCGAAAATTCCCAACAACCCCAATATAGTTAGCCTTCTTTGGATATAATAATGACATAATAGGAATTGGGTAATCTTGAATCTCCTCTTCGCTAAAATAGCCTATCATTTCAAGAGAAACCATTACCAAAACCTCAATCTTTTTATCTCTTAGATATTTTGCATAAACCATACTTCCCATATTGGATGAACCAAAACATGGAGGCTCCTCATTTACAAATAGGGCAAGACAAATTGTCTTCTTAGGAGTTGCTTCTTTAAGTAATCTTGAAAGTTCTAAAACTCCTGAAACCGATGAGGCATTATCATCTGCCCCTGGAGTTCCTGGGACAGTATCATAATGGGCACCAATTACAATAACATCTTTCCCCTCAGCTTTCCTTTCTACTATTATATTGGAAACCTCTTTTTGATAACACCTAAATGTTTGTTCCCATATTTCATATCCATTAGATATCAACACCGATTGAATATACTCCTTTGCCTTTTCAAGAGAACCCTCTCTCCATAGATGCCTCTCTCCAATCTTAACTGAAAGTTCCTCCACATGTTTGTAAAGGTTTTCTAATAAGAGTTCCTTATTAAACATATTCATTTATTTAAAAAAGATTGACACTATATTGTTTAAATCAAGCCTCTACCCATATATCTTTTTTAGAAGCCAGGCCATATTTTGACCGAGGGTTTTCATCGTCTGAATTCCTTCCTGATCATCCCTTACCTCTCCTGGATTCCTACCAATAGCCATATTCCAATAACTTGAACCTGGAATAATCATCTGGTTAATCAAAAAAAAGTAGTTGATTGAACTCAATACATGGTTGGATCCTGCCCGACGAACTGAAACAACAGCCGCACCAACTTTTCTCTTAAAAAGATCTCCGTTAGATCGAGAAACAATCGTAGATCTTTCAATAAGTGCCTTCAAATTGGCTGTCATGTCTGAGATATAAGTGGGGGATCCAAGAAGGATTCCTTGTGCTTCAATCATTTTAGAAAGATAAACATTGAGATTATCCTTGGTGATAGCACATCTTCTATCAAGATTCTCTCTACATTTATAACATGCCTGGCAGCCTGAGATGGTTTCGCCTGAAAGTTGGATGAGCTCTGTCGCTATTCCTTCTTGCCTTATCTCATCAAGAACAAGATTAAGAAGGATTGCTGTATTCCCCTCCTTGCGCGGACTCCCATTAAAAGCCAAAACCTTAATCATATCAACCTCCTTTTTTTATTCTCAATCAAACTAATCCCCACCTAATTCATTTTCAATTATTTGTAGAATTGCTTGTGCAAATTTCTCTATCATTTCCTTGTTTTCTATTTTATTTCTCCAGCTCAATGGTATAGCTTCTACTCCGAGATAAGCACCAGAAATAGCACATGCCATAGCTCCAAGCGTATCCCGATCTCCTCCATTTAGTATGGAACAGAAAAGACAATTCTCAAAAGATTTAGGATTTCTTAAAAAAGAATATATAGCAAAAGGCAAGGATTCATCCACCGAAACAGATTTACCCAAAAGGTCATGGGCTTCCTTGGGTGAAACCTTTTCAATGATTAAACTCTTAAGAAGTTCCATCTTCTCTTTAATCTCAGATGTTTTTGAAAAATTAATGAGGTTTTGAATAAATTCCTCTAAGGGAAATTCCTTATCTGGATTGAGTTTTACTGCTTGGGCCACGGCAAATGCCTGAACTGCTGCTCCATCCATTCCTACTGGATGCGCATGGGTTACTTCAGCCGATAATGAAGCATTTTGATAAATTGAATTAGATTTATAATATAATAGCCCCAAAGGGGCAACCCTCATGGCTGCACCATTTCCAAAAGAGCCTTTTCCTCCAAATAATGATTTTGCAGCCTCTACATAGGAAATACCCTTTTCGCGAACAATAAAAAAAATTTGAGGAGGGCCCGAGGCATAACCCCTCCAGGGCTCCAAAAAAAAATTTCTGCTGAAGGTATCTCCGAGGTGTTTCTGATCAACACATTTTTTTTGAATTAAAGATTCGGCAAGGCCCAAGGCCATTGCTGTATCATCGGTATAAATGAGTTTTTCAATTCTCTTCAAAATCTCATCTAAAGATCCCTTTTCTGGATAAAAGAAGGCAAGCTCCCCTATAGCGTCACCAATTGCACTTCCTAACATTGATCCGATAAATTTTGATTGAAGACTTATCATGCCTTTTGATCAATGACATTTGCAATATGCCTAATCATTTGGCGATAGACATCAAGAGAAATCTCAAAGGGTAAAAAGTAATTCTCATATTGCTGATAAAAAGATGAAACAAGTTTTTGTGCTGAAATTTCTACATTTCGAGTTAAACGATAGATTTCCTCCATTAACGAACGATTATGCTTTGCCATCTCTATCGTTTTTTTAATAAAAAGTCGTGCCTCTTCTCCTCTGACATATCCATAATGGTCAGCACAGTAATACTCTACTTCGAGATCCTTCATTTTCTCGAGACTCTCTTGATACCGGGTGAAGTTTGAATTTCCTGACGTGATTATGGTTTGATCAAATGGTATTCCACCTCCATCACTCGGGAAGAGTGCTTTTAAACTGGGCACATACGCACCGATGCAACATGAGGAATGGCCAGGGATTTCAAGAATATTTAACCCAATACCTCCAAGATCAATCTCATCACCTTCTTTCACAATCTTGCCTGAGATATCATTTCTCCATTCGAGATCAAATTTTGAATAGAGTTCATACTTTCCCATCTTCTCAGCTATCCTACGGCTGAATTCATTGATAGTATCAATAGCCTTATCCATCCTTAGAATCTCCCATCCCCTTGCTGAGGCATAGATTTCTATTTCTGGATGACGACGTTTAAAGAAAGGAATAATCCCAACATGATCGAAATGGGAATGTAAGATTAATATCTTAGTGATCCCTTCCTCCTTAATGCCAAATTCCCCAAATTGCCTTAGTATATCAGGAACAATGTAACCTATACCACCACTTATCACTATGGATTCTTTTTCTCCTTGCAAAAGGTAAATACAAGACTCCTCACAACCTAATAGCCAAAGTCCTTCTGTTATCTTACCTGTCTCTCGAATCCTCATCTCTCGTGTATCCTTTCATTATTTGGTGGAGCAGGGGGGATTTGAACCCCCGACCTCCAGAGTGCGATTCTGGCGCTCTCCCAACTGAGCTACTGCCCCAATTTTTGGATAACCAAAGACCTAAAAGGATATTTAAAGTTTCATATGAGTTAATAAAGTTTTAAGTTTCTTTCCTACCTCAGGGTGCTTTAAACCATAAAAGAGATTTGCTTGAAGAAAGCCAAATTTATCACCTGCATCATAACGATTACCCATGAATTCATATCCAAATACAGGGATTTTTTTTGAAAGCTCTCTTATGCCGTCCGTAAGCTGAATCTCTCCATTTTTATCAGGCGGCGTCTTTTCAAGAATCTCAAATATTTGTGAAGGAAGGATATACCTTCCAATGATAGCCAAATTGGATGGTGCCTCTTCTTTTTTTGGTTTCTCAACCATTTGCTCAATTCGATAAACTCGATTCCCTATCTTTTTCCCTTTTATGATTCCATATTGATAGGCCTCCTCCTTGGGAACTTTTTGAATAGCAATCAATGCACCTTTAGTCTTTTGATAAATATTCATCATCTGTTTTATACATGGGGTCTTCGCATCAATGATATCATCTGCAAGTAAAACTGCAAATGGTTCATTACCAACAACTCTCTTAGCACAAAGAACAGCATGACCAAGGCCCAGAGGCTCTTTTTGCCTGACAGAAACAATGGTTATCATCTCTGAAATATCCTGGACAATCTTTAATAGATCATTCTTTCCTTTCTTTTTAAGATGATGCTCCAATTCAATAGAAATATCAAAATGGTCTTCAATAGAGCCTTTCTCCCTCCCTGTAATCAGAATAACCTCTTCAAAACCTGCAGAAACAACCTCTTCCATTATATACTGTATTGTAGGTTTATCTACAATAGGAAGTAATTCTTTTGGAATAGCCTTTGTAGCTGGAAGAAATCTCGTCCCAAAACCCGCAGCTGGAATCACAGCCTTTTTTACCTTCATAAAAGCCCCAACAATCTTTTAATCGTACACTTTAGGTCTGTCAAATCTGCACATTTAACAATATAGGCATCTGAGGCCCATGTGGTAAAATCATGTTTATACTCTCCATAAGCTGAACAGAGAATAATGGGTAGATTACGTTCCATCTCACGAATCCTTTTTAGGGCTTCAATTCCATCCATTACAGGCATCTTGATATCAAGGGTGATGAGATCAGGTTTAAAATGGGGAAGCTTTTCAATAGCTTCCTTTCCATTTTCAGCTAATTCCACAATAAAGCCATCCTCCTCCAATTCCTCTTTGTAAAGGAATCGGATACTCTCCTCGTCATCTACCACCAGTATCCTCTTCATGGTTTTACCTCCCAGAACCATCGCAAAACTTTTTATTACTAAACAACTTTTTATAATGCAGGTAAGGTAATAATAAAATTTGCTCCTTTGCCTGGTTGATTTTCCACCTCGATTTGCCCATGATGTGAGGTAATAATCTTATGAACAATGGGCAAACCTAACCCAAGGCTCGATGTTTTATTTGTATAAAATGGATTAAAAATATTGTGTAGATTTTCGGGATCTATCCCTTTTCCAGTATCTTTAACCTCAACCCTAATCGAAGAAGTTCCATTCAACCGAAAAGAGGAGACTCGAAGAAAAATGGTTCCTTTTCCCTCCATTGCTTGGTAGGCATTTTGGATCAAATGGAAAAAAGCATGCTTAAGTTGTTCTCTGTCCCCATTGATTTTTGGGAGGCTTCCTTCAAATTCTTCTATGATTTGAACCCCATTAGTATTATTTCCAAAAGAGACCATAGAAACACTTTCCTTTAAAATTCCAACTATATCACATTCTTTTAGAATCGGTGATCCTTGATTAGTATAACGGAGTACATCATTAAGGATTTTTTCTAAGCGGTTCACTTCATTAATAATTGTCTCCACATATCTCTTTTCAGCCTCTCCTTCCGAAAGCAAACGACTTAAACGTCTTGCAAATCCTCCAATGGAAGTAAGAGGATTCTTTATCTCGTGGGCTATGGAATTGGAAAGCTCTTCAAGTGCATTTATCTTTTCTCGATGAAGAAGAAGGTTTTGAGCCTCCTTTAATCTTTGATTCAATTCTTCCAGGCCCTTATAAAGATAGGCATTTTCAAGCGCTCGTGACACATATTCGGCCATGCTTACAAGGAGTTGGAAATCTCTTTGTTCAAAATTAGATTCATTATCAAGATCAAAAAAAGTAAGAGTTCCCATTACCAATCCATTACTCCCCATCAAAGGAACACACATCATCGAAAGGGAAGGTTTCCCTTCACTCCTGTGATGAACCCATTGGGGAGTTTTCATAGAAAAGACCCTTTTTGAGATTCTCTCTTCGAGAAGATTTTGATTAAAATCTCCACTTATATATTTGATATTTAATTCTCCTGAGGTATCATCCTTTATCCTTAATACTCCACCCTTTGCCCTAAGTAACTTTTGACCTGTAATAAGGATAAGATTAATCAACTCATTTAATTTGATCGTTGAAGTAACAGCTTTTCCTATCTCGTAGAGAGCTCCCAGTTCAGAAAGATACCTTTCTTTCTTCTCAATAAGACGCTCTATATTTAGGATTCTTCCAATCTCTTTTGAGACAAGACTCAGAATTTCTATAGCCTCAGATGAAAATATTTTGCTTTTTGTATAACCCAAATATAAGATTCCATAAAACGATGAATCATCATAAACTGGGATGCAGACAAAAAAAGGTTGTATAAGGATTTTCTCTTCTTTAAGAAACTCTTCATATTCAATAGGAGTTAGTTCATCACTAAAAAATGGTTTCTTTGTTTTCAAAATGCGATATAGAATGCTTCCTTCTTTTATTTCCTCAACCCTAAAGAATCGGCAAGCCTCAGAAGCAAATGAATCAGATAAAGATTGAAGAATGCGATCAATCTTCTCAAAGCAACTCAGATTTGAACTTGAGATAAAAATGACCGACTTAATAAGTTTAAACCATTCCTCTGTCTCAAACATTTAGTGGTTCTTTCACCTCCCTTAGGTATTCAGCTGCTTCCTCAGGAGGGGTTGGATTGATGTAAAAACCTGTTCCCCATTCGAACCCCGCTACCTTAGTAAGTTTGGGCATAATCTCAAAATGCCAATGGTAGTAATCCTTTTCAGTCTGTAAAAAGGACGAAGTATGTATAACGTAGTTATAAGGAGGGTTTTCAAGTACCTGATTCATTCTTTGAAGAGTATCTGAAAGAATCTCTGCAGCTTGTTCATAAAGATAGGGCTCCATATATTCAAAACTTGGATAATGACTTTTCGGAAGAATCCATGTTTCAAAAGGGAATCTTGAAGCAAAAGGGGCAATTGAGACAAAGGATCGATTTTCATTAATCAAACGAGACTTCTGTCTAAGCTCCTGACGAATAATATCGCAATATACGCATCGATCTTTATAGTTAAAATAACTTCTTGATCCCTCAACCTCTTCACCTACAGTTTTTGGAATGATAGGAAGGGCAATGAGCTGGGAGTGAGAATGCTCAAGGGATGCTCCAGCTGCAAGCCCATGATTCTTAAAAACAATTACATATTTCAATCTTGGATCTCTCCTTAAATCAATCATCCGTTCTCTATAAGCCCAAAGGACATTTTCAACTGCTTTTAATGGTAATGTGGCGAGAGTTTCTGAATGATTGGGCGTTTCAATAACAACCTCATGGGCACCAATCCCATTCATCTTATCATAGACTCCATCGCCTTCTCGGATCAGCTCACCTTCTATCCGGAGTGCAGGAAATTTATTTGGAACAACCCTTAATGACCAACCTGGAGAATTGGGGGCAGTGCCATTATTTCGGAATGCCAGTATTTCAGGTGGTGTTCTATCCTCGTTGCCTTCACATAAGGGACAGAAGCCACCTATCGATCTTCTCTCTTCAGGCATAAAATCCGAAGGTCTTCTGCTTCGTTCAGTTGAAATGATAACCCACATTCCATGAATAGGGTCTTTTCTAAGTTCTGGCATATTTTATATTCTTTCCCATAGAAAAGGAAGGTTTAATATGGAAAGTTCCCTCGATGCCTAACTCCTCTAAGCCTCTCCAATTGTTCCTTTAATTCTCCTTCTTTTTTGCAATCTATACAAAGTGTGGTAATTGGTCTTGCTATTAATCTCTTCTCAGAAATCTGTTTCCCGCACGATTCACAAATCCCAAAAGTTCCATTGTCAATTCGATCAAGGGCTTCTTTAATCTTAAGGATTAACTTCCTCTCACGGTCTTTAATCCTAAGAAGGAAATTTCTGTCTGACTCAAGGGATGCACGATCTGTTGGGTCTGGAAAATCACCATTTTGATCTTTTCTCATATCAACACATGCCTTCTCAGCTTCTTGAATCAGACTATGAAGTTTAGCTTCAAGTAATCCTTTAAAGAAGAGTAGCTTTTCTTGATCCATTTTAAATCCTTTATTAAAATAGTTAAACAATTTTTATAATAATATATTTTTGCTAAAAAAATCAAATAAAATCCGTCCAAATGCACCCAAATAATTCTTATAAAACTTGACACCATCCCCATAAGTGAGTAATCATTTTTAATTATATTAATTAAATAAAATTAGATGGCAAAAGAGATTTCTCTTCAAATAACAAAACGATATAGCGAACGATTTCCCAAACTTCCTTTTGGAATTGGGACAATTCAGGGTTGTAACTATTTTGAGAAAAGAGAAGATTTTAAACTTTATAAAAGAGAACTTTTAAGAAAGATGCGAAGAAGATCAAATCTTACTCAAATTGAGCAGCGGATCAATCTCTATAACCAATTTTTTAACAACTGGGGTTATTTATGTCCTCTTCAAGCACATTTGAAGAGAACAATTGTTATGGGTTTTCCAATTGTTAATCTTTATATTGATACCCATTTGATTGCTGAAATGTGTCATGGAATTTTAATGGCTATCCAGGATCTTGATCATTTTGAAGGCCAATGGAGACTTGACCTGGCTCATGAAGGAGAAACCTTTGAAGGAGTTTCAGGGAAAATAATCAACTGCAAAGAAGAAGAGATTGTCCTTCGGGATGAGAAGGGAATCGTTTGTTCTCTCTTCCAAGGGCCAGATTTTCGAACAAAAATCAATTCTTCAAGTAGTAATATTGTGGTTTATGTCTTTTCAGCTCCTGGAATTGAAGAGCAACATATATCTAATGGGATTCAATTAGCCCTTGAGATTCTTGAAAGATTTGGAGGTGGTAAGGATCCCTGGCAAAAATTATTTAAACCATAAATTAATCATAATTTAAGTTCAAATTTCTGTTCGGTTACTTTTTTCCCCCACTGTGTTCCTTCAGCTTGCCATACCATTTTAAAACCAAATTTCTCATAAATATGCCGTGCGGGATAAAGTCCTTCAAATGTCCATAAATAAATGCATTGGTAACCTTTATTTCTACAGAAGGAGAGAGCCTTTTCCATCAATCTATGACCTAAGCCAAGTCCCCTTAATTCTTGAGACAAAATAAACCATCTTAGATGGGCTCCCTCAGAGCTTGCCTTGATTCCATCAATAGCAATGGATCCTTCTACCCGATCTTTTTTACAAACTGTCCAAAATCCATCCTGCTTAAAATTGAAACGAAGGAGAAACTCAGAGAGTTCCATTGCAACCTTTGCTTCAAAGAATAGATCAAACCCCCAAGCTTGACTGTAATAAATTCCATGAAGTTGTACAATTCTTCCAATCGACCCAGGAAGATATCCCTCAATAATAATTTCATCCATCTTAGGGCTCCTATATTTCCTGTATCATTTAAAAAATATTTTGCCTAATAATTAAAATGGCATGCTACGAGATGACCATTTCCCTGATCAATGAGTGAGGGGGCTTGTTTACATCTATCTTTTGAAATTGGGCATCTTTTAAAAAAGCTACAAGCCCAGGGCAAATCATTAGTTTGATTATTTTCTAATTTTATTACAAAAGGATCAATCCTTCTTGAGCCATTAATCTTAGGAATGGCTTTAAGAAGGAGTTGAGTATAAGGGTGTAAAGGATTTTTAAATATTTCCTCACAGTCAGCCATCTCAACTATCTTTCCTTGATACATGACTGCAACCCTATCACTAATATGTTTAACGATTCTAAGATCATGGGATATAAATAGATAAGTCAAACCAAGCTCATCCCTTAAGTCCATAAGTAAATTTAGAATCTGTGCCTGGATAGAGACATCGAGGGCGGAGACAGGTTCATCAGCCACAATAAATTCAGGATTTAAAGATATTGCCCTTGCAATACCAATTCTTTGGCGTTGTCCACCGCTGAATTCATGAGGATAACGATTTTTATCTTGTGACTGAAGACCAACCCTTTCAAGAATCTCTGAAACCCTTTGGGACTTCTCTTTTCCAGAAGCAATCTTATGGATTTCTAATCCCTCGCCAACAATATCTTCAATCCTCATTCTTGGATTTAATGATTCATATGGATCTTGAAAGATAAATTGCATAGAAGGTCTTAACCTTCTTAATTCGTCTCGATCAAGGGCATTGAGATTTATCCCCTTAAAAAATATCTGACCTGAAGTAGGTTCTATTAGCCTTAAAATTGATTTTCCTACAGTTGTCTTTCCACAACCACTTTCTCCAACCAGTCCAAGGGTTTCTCCTTTCTTAATCCGAAAGGATACACCATCTACAGCTCTTATCATCTCTTTTTTTGAGGAAAATAGCCTCTGTTTGTAATAATATTTTTTTAAATCCTTAACCTCGATGAGATAATTATTTTTTGACATTGACAAATTCATAAAGTGTTTAAATGACATTTCAACAGCAATCTTTCCATCTAAAGCATCGACTGAAATGATTGCCATTTACCTTAAAGAGTTGAGGTTCTATATTCCTACATTCTTCAACCGCCATGCTACATCTTGGGTGAAACTTACATCCTTGGGGAAGATCCATCGGATTTGGAACTTGACCTGGAATCGCGTTAAGCCTTTTTATCTTTTCTTCTATTTTTGGAATAGAATCAAGAAGCCCTTTTGTATAAGGATGACTTGTATGATTGAATATATCATCAATTGGGCCTGTCTCAACTAATCGTCCTCCATACATAACAGCTACTCGGTCTGCTATCTCTGAAACAATTCCTAAATCATGAGTAATAAGCATAATAGCCATATCCATTTCACTTTGAATTTCTTTAAGTAGTGAAAGTACCTGAGCCTGTATCGTCACATCAAGTGCAGTAGTAGGTTCATCTGCTATTAAAAGTTTTGGTTCGCATGAAAGTGCCATGGCAATCATAGCTCGCTGTCTCATTCCTCCGCTTAATTGGTGAGGATAATCATCTATCCTCTTGTCAGGCAGCGGTATTTTTACTTTCCCAAGTATCTCAATGGCTTTTTTTCGAGCCTCGTTTCTTTTAAGTCTTTGATGAAGTTCAATAGCTTCAATGATCTGGTCACCAATCGTAAATACAGGGTTTAGAGAAGTCATAGGTTCTTGAAATATCATGGATATTTCGTTTCCTCTTATTTTCTCCATCTCCTTCTCACTAAGTTTAGTAATATCCCTTCCATTAAAGATTATCCTACCACTTATAATCTCTCCAGGAGGTGAGGGAATGAGTTTGAGAATTGAAAGAGCAGTTACACTCTTACCACACCCTGACTCACCCACTAAGCATAGAATCTCTGAAGGATATATTTCAAAACTTACATCTTCTACTGCTTTAATTATTCCTTCTTCAGTAGAAAAATAAACTGATAAAGAACGAACCTCTAAAATAGGGTTCTTTAATCTTTCATTGTTCATTGTTCACCTTATTCCCCTAAGTCTCGGGTCAAGGGCATCTCTCAGGGCTTCACCGACAAGGTTAAAGGACAGAACTGTTATCAAAATAGCAAATCCAGGAAAGACAGTAAGCCACCAAGCATCGAAGATATATGTTCTTCCTTCTGTAAGTATATTACCCCAGCTTGGTGTAGGAGGTTGTGCTCCAAAACCAAGAAAACTTAATCCTGCTTCTACAAGTATAGCAGAAGCAACATCAAGGGTTGCTGTTACAAAGACAGGGGCCAATGCATTTGGAAGTATATGACGGAACATAATCCTTGAATCTTTAACCCCAAGGGCTCGTGCTGCCTGAACAAAATCTCTTTCTCTAAGCGATAGAAACTCAGCCCTTACAAATCGAGCAGTTCCCATCCATGATGTAATACCAATAACAAGCATTACCTTAAATAGACTTGGTCCTAAAAGTGCAACAATGGTTAAAATAAGAAAGAAGGACGGAAAACATAGCATAATATCCACAAATCTCATGAGTAAAGAATCGACCCACCCCCCATAGTATCCTGAGATCGAACCTACAAGGATTCCAATAAGAATGGATATGGCAACAGCCACAAACCCAACTGATAGAGAGATCTGTGAACCATAGAGGATACGTGTATAGAGATCCCTTCCGAGATGATCTGTTCCAAGATAATGTTTAAAAGAAGGTGGAGAAAGCTTAAGAGACACATTGGTCTGACCAGGATCATAAGGAGTTAGAATGATACCAAGTCCAAATCGAGTCAGGCCTGCAATAATAAACATTATAATGATAATAACTAAACCAATCATGGCCAATCGATTCTTTTTAAAATATATCCAAAAACTCTTTGATCCTTGTTTATAAGATCTTTCACTACCCATACCTTATCCTCGGATCAGCAATTCCATAAAGAATATCAGCAATAAAATTTCCTGCAAGTGTAAGCACAGCAGATATTGTAGTAATAGTCATCACTACAGGATAATCTCTTGCAAGAACTGCTTGATAGGCCAATCTCCCTATTCCTGGCCAGGCAAATACTGTTTCCATAATAATTGAACCACCAATTAGACTCGGGATTAAAAATCCAAATATGGTTATGATAGGTAGTAATGCATTTCTCAATGCATGTTTATAGTAAACCGTATCTTCTGGCAAACCTTTTGCGCGCGCCGTTCGAATATAATCCTGTCTTATCACCTCAAGCATACTTGATCGTGTGTAACGGGAAAGTCCTCCTATGCCATGAATAGCCATAATAATTGCAGGAAGCATTAGATGCCAAATTCTATCAAAAACAATCTCAATATTTGTAAATTCTTCTGTCACAAATGATCTCATCCCAAGGACTGGGTAACCAAAGAGTTTTACGGTTGCAAGGATTAAAAGATAGGCAAGCCAGAAACTCGGAATAGAAATACCAAGGTAAGCTCCAAATGTTCCCAACCTGTCAAGGAATGAATACTGTCTTCGTGCTGAAAAAACTCCAAGGGGGATTGCAAGTGAGAAGATAATTAGAATTGCAAAAAGATTTAAAAGTAATGTGTTCCAAATCCTTTCGTTAATCTTCTCAAGAACTGGCCTTCCGTCCTTGAAGGAGTATAGGTTTCCTGTGAAAAGGCGCTTTAACCAGAGAAAATATTGCTGATATATGGGTTTATCTAAATCATAGTTTTTCTCCATCTGTTCTATGATTTTTGGGGAAACCTTTGGATCCAGGGTTATTGCAATAGGACTCCCTGGTGCCTGTGTAATAATTACCCAAGAGACGATGCTTATCCCGATAAGGGTTATAAAGGTATAAATAAGTCTCCTGATTATATATTCTGTCATGATCTACCTCTCCATAACAATATGCCGTGGAACATACCATTTTATTAAATCATACATCAAGCCTGCCTTCTCTAACTTAATTTCTCGAATGACTTCTTTTCCTTGCTCATCCTTGTCTTTAATAAAGAATCTCCTATGAAGTGTAGACAACCCTAAAGGAACATAAAGGAATGTATAGGGTTGATCCTCCGCAATCAGCTCATGTATTCTCCAGTAAATCTTTTTCCTTTTCTCAATATCATATTCCCTTCTCCCCTCTTCGAGCAATCGATCTACCTGAGGATTGCTGTAGGAAATAGTATTAAATCCCTTTTCGATCTGACTTGAGTGCCATATTTCATAAGCATCTGGATCCACAGAGAGTGCCCATCCAAGTATACAAGCATCAAAATGTTTAGCAGTAATAAAGTTTTTTAAAAAAACACTCCATTCATATAGTTCAAATTTTACATCAATTCCAATATCCCTTAATTGTCTCTGAACAATTACACCAATATCCCTCCTTGTATCATTACCACTATTTGTGATAAGAGTAAATCGAAATGGCTTTCCATCACGATCCAATATTCCATCACCATCACTATCCCTCCACCCTGCTTCACGTAGAAGACTTTTTGATCTTTCAGGATCAAAGGCAAGTGGTTTTACATTTGGATTTGAGTACCAAAGATGGTTTGGGAATGGACCGCTTGCAACTGTTCCATATCCATAAAGGACATATTTAACTATTTCTTCACGATTTATGGCATGAGTAAGGGCATGTCTTACCTTTTTATCTTTAAAAAGTTCATTTTTAAGATTATAACCAATATAAGTGTATCCTAAACTTGGTTGAGAATATGTTCTGAGAAAGGGAACCTCACTCATTCTTTTAAACTGATATGGAAATAGACCTGAATAATCAACTCCTTTTGTAAGTATTTCCATTTCGCTTAATGCAGTTTCAGGAATGATCCTGTATACGATTCGATCAAGATTTGGTCCTCCTTCAAAATATTTAGGGTTAGCCTCAAGGACAATCTTCTCGTCACTTATCCACTCCACAAACCTAAAAGGGCCTGTCCCGATTGGTCTTCGATTAAATGAGGATGTATTAATATCTTCTTTTTCAAGTATATGTTTTGGAATAATACCTATCCCCCATGTCTCAAGACCAGGAGAAAAGGGCTCTCGATAGATAACCCGAAATGTATAGGGATCCAGTACTTCGGCTCTCTTAACCAATTCATAGCTACTTCGACGAACAGTATTTGTTTTTTCATCCATGATTTTATCATAGGTAAACTTCACATCGTGGGCAGTAAATTCTTTGCCATCATGCCATTGGACTCCTTTCCTTAAGAAGAATGTAATTTTTGGCTCCTGCCCATCCTCCACTTTCCACGATTCTGCCAAATCTCCAACAAAGTTTTTTAGATCTCTGTCATATTTTATTAATCCATTAAATACGAGGGAGTTAATCTCGCTTGAGGCTGAATCCTGTGCGAGAACAGGATTTAAGAATGAGGCATCACCGATTGAGCTTATAATTAATTGATTTACTTTCTGAGGAGGTCTTGAGCTTACAAAAAAAATATTTATTGCTAAGAGAAAAAGAAATACGATAGGAGGTATAAAGAGGATCTTTTTTATCCTCATAAATTTTATTATAAGTGAAAAATTTTATTATCACAAACTCCCGAATTTAGGTAAAAACATTAACGGCTGGTTATAAGGACATTAAATCCCATCTTAGAAAGCCTTTCTGCAACCAAATTAGCTTCTTCTTTTGTTTCAAATTGCCCAATCCTAACTCGATGATATTTTTCATTTCCTGTTTCAACCCTTGAAATATAGACATTTCCAAAATAATTTTTAAGATTTTCTGCCAGATCTTTAGCTTTTATTTCTTCAATGAATGAACCCACTTGACAAGTAAACCATTGGATTTGTTCAATCACAGGATTAATCACTTCTACCTTGACAAATGCTGTTCCTTTTGCCCACATGCCGAGGATTTTAGCCCCTGCATAGGATAAGTCAATTATTCTATCTTTCACAAAAGGACCTCTATCATTTATTTTACATTCAAGGGATCTTCCATTTTCAAGATTTGTTACCATAACTGTTGTACCAAGGGGAAGTGTATTATGGGCACAGGTGAGTTGATACATATCATAGATTTCTCCACTCGAGGTAGGTCTACCATGAAACTCTCCTCCATACCATGAAGCTACACCATATTGAACTCCAAAGCTTTCCCTTTTTTCAATCCTTTCAGGTAAATATATTCTTCTTTGATCAATGAGTACTCGATGCTTTGGTCCACAGGACTGAAAAATAAGAAGAAACAGTAGCATTAGTATAAGGATTGAAATTTTTTGGTTCATATTTGTGATAGAAGACTTTATCATTTCTTATTTTACAAAGGATTTTCTCTTCCAATTTGGTTTAAAAATAATTTTCTATATTTTTATTATTTTTTCTATTATTTGTCCAGAGGGAAAAGAATAGTTTAAAAATAAACTTCTTGGTCTTGACACAACGTTAGATTCATTATAAATAATTCTTAATTCAAAGAATAAAGGAGAATTTAAGAGGGAGGTGATGATTTAATAATTCAGTTCTAATTTGTTAAGCTATTTTATTAACACCAAATATAAATCAAAGGAGGTATTTAAAAATGGCAAAAGGTAAAATGTTTAAAGTTGATCACAATCTACCATATGTTGAAAATCCACCTAAACACACTCTTACACATTCATTTCCTCTCATAAGCCCAAAGACCTGTGAAGGTGCTCAGTATGAATTTCATATTACAGAGATCAGACCTGGAGGAACTGCTGAAGATGATATCCATCCAAATGAAGACCATGCTTTCTTCTGTCTATCAGGCAGGGCAAAGGCAAAAGTTGGAGATGATGAATTTTTAATGGAACCTGGATGTGCACTTTGGGTTCCTAAAAACACAGTACATAATTTTAAAGTACTGGGTGGAGAAACATTTAGAATTGCTGTTGTCTTTGCTCCTCCGCGTAAACTCTAATCCTCATAAGGTTAAGGGGATAAAAATATATCCCCTTAACCTTCGACTTCAGAACCTTCCTCTGACTTTGAATTCATCTCTTCTTCTAATGCTTCATCTATTCCTTCCATATCTTCGCCCATCTCTTTTCCCATCTTCTTCATCCATTTTGCTATACTCTTTGGATCATTCTCATCCAAATCACCCCATTTTGATGGATCGGTAAGGCTTTCAATCCTACTCTCCTCAGAACGAATCACTCTTATCCTCGAAAGTACCCTTTTTACATTTTTACTTTTACACTTTTTACAATAAGGCATGAAAACCTCTTCTTTTTTTAAAATAAGAAATTCTGAAATCTTCCCACATTCTTCACAACGAAATTCATAAATAGGCATTCACCTCTTCCTCCTTTCTTTTTAAGAAAAAATGAAAAAAGGGAATAAATTAGACCATTAAAGTATATAATTATAATAGCATAGAAATCAGAAAAAAGGCCAATCAAATCGTAATTGAATTAGTAGAATTGGACCGCATAATTTCTTTCCAAGAGCTCTTGAACTACATTGATATTAATTTTAGAATTACAGACCAAAGAAACTATAATTAAGTCCTATTTTGGTGAAAGGATTATTAAATGAAAAAAGAGGTTATTAAAGCAAATATTGTTGTATTCATCGCAAGTTTCTGTACCTTGGTCATAGAACTTGTTGCTGGGAGAATTATGGCTCCATATGTTGGTGTATCACTTTATACATGGACGAGTATCATTGGTGTAGTTCTTGCTGGAATAAGCATTGGAGCATACCTCGGCGGTTTAATCGCTGACCGTTACCCAAGGCCATCGACTCTCGGTTGGCTCCTTTTTCTCTCCGGACTTGGAGCATTTTCTATCTCACCCCTTACAAACCTTATCGGTGGAGCCCAACTTCAGACAAGCCTTATGATGAGGATACTGATTCTCACATCGATTATATTTTTTGCTCCATCTTGTCTCTTAGGCATGATCTCTCCAGTAGTTGTTAAACTAACATTAAAAAATTTAGAAAAAACAGGCAATATCGTTGGTAAGATCTATGCATTTTCAACCCTCGGTTCCATCCTTGGTACCTTTGCCACAGGTTTTTTTCTAATTTCTTGGATGGGGACGCGTCACATTCTCTTCACCATGGGACTTATTCTAATTATATGTGCACCCATCTTTGGAGAGTTTTTTAGGCATAAAAAAAATTTTCTCCTTTTCATATTCTTCCTTTTCCTTTCGATCTTTATACCTTTTTCAGTTCTTTATGGATACTCAGTGATTAAAGATGAAGAAAATACTCCTCCTCATATTACTCATTACCTAAAGACCCTTTTCAATTATGTATTAAATCCACAACTTGACGAAGATACCTATTTCTTTAAAGAAAGTGATTATTATACAATCAAACTAAAAAAGAGTGTAAGGGGAAGCAACGGTAACCGTTTGGAATCCTTAATACTTGACCATTTGGTCCATTCATATACTGATTTAAAAGATCCACTCTACCTCGAATATGAATATATTAGAATGTACGAAGAAATTGTAAGGTGGCAGGCCAATAAAAGGAAATCCTTTAGGGCCTTGTTTCTTGGGGGTGGAGGATACACCTTCCCTCGGTTTATTGAAGCAAAATACCCCCAAGCAGAGGTTGATGTAGTGGAGATTGATCCGGAAATCACGAAAGTTGCTAAAACCTACCTTGGGATCTCAAAAAATTCAAGAATCCGCTCATTTAATGAGGATGGACGTTGGTTTGTAATGAATTGTAAAAATAAAGAGAGTTACGATTTTATTTTTGGTGACGCCTTTAATGACCTTTCAATCCCTTATCATTTAACCACAAAAGAATTTGCAAAACAATTAAAGGATTTACTCAAACCTGATGGGTTGCTTGTTGCCAATGTGATTGATAGCTTTAAAAAAGGGGCATTCATGCCTTCCTATATAAGAACATTGCAGGAGATTTTTGGGAAAGGAAATGTTCACCTCTTAACCCTCAGCTCAGATTATGAAAATCTTGGAGTAAGCACTCACGTGGTTGTAGCAAGCAGGGGCTACCTCAATATGGATGAATTCGTCAATTTTATAAAGTCCAAAGGAGAGATGACCTCCCATGTTATGCCTCAAGATAAATTGCAAAAATATCTTGAAGACCGTTACTCTGTAATTCTTACGGATGATTACGTCCCTGTAGATAATTTAATAGCCCCTATATTTGAGGAAAGATTCGGCTACCAACAATAGAGATTTTAAAAGATGAATATTTAAAATATCAAAACATATTCTTTTTAAGGAGGAAACATGAAAAACAAACAGAGATCAAAAATAAAAAGGGGGGATAAAACTAAAGAAGGACCAAGGTGTGGTTTATGCGGAAGTACTAAGAAACTCACAAAAACTGAATGTTGTGGTCAGTGGATTTGTGATGATGAGGATAAATATGTACTTTTCTCATATGCAAGAAATAGCTGTTACCGAAACCATAGACGTTATACCCTTTGCGGTTTTCATTATGCTGAAGGTCATGAAGGTCATTGGAAGGAGTGTCTGGAATGCAGACAATCATTTGAAACAGAGATGTATGTCTTTTATGGCACTAATGAATTTAATTTTGAGAAACTTGAAAATCCTCCAGCCTATCTGCCAACACGATGCTCGGAATGTGGGAAAATCATATCTCTGGGATATGATTCCTATTCAAGAAGAGGGAATGAATGCTTCTGTGAAGAATGTACACATAAGGAAATGGAAAACATCTACTTAAGGAAAAATAAATTATAATTAATAAATTATGTTATCCTCTATGTCCTCACAGAGGAATCATTTGAGGTTGACTAAAGCAATTGCAGAAATAGCAGTTTGCCTTCCTTTGGAAAAGACATTTCATTATATTATCCCTGAAACTATGAAAGAATCTATTCAAATAGGAATGAGGGTTTTAGTGCCTTTCGGTGGAAGAAAGATAACGGGTTTCGTAATTGACCTATTGGATCAACCACCAAAAGAATTAGAAGAAAAATTGAAGGAAATTGAGGCTATACTTGATGAGGCTCCTTTGATTGACCCACAGATGTTACGGTTTTACCGGTGGATATCTGATTATTACATCTACCCGCTCGGAGAGGTTATTAAGAGCGGGATTCCACCTGGTCTCCAATTAAAAAGCAAATGGATGCTAAGCCTGACACAAGAAGGTAAAGAAGCTATTCTTAGAGGAAATTTAGATCCTAATCAAGAAAAAGTCCTTATGGAAATTGAAAAACATCGAAGAATTTCACTCAAGACTATATTAAAAATCTTTAAGAATGAACTTTCAAGATCCCAAATCTTTTTATTGAAAAAAAAGAAACTTATTAATTTTGAGGCTGGAATCGAGGGGAAAACTATTAAGCCAAAAATAGAAAAGATAATTAAATATGAGAACGAAAACTCATTTAAAGTTACTTCAAAAAAACAGCAGGAAATCTTAAATTGGATTAAAGAAAAAGAAGAGGTATTTTATTCTGAATTAATCAGACATTTTAAATCCCCATCCTTATGCCTTCGATCTCTAAAGGCAAAAGGGTGTATATCGATTTATGGAAAAGAAGTCTCGAGAGAAATCAAGTTTTCATCTGAATTAAAAGCTCCTCCAAGGCCTGAACTTACTCCCAACCAAAAAATTGTATTTGGAGAGATTTTAAAAGGGATTCAATCCAAAAAATTTTATCCTTTTCTGATTTATGGTGTTACAGGAAGTGGAAAGACAGAGATTTATTTAAGGGCGATTGAAGAGGTTCTTAAAACCGGTCGGGAGGCCATTGTTCTTGTTCCTGAAATTTCTTTAACTCCTCAACTTATCTCCAGGTTTAAGGATCGCTTTGGAGATATTTTTTCTCTTCTTCACAGTGGTCTTTCAAGGGGTGAACGATTCGATCAATGGCGAAGAATTTGGAAAGCAGAGGTAAAAATTGCTATTGGCCCTCGGTCTGCTATCTTTGCTCCATTTAAAAATTTGGGTATCATCATTGTAGATGAAGAACATGATCCTTCTTATAAACAAGAGGATAAATTGAAATATCACGCAAGGGATATTGCAGTAGTAAGGGCAAAACAGCAACAGGCCACTCTCATTTTAGGTTCAGCAACTCCATCTCTTGAGTCTTTTTATAATGCATTGAAAGGAAAGTTCAGACTTCTTTACCTCCCTGAAAGGATTGAAGGAAGGCCACTACCTCACGTCGAGATTATTGACATGAAGAAGGAACATGGCATTTTCTCAGAAAGATTAAGATCAGGAATGAAAGAAAATCTTGAGAAAAAAAGGCAGGGCCTTCTCTTTTTAAATCGTAGAGGATTTGCCAATTTCATTTTATGCCCTCAATGTGGTTTCACATTTAAATGCCCAAATTGTAGTGTTACTCTTACATTTCATCTTCAGGATCACATTCTAAAATGCCATTATTGTGATTATCGAATTCGAGCCCCAGGGGATTGTCCTCAATGTGGGGGCCATAGGCTTCAAACAATGGGAATGGGAACTGAAAGACTTGAAGAAGAATTAAAAAGGTTATTTCCAGAGGCAAGGATTGAAAGGATGGATCGAGATACTACATCACGAAAGAATTCCCATATTCGTATTTTAGAAGAATTAGAATCAGGGAAAATAGATTTTTTAGTCGGAACTCAGATGATTGTCAAGGGACATGACTTCCCAAATGTAACATTTGTGGGTGTAATATCTGCAGATACATCGTTACACTTTCCTGACTTTCGATCCGCTGAGAGAACGTTTCAACTTTTAACACAGGTGGCTGGAAGGGCAGGAAGGGGGGAAATTCCTGGAGAAGTATTGATTCAGACTTTTAATCCTGAGCATTACAGCATTCAGAAGGCTAAAGAACATGATTTTTTGGGATTCTATCGGGAAGAGATAAAATTTAGAAAGGCCCTTGATTATCCGCCATTTTCCTACCTTGTCAACTTTAGACTTACTGGAAATAGTGAAAAAAAGACAATGTTGGCATCCAGGGAGATGGAAGAAATTGGATTTAAACTTTTAAACGAAGATTCTCAAAAAGGGATTGAACTTCTTGGTCCAACTTTAGCCCCATTGGCTAAGATAAAAGGAAAATATCGATGGCAGATGCTTGCCAAGGGAAAAGATCGTAAAGCCCTCCATCAATTTGCTAAGAGCTTGGCTAAAAGATTAAAACCTTATCTTCAAGGAAGAGGGGTAAATTTGGATATTGATGTAGATCCCATATTTATCCTATAATGGTCATTAAAATGAGAGGACCATTGGTTTGAAGGGATTAAAATAATGAGTTTTGGAGAAAAGATTAAAGTAGGTGGAATTATGGCTCATTCAGGTTTAGCGTCAATCAGTGTCCATTCAGTATCAAAGCGTGATGATAATATTGGAATCATTCTTCATTCTTTGGGTAAAAAAAACATTAATCTTGAATTTATAGTTCATCATCTTAATATAAATGGAAATGGAGATCTTACCTTTTGCATTGATAAAAACAAACTTGAATTAGCCTTAGGAGTTATAGAAGAAGTTAAATCGCTAATTGAAATAGAAGAGATTTCCTACCATCCAGAAGTGGCAATCCTCAGTGTCTTCGGTCCCCACTTCAGGGAAAAACCATTGATATCAGGCCTTATGTTTAATGCCTTGGGAAAGGCTGGAATTCATATATTGGCTATTAGTACTTCGATCTCAAGTTGTTCTTGTTTGATCAATATTAATCAAATGGAGGAAGCCATCAAGGCCCTTTATAATGTCTTTGAGGCTCCCCCTTTAACGAATTTTATAAGGTAATTTCTTATGATAATCTTGCCAATTGAGGAGATGGAAGAGATTAGAGGAAAATTTATTTTCTGAATAAAAAATAATTAATGGGGTATTGGTATGGAGAAAGCACTTGAAAGGTTGGCAGAGCAAATTCTTTCTTATGATGAAGCCTCACTTGTAAATTTGAGGGAAAAGTATCGGCTTAGAATGGAAAATTTTGATGGAACAAAGGAATGGGAAAAATCAGTCATTATTTATTGTCTAATAAATGCTGTGTGTTTAAAAAATACACTATTTAATGAGAATGTTTTAAAAAGATACAGAGAGAAAAATCTACCTTCTAAACACTCCAAGAGGCGCCCAGACCTAAAAAGGGTGAAGTAAAGAAATGAGACTTCTTCCCCTTTTCATTTTTTGGTGCCTCTGGTTTCTAAATCATGCTACAAGAGCAACATTCTCACCTCTTCTTCCTATAATCAAGGATAGTCTTTCAATATCTCATGGTGAAGCAGGTGGATTCTTCACTTCCCTGTCTTTGGGTTTTGCTCTTTCTATGTTATTATCTGGTCGTTTTTCTTCAACCTTAGGATATAAAAAGACAATCGTCTCGGGTTATTTTGGAATAGGTATTGTCCTTATTTGGATTCAATGGACAGAAAACTACTATCTTTTTCACATTCTCTTTTTCCTCCTTGGCATTTCTACTGGGACTTATATCCCATCTATTATTCCCATTCTTACAGAGACTTATAAGTCAGAACATTGGGGAAAGGTTATTGGAATTCATGATTCTGCTGCAAGCTTCTCAATCTTTTCTATTCCAATTCTAATCGCCTTTAGCCTTAAATTCCTTTCATGGAGGCACATTCTTTTAATCATGGGCCTGATTTGCTTTATTATACCAATTTTTTTCTGGAAGGTTTCTAATGAACCAAAAAAAGAAGACCCAAAACTCAAAGTTCGCTACAGGGATATTTTAAATAAAAAATTGGTCTGGATCATGGGAGGCCTTGCCATTATGGCTTCAGGTTCATCTATTGGCATTTATTCTATCCTTCCCCTTTATCTTATTAAAGAAAGGGGAATTGAATTCAGTTATGCTAATACCTTATTTGGGCTTTCAAGAATAGGTGGATTCTTTGTTTCTATTATTAGTGGGTTTTTAACTGATTATTTTGGATATAAAACAATGATCATAATGAGCCTATTTTTAGCTGGGATAAGTACAATTTTTTTATCCTTTGCCTCCAGTCTAACCATAATCATCATTTCTTTAATATTACAAGCTACTTTCTCGATTGCCTTCTTTCCAGCAAGTTTTGCGGCAATCTCAAAATTGACTTCTCTTTCTGAACGGTCAATTATAACAGGATTAATTTTTTCAATAGGTGTAATATTTGGAATGGGATTAACTCCTCTTGTTTTAGGATTAATTGCTGACCATTTTAGTTTTCAGAAAGGAATCTTTGGCCTCGGAGTTCTTATTACATTATTGTGTTTTCTTGGGAAATTACTTGAAGATCATAAAGAAAGTAATAAGAATTTAATCCCTTAAAAATTTTATGAAATTGCTGCTTGAGCTTCTATTTTTTTGATCTTTACAGCGCAAACCTTAAATTCAGGAATTTTAGCCACTGGGTCTAAGGCAGGATTTGTTAAAATATTTGCTCTACTCTCAAAAAAATGGAAAGGCATAAAAACAATTCCTCTCGCCACTCTATCTGTTAATTTAGCTTTTGTTACAACAGACCCCCTTTTAGATTCTACCTTTATTAACTCATCCTCCTTTACTCCAAGTTCTTTCGCATCCGAAGGGTTTATTTCTAAGAAACCTTCTTGCATCTCTCTAAGGAGTGACGGTGAATTTCCTGTCATTGTGAGGGTATGGTAATGGACATGGATTCTTCCAGTTGTTAGCCAGAATGGAAATTCTTCATCAACCACTTCAGCTGGGGGTTTATAATCAATAGGGGTGAATAAACCTTTACCACGTGTGAAACTTCCTTGGTGGAGAAATTTAGTTCCAGGATGTTCTCTATTTGGACATGGCCATTGAATTCCATCTCCTTGGAGTCTTTCATAGGAAATCCCGCTATATGAGGGAGTCAATTTTGCAATTTCTTCCATGATTTCTTTAGGAGATTCGTAATCCATTGGAAAACCAAAGCGATACGAAAGTTCTTGAATTATTCTCCAGTCAGGTTTCGCCTCTCCAGGAGGTTCAACTGCCTTACGAACCATCTGAACTCTTCTCTCTGTATTCGTAAATGTCCCCTCTTTCTCTGCAAAAGAAGCTCCTGGAAGTGTGACATGGCTTAATTCAGTAGTATGGGTTGGAAAGATATCAATAACCAAAAGGAAATCGAGTGACTTAAGGGCCTTTTCTATGTGATGACTATCAGCATCGGTTACGATAGGATTTTCACCTAAAATAATCATTCCTTTAATTTTCCCTTCAAGAATCGCTGGAAACATCTCTGTTGCTGTTATTCCCACTTTTTCAGGAAGTTTGCAACCCCATGCCTCCTCGAATTTCTTACGTGCAGAAGGATCCGTAACAGGTTGGTATCCTGTAAAGACATTTGGTAATCCTCCCATGTCACAGGCTCCCTGGACATTATTTTGTCCTCGAAGAGGATTTAGTCCTGTTGACTCTCGACCAACATTTCCTGTAAGCATCACAAGATTTGCAAGGGATTTTACATTATCTACACCCGTGGTATGTTGAGTAATTCCCATTGTATAGAGAATACTTGCCCGCTCAGCCTTTCCATAATATTCTGCCGCAAGCTCAAGGTGAGAGACAGCTACTCCTGTAATTTCTGATACTTTCTCGGGAGGGTAATTTTCAATAACTTTTTTTAGCTCTTCAAAATTTTCAGTCCTTTCATCAATGAAAATTTGATCTTGCCAGCCATTTTTCAAGATAATATGCATAATTCCATTAATGAGAGCTACATCTGTGCCGAGACGATGGCGAAGATGAAGATCACTAATAAGAACCATTGGAATCTTCCTTGGGTCAGCTACGATGATCTTCGCCCCTCTTGTTTTAGCCCGAAAAACTCGTGTGGCAATTAAAGGATGTGCAACAGAGGTATTTGACCCAAAAATAAAAATACAATCTGCCCGCTCAATCTCTTCTATAGAATTTGTCATGGCTCCACTTCCAAATACCGCGGCTAGCCCAGCCACTGTAGAAGAATGTCAAAGACGGGCACAATGATCAACGTTATTTGTACCAAGGACTGCCCTTGTAAATTTTTGAAGAAGATAATTTTCTTCGTTTGTGCATTTCGCTGAAGTTAAAACGCCAATACTATCTGATCCATACCTCTCTTTAATCTCAATAAGCTTTTTTACTGAGAAATCCAAGGCCTCATCCCAAGAAGTCTCTTTTAATTCTCCTCCCTTCTTAATTAAAGGCTTTGTTAAACGATTCGGATTATGAATAAACTCATGAACTGTCCATCCTTTAACACAGAGCTTTCCTTCATTTACAGGACTAGTCTTGGAAGGAAGCGTCCCAATCACCCTTCCATTCAATACCTCTAATAGCAATCCACAACCACAACCGCAATAAGGACAGGTTGTTAAAATGGTTTTAAATTCCATAAATCTACTTCACCTCAATAATATTTAACGGAGATTTCTCTTCTAAATTGTAACCTGTTTTATAACCAAATTCCTTCTCAACTATCTCTGTAATCTTCTTGTAAAGTGTCCTTAATGGAATTTCTCCGGGGCAAGCCTCCTCACAGAGTCCACAGTCAATACATCTGCCCACCATATGCATGGCTCTCACAAGATGAAATGTAGGATTATCAGGCGGAATATCTCCTTTTTCAACAAGAAGCTCTTCTTCGAGGCTACATTCATTACAGAAACACATGGGACAGATGTTTCTACAACCAAAACATTTAATACAACGATTAAATTCATTTAACCAAAATTTGAGTCTCTCTTCCAAACCCATTGCCTCGATTTGATGAACACGCTTTCCTTCTACTTTTTCAGCCTTTGGGCCATCAATCTGACAATCAGGAAAAGGTTTCTCACATTCACAGGCTTTAGCCAATTCATCTGGACATCCAATCCCAATTGGAATAATCTTATCTTCTTCCAATTGCTTCCATTTAAATAGTTCGATAAGTCCTCTCTCATCACATCCTCTAACCAATACTGCAAAAGTATCCTCGGGATAGGCCATAGTCAATTGTATTAAGATTTGATTAAGTGGATAACGTGCTTTGCCTGATCTCTTCCAATCTCCAATAGAAATGAATTCCAACTCTTCAGGATTAGTAAAAAGATGAGGCATCACATGACCATTTGTCTCCCTTAATCCTAAAAATCCTTTTATCTTCTTATCGATAAGTAACTTCTTAACTTCCTCTTTAATTTTCTCGCTCATAAACTCTTAAGCGGCCTCCTTTACCCTTAAAGGATTGGGGCCCAATCTTTTTATCTCTTCAACAAATTCCGTTATTTCATGGACAAATTCAGCCGCCTCAGCAGAAGAAACCCATCTCATTCGTAAACGTTCGGGGTGGATGCCTGAAAATTGTAATAATTTTTGAAGCACTGTCAACCTTTTTTTAGCCATCACATTACCATACTGGTAATGGCATTCTCCGATCCTTCAACCGGCTACGAAGACACCATCGGCTCCTTCCTGCAAGGCCTTCAGCACAAAATGAGGTGAAATGGTTCCTGTGCACATCACCCGAATCGTTCGAACCGAAGTTGGATACTGCATACGACTGACCCCAGCCAGGTCAGCAGCAGCATAAGCTCACCAGGTACAAAGAAAAGCAATAATCTTAGGTTGAAAATCCTCTGCCATGAATCCCTCGCTTTGCATATAACCCTAAGGCTTAGTAATCTTCTGTCTATGCTCTAATGGCCTTTTCAATCTGCATATAAATCTGTTTGCTTGTGAATCGCTTAAGCTGTGCACTACCAGAGGGACAAGTTGCTACACAAGTCCCACACCCTTTGCAAATGACTTCATTGACTTCACATATCTCCTTATCCTCTAAATATCGTATTGCTTCATAGGGACAAACCTTTAAACATCCCTGGCAACCTACACAACTTTCAGGGTTGATTACTGCCACAATGGCATTACCAAACATTTCCTTTTGAGAAAGGAGTGTCCCCGCTCGAGAGACTGCCCCAAGACCTTGCACAATCGACTCATCGATTGGCTTAGGCGAATGAGCCAAACCGCAGAGGAAAACTCCATCTGTTGCAAAATCGATAGGTCGAAGTTTTACATGTGCCTCTACAAAGAAACCATCCATATTTACCGGAACTTTAAATAATTTAGCCACTGTATTTTCTTTAGGCATTACTATGGCCGTTGCTAAAATTAGGAGATCAGCATGAACCTCCATCTCTCGACCAAGAACATAAGAAGTAAAACGAATCTGAAGATTCTCTCCTTCTCGAGTAACCCTAAGCTCTTTTTGATCGTCATATCGAATAAAGAATACCCCTTTCTCTCGTGCCTCCCGATAAAGATCTTCTCGTAATCCATATGTTCTCATATCTCGATAAATAATAAAGACATTGATCTCGGGATTGAGATCTTTTAGAGTGACAGCATTTCTCACCGAATGGGTGCAACAAACCTTTGAACAGTAAGGTCTTTCTTTGATCCGAGATCCTACACATTGAATAAAAACAACATTCTCTAACTTCTTGAGATTGGTATCCTTTTGAATCAAACGCTGATCGAATTCTAAACTTGTTAAGACCCTTGGGTCTTTTCCATAGAGGTAGAGGTCGGGTTTCAGTTCAGAGGCTCCTGTAGCAATAATTGCAACACCGTGTTCTAAGGTCTTCAGCTTTCCATTAGTTTGGATTGTGGATCGAAAATTTCCAACGAATCCTTCTACTCCCTTCAATTCTGTCTTTAAATAGACTTCAATCTTCGGATTCGATTGGATCTCATCAATTAATTTCTTTAAGTATGGCTGAACCTCCTCGCCTTTCCAGGTCTGATAAAGATTTCGAGCTTGACCTCCTAAGACTTCCTCTCTTTCAATTAAATAAATATAATAACCCTGCTCAGCCAGATTCTTTGCTGAGACCATTCCCGAAACTCCACCTCCAATTACAAGAGCTTTTGGATTAATCTTAATTAAGGGTTCAACCATGGGTTCAAAAAAAGCCACTTTACCTACTGCCATTCGAACAAGATCTTTTGCTTTTTCTGTTGCCGCTTCTTTTTCTGCCCCATGAACCCAACTGCATTGATTTCGGATATTCGCCATCTCAAAAAGGTATTTATTAATCCCAGCATTAACCACTGTCTCTTGAAAGAGTGTTTCATGGGTTAAGGGACTACAGGCTGCCACGACCACACGATTAAGTCTCTGTTCTTTGATTATCTGGGTCATCTTCTCTTGTGTATCCTGAGCACAACTAAAGAGATTGTCTGCTACATAAACGACCCCAGGGAGGGTTTTTGCATATTCAACAACAGCAGGTACATCAATGACTCCTGCGATATTTGTTCCACACCGACAAACAAAGACCCCTATTCTTGGGGCCTCTCCACGGATATCAGTTTCCTCTGGAATAGTTTTTCGCTTGGTCATTGACCAACGGGACTCAGCAAGAAGACTTTCTGCCATGGCTGCAGAGGCGCTGGATTCCATAACTGAAGTAGGAATATCCTTTGGTCCCTGAAAAGCCCCACATACAAAAATTCCATCTCTCGAGGTCTGAACAGGTGAAAAACTACTGGTTTGAATAAATTGATGAGGATCAAGTTTAAGGCCCAAACGATTGGCAAGTTCGTTTGCCTCCTGAGAGACACTAAGGCCCACAGATAAAACAACCATATCAAAGGCTTCTTCAATCCTTTTTCCCTGCTCATCAGTATAGCGGATTAAAAGGTCTCCTGTTTCACGAATAGGGTGGATATTAGTAATTCGGGATTTTATAAATCTAACTCCTGCCTCTTCCTGAGAGCGATTGTAGTATCGTTCAAAATCTTTTCCATAGGTCCTCATATCTATAAAGAAGATGGCTGCATCCAAAGGTTCCTTAGAATGTTCCTTAGCTACAAGAGCTTCTTTAATAGCATAAGTGCAGCAGACTGCTGAACAATAAGCCTTTGCCCCCTCGTGGATATCCCTTGATCCTACGCACTGAATCCATGCAATCTTCTTAGGTTCTTTTTTATCAGAGGCCCTAACGAGATGCCCTCCCAATGGACCAGAGGCAGAAAGCATTCTTTCAAATTCAAGGCTTGTAACAATATTGGGTGATTTTTTATATCCATAGACATTATAAAGTTCTGGATTGAAGACCTCACACCCTGGAGCAATAACGATAGCTCCCACATCAAAGGTCAATTCCTTTTCCTTATCATCAAAAAGAATAGCTTTGGCAGGACAAAGTTTTTCACAAACTCGGCATTTTCCCTTTGTAAGAAAGATACAGTTGACAGGATCTATAACATATTTAAGAGGAACTGCCTGGGCATATCTAACATGGATAGATTTCCGCTTCGAAAGGCCTGCATCATATTCATTATCAACTTTTGTAGGACATTTCTCTGCACATAGGCCACAGGCAATACACTTGGTCATATCCACATAGCGAGGATGCTGTGTCACCTTGACCTTAAAATGCCCTGCCTCTCCAAAAATCTCCTTTACTTCGGAAAGGGTATAAAGTTCAATATTGAGATGCCGGCCGACCTCGACCAGTTTGGGCGAAAGGATTCACATGGAGCAGTCATTCGTAGGAAAGGTCTTATCCAGTTGGGCCATTATCCCTCCAATGGAGGAGGATCGCTCCACCAGATAAACATAATAGCCTGAATTGGCCAGATCCAGAGCAGCCTGCATTCCGGCAATCCCTCCACCCACAACCATGACAGAGCCTAATCTATTTTGATTCATCTTTGTTTTCACCCTCTATTCTAATAGCATATAACGAACTCTCTATTGGGGCAATTGGAATTTCATTCATTTCTAAACCAAGGCTTCTTCCATCAATCCCTAAGCTCAAACCAAGAAGTTGAGTGTAGAGGATCGAAGGAAGAGGATTGTTTAATCCTTTTTGTGAAAGGATTCTTTTTTGCACTTTATCAAACTGGATATGGCAATAAGGACAGGCTACACAGAGATATTCTCCTTCTGCCTCCTTTCCACTCCGAAGTTTCTTTTGCATTAAATCCATAGAGAGCTCATCGTTGACTCCAAATACGGGTGCCCCACAACATTCAAGTTTCATCTGCCAATCAATACTTTCAGCCCCTGTTACTTCAACGAGTTGATCAAAGATGGAAGGTGTAACTGCATTATCAAAACCCACTATCTCGCTTGGCCTTAAGGCATGGCATCCATAGTGTGTAGCAATTTTTAGACCACGATAATTTTTAACTATCATCTCTTTAATCTTCTCGATACCTATATCTTTTGAAAGAACAGAAAGAAAGTGTTTGATCTCAGCATTCCCTTCATATCTAAGACCTTCTTTACTAAGGAGTTGATTTATTTCATCCCTTAAATGAGAGTACTTCTTCAAAAGGTAATCAGCCTTCTTCAAAGTTCCATAACAACATTTACATAAAGTCAAAATATTGAGCTCTCTTTTTTCAGCCAATGCAAGATTTCTTGCAGATGATAGGAGAAAAGCCTTGAATTCGATATTTCTTAAAGGATATCCACAACAGTTAAATTCCCTAATATCAATAAGCCTCACTTCAAGTTTATTCAAAACGGCTCGGGCTGAGGATTCATACTGGGTCAATCGAGCTGGAGTCTGACAACCGATAAAGAAAGCAAATTCGATCATGACCTCTTCTCTCTTACATATCGGATTGCTAAATTCTTCAGTTCATAAAGCACATCGGTTATTGCGACTCCTTGAGGGCACTGTTCTTGGCACTGATAACAGGTCAAACAATCCCATAACATATTTGAACCAAATGCAAGGTCTCTTAATCCCAATGCAGTGGCATGCATGATTTGATGGGGAAGAAGTCCTAATACCTCTTGAGGATTCTCATAATTTGCTACGACCGGGCAAACAGTTGTGCATGTCTGACATCCAAAGCAGACAGAAAAATTCTTTGCCTGCGTAGAAAGGCCAAGCCCATTTTGGAATTTCTTGTCCGAAGGGGTGAGAGGCAAAACCTTATCCTTCTCTCTCATTAATTCGCATTGGGCCAAGATGGTTTCTCTGGCTTGAATTAGTGGTTTTTGATAATCCTTAATAAAGATTTCATCTTTCATTAGACCACGATAATAGGAGAGAGGAGAGAGGACAAGAAATTCAGGATAGCCCTTCTGAAGAAGCATCTCTCTTACATTGAACCATAGATCCTGAAGGTCGATTCCGACTGGACAAACCACGGTGCAACGGTAACAATTTGTGCAGAGATAAACCCCCTCTTGAATCTTTCGGAGTTCGTCATCTTTAAGTCTCTTCCCGGAAGCAAGGGACCTGATTGCAGAAATTTTTTCAGAAGGCAGAATATGAATATTTCGGATCTCCTCATATGCTTGACCCACAGAGCAACGAAGGCTGCAAGTCCCACAATGGGTGCAGGCATCCAGTTCCAAGGCCCTTCGTGTCATTTGATTGGCTTCATGTAATTTCTCTTTTTCTGCAATAGAGTTGACCAGAAGACTCAAGGTGCTCGAAAAGAGATGAAACATTTTACTAAAAGGAAGGTAAGCCAGACCAATAAAACAGGCAAGGACATGAATGTACCATAGTAGTTGAGGGATTCGGGCTTGATCGATCTGGATTCCTATCGGACGAATCAATTTAGCCATTCCATATCCAGCAAAGGCTGATTGGTATTTTGTATGACATCCTGCGCAGCTCGATTGATGAAATTCATTTCCTTTGGCTAAAAGTTTTTCATCCAATGGTTCCTGGATGTTTGGCGAAACCATCCCGAATTCCTTTATCCAATAGGCTTCAAGTGCCTTAAGCTCATCGGGATCACTTAAGCCCGAATATTCTTCAGCCATCCTTTTGTAATCTGAATAAGCAACCATCTTTGTTGCCTCTAAAAATATCCCTGAAATCATAATCACTACAACTATAATAATAGCATAAAGATCCATTGCATTGGTTTTGAGACGAGGTAATTTCAAAATAAATCTTCTATATAACGCAATGATAATTCCGATTATTACGAGTATTCCGAAGAAGTCTCTTAAGAACATGAAGGGATTTATGGTAGGATAATAAGAATCAAAAAGTTTAACAGTGATCAATTTATCAAGGGCATGCATCAGGAGGAGGAGTGTAAATCCGCTATAGATCAATATGTGCATAATCCAACGGAGAAAGTCCTCTTTTAAAATTCTGAATTGAAAAAGAACATCAAAGATAAAAGCCCTTAAAAGATATAGAATTCTCTTACTAAGGATTGTAGAAGAGATTCCTTCTATAGCATAAAAAAATCTTGAAAATGTTGAAATATTTTCCGCTTGAAACCCAATTATATATCGAAACCATGTGAAAATTTTATAAATGAGACCAATAGCAAAAATTATTAAACATATAATTAATGAAGCCTTGAAGAACATATATTTATAATAAAATACTTTGTGAATTTTTTAATTTGACTAATCATTCATAAATTAATTGATTTCTTTTGTCAAGCCAATGTTAACAAATCTTTGGAAAAAAATAATCAAATTTCAAGTTGTGAGGGTGGGGTAGAAAAACTTTCAGACAGAGTTAGATGGATATTGATTTGTAAGTTAAGGTCCCTTAGCGATTTTCGGTAAGCCACAAGGGCTTACCCTACAATTTTTTTATGTTATCATTATGAAGGTTATGTTCTTTTCTGTCATTCCGAACGTAACGAGAAATCTTATATTCTGCCATTCCGAACGTGCATTTTATGTCATTTCGAACGTATGTGAGAAATCTTATCTTTTTGTCGTTTTTTCGGTAAGCTACGAGGGCTTACCCTACAAATTTTATTGGAACGATTGTTAACGAATTAAAATTATAAATGCCTGCATCCGAATGGTTTTCAAGCTTTCCGCCCCAAGGCGGATCAGCCTCTGGCTGAACCTCATCAATATTTCATGACTTTTTCAGAGGTCTTGTATTTGTAAGTTGACAAAATTAACAAAAATGTTAATAATGTATTCTTATGAAATACCCTGAACTTAGAAAATTAAGGGAGGTCGATTATTTTACAACTGATGATGTAGCTAAATTGCTTAATATAAAGACATCATCCGCAACAGTTCTTTGTTGGAGATATACTAAGAAGGGGTTATTCATAAGACTAAAGAAAAATTTTTATGTTTTAAAAGAAAGATGGCAGAAAAATTCTAATCCTGATTTTTACAGAATTTCTAACATCCTTCAAGTTCCCTCCTATATATCTATGATGACTGCCCTTTCCTTTTATGAGGTAACTACCCAGGTTCAAAGGAATTTTTTTGAAGCTACAGGTATTAGGAAAACGGTTGAATATGATATAGAGGGTATATCTTTTAAATTCTATAAGATAAAAAGGACACTTTATTTTGACTTTTTAAAAAAGGATGATTTTTTTATTGCCACAAAAGAAAAGGCCTTTCTGGATGCTATATACCTTTATTCTTTTGGTAAATATACCTTAGATTTTGACTCCATTGATTTAAAAAAAATTGACTTTGAAAGGCTTACAACCTTACTTCACAGATTTCCAGAAAAAACTAAAAAGATAATTAAAAGAATATGCAAGATTTATTAAAACAGGAGCGATTTGAGATAGAAGTTCTCGATAGATTGAGAAGTGGAAGATTTCTTGAGAGTCTAATCTTTACAGGAGGCACAATGCTTAGGCTTTGCTATGGCCTAAACAGATTTTCTGTAGACCTCGATTTCTGGTTAAATAAAGAGACTAGAGTAGAGCCTTATTTTAAAAGATTAAAAGAATTCCTTTCAAAAAACTATAACGTAATAGATGCGGAAAATAAATTTTACACTTTGATTTTCGAAATAAGATCAAAAGATTATCCGAGAAGTCTAAAGATAGAGATTATAAAAAAACAAGGAAAATTTAAGACAGATATGACAATAGCATACAGTAAATATGCGAATGTCCAGGTTCTTGTAAGAAGTTTATCACTTGATGAAGTGATGAAGACAAAAATTGAGGCCTTTCTGAGCAGAAAAGAGATAAGAGATGCTTTTGATATTGAGTTTCTTTTGAAAAGAGGAGTTGAAATCAAAGCATTACCTGAGGAGATGAAAAAAATAATTAACACAATCGAATCATTAAGTAAAAGAGATTTTTCTGTAAAGCTCGGCTCAATTCTTGAGGCAGAAGAAAGAAAATATTTCATAAAGGAAAATTTCAAGATTCTTAAGATGAGGTTAAAGGAATTACTGGGAGAAGAAGCATAATTATATAAAAAATACCAATCGGTAGAGCAGGCTTTTTTAAAAGCAAAGTAAAATGAGGTTCGGTTTTCATATCTCTATTTCTGAAGGGCTTTCTAAGGTAATTGAGCAGGCAGAGGTGCGAGGGTGTGAAACAATTCAATTATTTTCAAGAAATCCGAGGGGATGGTCATATCATCCAATAGATGAAGAGGATGTAGAAGTCTTTCGTCAGGGAGTAAAAGAAAAGGACCTCTTCCCTGTCTTTCTCCATCTACCATATCTTCCAAACATAGGGTCTTTTAAATCAAAATTTTATAAGCGCTCTATCGAGGCAATCATAAAGGATCTTGAAAGGGCAGAAATTTTGGGTGCCCAGTATCTTATTATTCATATAGGTCATAGATTGGAATCGTCTGAAGAAGAGGGAATTGAGGCTGTTATAAATGGAATTAATCAGGCCCTTGAGAAGGTAAAAAATGATATTATCATTCTAATGGAAAATACTGCTGGACAAGGAACAGAGATTGGATATAGTTTTCAACAAATAAAAAAGATTATCGAAAAAATTGAAAATCAGAAAAGAATTGGAGTCTGCTTAGATACTGCCCATGCCTTCGAGGCGGGTTATGATCTTTCTAATTATGAAGGGATCAATAAGACATTGGAAAGCTTTGATCGACTCATCGGTCTCGATCGGCTCCATCTTCTCCATCTTAATGACTCGAAGACTCCATTGGGATCAAGGAAAGACCGTCATTGGCATATTGGTGAGGGTCATATAGGTCTTGAAGGTTTTAGATATATGGTTAATCACCCACTTCTTCAAAAACTTCCTGGAATCATGGAAACACCAAGATCTGATACAGAAGAAGACTTGAAAAATATGAAGGTCATAAGATCCCTTGCAAATAAAATTTAATTATAAGCTTTCTCTAAATGAAGGTCTTTACTATCGATTCATTCTTCTTTTTACTTCCTCAAGGATCTTTGGAAGGATCTCTCCTGTTTTTCCCTGGATAAGATAATCAGAAATCTTTTCATATGTTAAAGGAGTTGGTTCAGCATTTATCTCGATTATAATTGTTGCAGGTACCTTCTCAACTACATATAATCCCGATTCAGACTTCCTTTCCTTTTCTACCTTTCTTTTCCTTGCTATTCTCGGTAGCTCAGCAAAAGGATAAACAACGGCTGAAGTTCCACAAATTAACATTAAATCACATTTCCATGTCTCCTCAATTGATTTCCTTGAAACATCTGATGGAATGGGTTCTCCAAAAAATACACCGTCATCCTTTATAATCCCTCCACATTCACAACGAGGTGGAAGCTTATCTTCAGTTTTTAAGCTCAGGAAATCAAATTCATCTTTTTTAAATCTTTTATTACATTCGATACACCTAAACTTATCTAAACCACCGTGGTATTCAATTACATTTCTACTTCCTGCCTTTTGATGTAATCCATCTATGTTTTGTGTAATAATACATTTTAATATTCCAATTTTTTCAAGCTCTGCCAAGGCATAGTGGCCTGGGTTGGGAAGTGCCTTTTCAATCTCGCCAAAAACTGAGAAGATCCTTTGTGAAATAAAACTTTCAGGATTCAATCTGTCTAACCAATATTGTTTGGGACTCTCTAAAAATAGATCATAAATTTCATAAGACCTTCTTTCAGCCTCTGGATCCTTTGTCCAAATTCCATCAGGACCTCTGAAATCAGGGATACCTGACTCAGTTGAAATCCCTGCACCTGTTAATGCAATAGCATATTTTGAATTCAAAAGATCTACGGCTACCTTTTCAATTAAATACTCCATCATTTAACCTCAAATTGGGTTCTAATGGTTTTCATTTTAAAAAAGATACCAAATGCTGTCAAATTGTTTTTATTGGATAATTAAATCAAATTGTGGAAGCATACTTGACAAATTATGTTTAACCATTAATGATATATCAACAAAAATTGTAGTTTTAAAATATATTATACGAGGAGGGTATACGATGAAAAAAGGATTTGTATGTTTGGCGATTTTTTTATTGGTTTGTCTCCATTTAGTCTCCATATCTAAAACATTTGCCCAACAACCAATAACAATCAAGGCTCTTATGGCATGGCCTGAAAACTATACATCAAATGGAGCCTTCAGAGAGTGGGTTAAAAAGGTTAATGAATTGGGAAAGGGAAAGGTTATGATTAAGGTAATTGGAGGACCTGAGGCTATTCCCCTTTTTGAACAGATCGGAGCCTTAAAGAGAGGTGTAGTGGATGTAGTTCATACTGCAGCTGCCTACTACATGGGTGTAATACCTGAAGTGGAAGCTTTTGGTCTTTCGAGGCTTAACCCCGAAGAGGAACGTGCAAGAGGCTTTTATGATCTAATGGTTGAGATCCATAAAGCCCATGGTATTATGTACCTTGGAAGAATGCAAGGGGTCGCACCACTTGGAACACTCTGTACAAAAGTCAATTTAAAAAGTCCAAGGGATTTAGCAGGCCTGAAGATTCGTAGTGTACCAATCTATGATGCCTTTCTTAAAGAACTCAAGGCTGTCCCGGTGACTATTCCCGTACCTGAAATTTATACCGCACTTGAACGTGGAGTTGTGGATGGATTTATCCAGCCACTGGCAGGAGGATTTACAAGTTTAGGATTTCATGAGGTAGTTAAATACATTGTTAATCATTATTTTTATCAACTCCCAGGCACTGCACTCATGAACCTTGAGTATTGGAATAAACTTCCTCAAGATACAAAAAATTTCTTGATGGATACGATAAAAGAAAATGAGAAAATCATTGGTAAGATATTCCTTTCATATCACGAAACAGAGCTTGAAAAGGCTCAAAAGGGGGGAGTGAAACTTATCAATTTTTCTCCAGAAGATGCTAAATGGTTTATTGAGACTGCATATAGAATGGGTTGGGAAAATTTACTTAAAAAATCACCAAAATATGGTCCTCGTTTAAAGGAGCTTTCAACAAAATAATATATCCGAATCCATATTTTATTTAGGAAGAATAAAAAATCTTATCAAATTAGTAAGACCTATCCAATTAAAAGAGATAGGTCTTTTTAATCTGTGTTAAAAGATGAAACGAAAGAATATGCCTACAATTTCAAAGTTTTGGCGTATATTCGACAAAATCGTTGAAATTTCAGCCTATATTAGCTTTGGATTATTGATCTTCTCTTGGATCTCTGTCTGTTCGGAGGTAATATTTCGTTATTTCCTAAAACAACCCCTTATTTGGGTAGTTGAAGTATCAGAGTATATTATTGTTCATATTACATTTCTCGGAAGTGCTTGGTTATTAAAAAGAGAAAAACATGTAGTGATGGATGTTGTAACTTCCCGCTTGAATAAAAGGGCAAGAACTTTACTTTTGATCATAACTTCCATTATTTGTACCATCATATTTCTCATTCTTACATGGTGGGGGATATTAGCTACCCTGGGCGCATACAAGGAGAAACTATTTGTTCCTAAACAACTTGACATGCCAAAGTTTGCCGTAATGATAGTCATCCCTTTTGGTAGTCTAATGTTAGCAGGAGAGTTTATAAGAAGAACTCATCGAGCCATTATCACATGGAGGTCTCTTAAGAAGGGTAATGGAGTTTAATTAATGGAGTGGTGGATCGTAGCGATTCTTATCTTTGGTGGCTTGTTATTGGTTTTTTCTACAGGCATGCCAATAGCCTTTAGCTTCATCTTCATTAATATCATCGGAGCATACACGCTTTGGGGAGGAACAAAAGGTTGGGAACAGCTTATCTTTAGTATGTTTGACTCTGTATGTACATTTTCACTACTCCCTGTTCCTTTATTCGTCCTAATGGGAGAAATCATGTTTCATTCGGGGATGGGATCAAGGATGCTTGAAGCCTTTGATAAATGGATAGGTCGTGTCCCTGGAAGATTAAGCTTAATTGGTGTTGCAGGTGGAGCTCTATTGGGTGCACTTAGTGGTTCAAGTTTGGCAACTACTGCCCTTTTAGGAACAATCTTAATCCCTGAGATGGAAAAGAGGGGATATCATAAGGTAATGTATTTAGGGCCTTTAATAGGAAGTGGCGGTTTGGGTATGATTATTCCTCCGAGCGCTATGGCAGTAATTATTGGTAGCATAGCTGAAATTTCTATTGGTCAGCTCTTAATCGCAGGAATCATCCCTGGTTTAATCTTGGCTTTCTTCTATGCCTGCTGTATTATTTTTAGAACCTTAATCAATCCTCAGCTTGCTCCTCCCTATCCAATAATGCATATTCCATTATATGAAAAGATTATCTACACAGTAAAATATGTTATCCCTTTAGGCTTAATAATATTTTTAACAATGGGCCTTCTCCTTTTGGGTGTTGTTACACCTACAGAGGCAGCTGCTGTGGGATGCCTTGGTTCTTTCTTATTAGCATCAATCTATCGGCAATTGAACTGGGAGATTGTTAAGAAATCTATATTCAGTAGCCTTGATGTTTCTATCATGATGTTTATGATATTTACAGGTTCAATTGCCTTTAGCCAGATTCTTGCCTTTTCAGGGGCAACCCAGGGTTTGATTAAATTTGCAACTACTCTTAACTTACCCCCCATTGTATTGCTTATATGTATGCAAATTATTATATTGATCCTTGGCTTTTTCATAGATGGAGTATCTATCCTAATGCTTACTGTCCCAATATTTATGCCTATATTACGGATGAGTAATATGAATCTTGTCTGGATTGGTCTTTTAACTCTCATTAATATTGAGATAGGGACTAAGACGCCGCCTTTTGGTTTTCTACTATTTGTGATGAAAGGTGTTGCTCCTGAGGGAACCACGATGGCCGAAATCTATCAAAGCATTTGGCCTTTTGTAATTATTGAATGTTCAGTCCTTGCTCTACTTATGATATTTCCTGATTTAGTGACATGGCTTCCAGGGCTTATGGTTAAATAAATCTTTTATAGAAAGGAGTAGTTATGAGTTTAAATTTAGGTTTAGATATTGGGGGAACCTTTACAGATCTTATCATTTTTGATGAAGAAACAGGAAACCTCCAACATGCAAAGAGTTCTACCACACCAGCAGACCTAACCATTGGGATTATCAATTGTCTAAAAAAGAGTAAATTTGATATGAAGTTATGTCGTAACTTTGTCCATGGAACAACGGTTGCTATCAATACAGTTATAGAGGGAAAAGGGGCTCGAACTGCCCTTGTCACTACTCAAGGAACAAGAGATGTGTATAGAATAGGCCGAGGAAACAGGCCTGAGGCCTATAATATATTTTTTAAACGTCCCATACCCCTTGTTTATAGGCATATGACTTTTGAGGCGCCTGAAAGGGTTTTGGCCACCGGTGAGGTATTAAAGCCTCTAAGTCGGAATGAGGCAATAACTGTTGCAAAGGAAGTTGCCAAAAGGGAGCCTGAGGCCGTAGCTGTATGCTTTTTACATTCCTACGTAAATCCAACACATGAGGCAATCATGGGAGAGGCACTCAGAGAAATTCTCCCTTCTTCTTACATTTCACTATCCCATCAAATTCTTAGAGAGTATAGAGAATATGAGAGAACTTCAACAACTGTAATTAATGCTTATATAGGTCCAAAAGTGGGTCGTTATATTAAAGACCTTGAAAGATTGCTTGACTCATTAGGATTTACTGGATCCTTTCTAATCATGCAATCCAATGGTGGTGTCATGTCACCTGAGGTTGCTCAGAAGATTCCCGTGGCTATGATGGAATCAGGGCCTGTGGGTGGAATAATAGCATCTGCCGAAATTGGGAAAAGGCTTGGTTACAAAAATGTCATTGCATTTGATATGGGAGGAACAACAGCAAAGGCAAGCCTTATTAAAGACGGAGAACCCTCTATTGCAGAGGGATATTATATTGGTGGCTATGCAAGTGGCCAGCCTGCTATGCTTCCAGTTATAGATGTTGTTGAAGTTGGTGCAGGAGGTGGAAGTATTGCATGGATAGATGAAGTAGGTGGACTTAAGGTTGGGCCCCAAAGTGCTGGTGGTGATCCAGGTCCTGTATGTTACGATCAAGGCGGAGAGGAACCAACAGTTACCGATGCAAATGTGATTCTTGGAAGAATTAGTAGTAAATATTTTCTTGGAGGTGAGATGCCTATTAACCTGGAAAAAGCCAAAAGGATTATGGAAAAAAAGGTATCTTCAAAGTTAGGGTTATCGGTGGAAGAGACTGCCCTTGGAATAATTAAGATCGCGGTAGCCAATATGTCGTTTGCAGTGCGTGGCGTATCTGTTGAAAAGGGTTATGACCCGCGAGAATTTGTACTTGTTGCTTCGGGTGGAGCAGGTCCGCTTCACGCCATAGAGATTGCCAGGGAATTGAAGATTCCAAAGGTAATCATACCAGTTCTACCAGCCCATTTTTCTGCACTGGGAATGCTTATGACAGATGTGAAGCATGATTATGTTAGAACCTATTATAGTCCGCTTAAAGAAGCTGATTTTAATATTATTAAGAAGATTTATGAAGAGATGGCTGAAATAGGTAAAGAAACATTAGGTAGAGAGGGTGTCGGAAGGGAATCCATTCGTATACAACCTTTCTTTGATCTAAGATATATCGGACAGGAATTCTTCCTCACTGTTCCTGTTTCTCAAAGTGATATCTTTTCAGAGAATCGAGAATCTATAAGAAAGACATTTGATGATCTCCATGATATCCGTTATGGCCATAAGGCAAGTAGCGAACCTATAGAAATCGTTAATATTCGTTTAACAGCTTATGGTTTAAGAAAGAAGATAGAATTTCCAGAAAAAAAGGTAGACCCTAAAAGGGAGATAATGAAAGGTTATCGTGAAGTCTATCTTGACGACCCAAGAAAGCCTATTAAATGTCCTATTTATGATAGGGATGCTTTGGCTGCAGGTTTTACAATAGAGGGCCCTGCTATCATAGAGGAGTATGCTTCAACCACATATCTTTCTTATGGTGATCGTGCAACCATATGCCCCTATGGTGAAATATCTATTTCTGTTGGAGGTGTAGAATAGATGAAGATAGATCCTGTTACCCTTGAAGTTATTCGTAATGCCTTGCCAGCTATCTCAAACGAGATGTCTTATGATTTGCAGAGGACATCTTACAATATGATGATTTATGAAGTAAGAGATTATTGCTGTGCCCTTCTTGATGTGAATGGAAATCTACTATCGCAGAATCTTGGAGGGGTATCCCATTTTGTGGCAGACCTTGGTGTGGTCATAAAGGATGGCTTGGAAAAGATTGGGAAGAATAACTTTAAACCTGGAGATGTCATAATTGCAAATCACCAAGCTGTATGTGGACAACACTTGAATAATGTCTGTATTTATATGCCATTCTTCTTTAAAGGAGAACTTTTGGGTTTTCCCATTGTAAGAGCTCATTGGGTGGACGTAGGAGGAATGAGCACTGGATTTGGGGCTTCAATAAATGTTGTAGATCCTTGGATGGAAGGTCTTCAACTGGATCAGCTAAAAATCTTTGAGGCAGGAGAACCAAAGAAAGACCTTTTAAAAATTATTGCAGACAACATTCGATACCCTGAATCTTCTATGGGGGATATGAGGGCTCAAATTGCAGCTTGTCAACTCGCAATTAGAAGACTTGAAGAACTTTTTTCTAAGTTTGGAAAAGATGTTGTGTTAGATTGTGTTGAAAGAATCTTTGCTGATACAGAGGCTAAATGTCGAATGATTGTTGAAAAAATACCTGACGGAGTTTATGAAGCTGAAAGTTTCATTGATAATAATGGCTATGATAAAGATACTCCTCTAAATATAAAAGTCAAAGTTATTGTTTCAGGTAGTGATATGACTATTGACCTCTCAGGTTGTGATCCTCAGAATAAGGGTCCCTATAATTCCCGAACTCTTGCAGGAGCAAGGGTTGCTTATAAGGCCCTTACCATGCCTCTTGATCCTGTAAATGAAGGCTCTTTCAGTGCACTTAAAATTATTATCCCTGAAGGAAATTTTATGATGGCAAAATATCCTGCAGTAATGTCCGGTTGGAGTCTACCAATCCCTACAGTAGTGGATACCATACTAAAGGCACTGGCTCCTGCTATACCTGATAAGATACCTGCTGGACACCTTAGTTACTTAGGCGGAACAGTAGTCTTTTTTGGCTATGACCCTAAGAAGAAAAAGAATTTTGTTGTCCAAAGTATTGAAGGAGGAGGCTGGGGTGGTCGTCCTTTTGAGGATGGAGAGTCAGCTTCTGTCTCAATCTGCCAAGGAGATGTTAGAAATGCGCCTATTGAGAATATTGAGCTAAAGTGCCCTGTAATAGTAGAAGAACGCGTCCTACGTCAAGATTCAGGTGGCCCTGGAAAATTTAGGGGTGGATTGGGATTGGATACAAAAGTAAGAAACTTAGTCGAAGGAAGATGGAATCTCTTACAGACGGGAAGGCGAAAATGTCCACCATGGGGGCTCTGGGGAGGAAAACCAGGAGAGATATCAGATTGTTTATTAATGACCGCTGAAACAAATGTGTGGAAAAGTGTGGATGTGGCATTTCATCCAGTACCTGCTAATTCAAGGGTTATTATTAGAACAGCAGGAGGAGGTGGATGGGGAAATCCATTGGATAGAGACCCTGAGCGGGTTAAGATGGATGTCATAGAAGGATTTGTTTCTCTCGAAAAGGCAAAAAGTGAATATGGAGTTGTTTTAAAGAAGAGCCCAAATCAAATAGATTTCGAAGTCGATAAAGAAGAAACATTAAAACTAAGAGAAAAAATGAGAAAAATGGAGTAAATAAAATGTCTTTGTTGGATGAACTTTCAAAATTTATTTCAGAGCTAAAACTTGAAAATCTATCAAAAGAGACTCTGGATCATTTAAAATTACATATATTTGATTCTCTTGGAGCTCTATTGGCTGGATCTTTGACGGAAGAGGCGCAGGCTCATTCGGAGGTAATAAAAACTTTTATTCCGGAGACCGATGATAAAGCTATTCCAGTTGTAGGTACAAAATTTTATGCCCCCCTTCCCTATGCCGCACTTCTTTCAAGTATATCAGCTCGACTAACAGAAACAGATGATATTGATATTGCATCATGTGTCACACCAGGTGCTGTCATTGTTCCCTCTGCACTTTCAGTGGGTTACTTTGTTGGGGCAAGAGGAAAAGAATTTATGGAGGCCATCTTGTCGGGATATGAGTTGATGACAAGGTTAGGTTCATCATTTAATGGTGCCGAAATTATTTATCAAGGGATTTGGCCAACTTATCTACTTGGAGCTGTTGGCGTAGCCTCAGTCGTTTCAAAAATACTTGGACTAAATCCTGATCAAATAAAGAATGCATTAGCAATTGCCTTATCACTATCAAGTGGATTTTCAGGTAGAATAAAAGGAGAATATACATCAAGATGGCTAACCCTTGGTTGTGCAATTCATAATGGAATCCTCTCAAGTTTCTCTGCATCAAGGGGTTTTCTGGGTGATCAAAACATCCTGGACAGGAGTTTTCAATCAATTTATGGACTAAGTTTCAAAAAGGATATTCTATTAGAGGGATTAGGAAAAAGCTTTCAAATTGAAAAAATTAACATCAAACCATACTGTACGGCAAGACAGGCATTATCTTCTATAGAGGCTTTTAGATATCTCATTAAAAAATATCATATAAACCCAGAAAAAATAGATGAAATTGAAGTCAATGTTCCAAGACAATATAGTTTGATGATTGACAGAAAAGATTTTCCAGAAGATCGATCAGGATCCATCGTGAGTATTCAATATCAATTAGCTATTTCAGCATTCTATGAGGATGATCTCTTTGATATTGAAAGAAAATTTTTAAGAGATGAGTACAAGATTCGTAATTTCATGGGGAAAATAAAGGTCATTGCTTCAGAGCATTTAACAAAAATTTATCCTAATAAATGGTCAGGGAAAATCTTATTGAAGACATCTGATAAAAAATATGAGCATGAAGTCTTAAGCCCAAAAGGAGATTCAGATCAACCAATGGGATGGGATGATGTTGAAAATAAGATCACTCGCATAATAAAAGGAAAGAAGGAGTATAAAAAGATAGAAGAACTGAAGAATGCTATTAAAAACCTAAATGAGTCATCTGATATTAAAAAATTTTTTTCACTTTTAATGCCATAAGTTTTTTATGCCTTCCAACGAGTCAATCGAGCCTCAATCAACCGGATTCCTTGTGTTGTGCAAATCCCTACGGCAACAACCATAAATAGGCCTGCAAAAACATCTGAAAATCTTAATCTTGCACCATAGTAACTAATATGAAAGCCAAGACCCGCATTACTTGAGAAGAGTTCACCAACAATAACGCCTATTAAAGCCCTACCAATAGCTAATCTTAGTCCTGCAATGATCATTAGGAGAGCTCCCGGAAGGATGATCTTAAAAAATAGATCTATGGAGCGTGCATTAAATGATTTGGCACAACGAATAAGGACAGGATCTATATTTTTAACACCTGCCATCGTATTGATGATAACCTGGACAATGGAGAATAGAAAGGCAAGGGCAATGATTGCCTTTGTTCCAATTCCTAACCAAATGATAAAAAGTGGCCAAAAGGAAACAAGAGGTGTAGAATAAAGAACCCATATAAAAGGATCTAATGCATACTCTGTGCGTCTATTCCATCCCATGGCCATGCCAACTGGGATACCTATCACTGCAGATGCTCCAAAGGCGATGATTAATTCCCAAAGGCTTGTTCCCAAATCCCTAATAAGCCTACCACTCGCTCCCCAGTTTTTGAGAGCATAGATCACATTGATTGGACTGCTAATTAGAACAGGATCGACAAGCTTAAATCTCGCTAAGGCCTCCCATAATAATGCAAAACCAATGAGTCCTAAAGTTCCAAGAAAAATTGATTGATATTTTTTATAAATTTTTTTAATTACCAGACTTATGCCTCCCTTCTTCCTCGGCTAACATGTTCTTCAATTCGACGAATGATGTCAACGGCTATAAAACCAAGTAGGCTAACAATTGCAATAAGTGCAATTAATTCTGTTGAACGAAAGGAGTTTCCATATAGGGCGATCTGTCCACCAATGCCTTCTGTGGATGCATACATTTCACTGAGAACCATGCCAAGAAGGCCTCGCCCCACTCCCAATCGTATTCCTGCCATCATTGGCGGAATAGTTCCAGGAATGAGGACTTTTTTAAAAATATCCCACTCCCTTCCCCCAAAAGAACGAACTGCCCTTATTAAGATTGGATCTATCTCTCTTATCCCAACTGCAGTATTTACTAAGATTGGAAAGACAGCGCCAAGAAAAACTACTGAAATGGTTGCCCCTAATCCAACTCCAAACCATACAACAAGCAATGGTAACATGGCCATACGAGGCATAGTATAGATGGCCATTAAAAGTGGGTCAAGTATAAGACTTAGGATTCGATAACGACCAAGAAAAACACCCAATGGTATTCCAACAATTAAAGAAAGTAAAAATCCAAAAATAAATTCCTTTAGACTTATTACAAGATGTGGAAATATTTCGCCGGATAGTGCCAACTCATAAAAGGCTTTTACTACAAGGCTTGGCCGACTGATATCAGCAACCTTAACAAGTCCCAATGGGGTTGCAATCTCCCAGAGCACTAAAAATGCAAACACTCCCAGTCCGCCAATTAAAAGACGTTCCCATTTTTCCATTCTTTTATCCCCTACCCCCTGCTTCTCGTTTAACTTCCTCTTCCAGGAGATTCCATATATGTCGGCGAAGTTGAACAAAATGGTGCTCGTCTTTAACTGAAAGCTTTCGAGGTCTCGGAAGATTTACGGGTATTATCTCTTTTACCCTACCTGGACGACCACTCATCACGACGATACGATCTGCTAAATAAACAGCCTCATCAATGCTATGGGTAACAAAAAGGACAGTCTTTTTATCCTGTTCCCATATTCTTAAAAGCTCAACTGACATAATTTCTCGAGTCTGTGCATCAAGTGCTGCAAATGGTTCATCCATCAGAAGGATATCTGGATTTACAGCCAATGCACGGGCAATCCCAACCCTTTGACGCATCCCACCTGAAAGTTGATGAGGATAATGTTTTTCAAAGCCTTGTAGACCTACCATCTGAATATAATGTTGAGCTATCTCCTTCATTTGAGAAGATGTATGCTTTTTATGGAGTTCGAGGCCGAGCATCACATTTCCCTCAACAGTTCTCCATGGAAGTAGAGCAAACTCCTGAAAGACTAATGCTCTATCGTGACCTGGTTCCTTGACAGGTTTTCCATTAATAATTACCTCTCCACTAATAGGAAGAATTAGACCGTCTACAACTGATAGGAGTGTACTTTTCCCACATCCACTTGGTCCAACAATGGTTACAAATTCTCCTTTTTGAACCTTTAAATCAAAATCCTCTACTGCTATGAGTTCACCTCCACTGGGCCGGGAAAAGATAACTGTAACCTTATTAATGATAATATGGTCCAACAAATACCCTCCTAAAGTGGATTATTTTCGCCATTCAGCTTGGGTTTTAAGAAATGATTCATCAAGCCATCTACTAATTGGCCATGGCTCCTTTACATCCCCTGCCTGAATAGCTATCTCCCAGAAGACTCTCATACCATCTTGTGGAAGTCTACCATCTGGATACCAGCCATCCTTTAACTCTTCAACTGCCTTGCGTGCATGGTCTTGACGATACTTCAATTGTTTAGTAACAAGCTGCGCAGCCTCCTCTGGATTTGCTTTTATCCACTCCATTGCCTTAGTTGTAGCACGAACATAGGCCTTTATAGTGTTAGGATTTTTAGAAATAAACTCTTCCTTTGCATAAACTACATGGGTTGGATATTCTTTGGCAATATCTTTCTGGCTCATCAATTTAACAAAACCCTTCTCAGATGCTATGTAAGTATTTGGTAAACTCAATATGGCAACATCAAGCTGACCAGATGACATGGCTGCAAGGAATTGCGCCTGACCACCAAGCTGAAGTATTGTTACATCCTTCTCAGGATCAAGACCTGCCTTTCTTAGGGCATAACGTGTTAGAAAATCAGTCAAAGAACCAAACCTACTTACACCGTAACGACCGCCCTTTGTTTCTGTTATTGATTTGTATTTCGGCAATCCGTACCATGCAAAATCCGACATATTATATCCTGCCCAAAAGGCCTTAAATTTCTGACCTGAGACAATCGTGTTGACAAGGCCAATCAACGAAGCAACACAAAGATCAATTGTTCCACTTGATAGGGCCTGGACAGTTGGGGCATTTCCTTTAAAAACAAAAATCTTAACCTCATTAATCCCTTCTGCTTTAAAGAATCCCTTATAATCAGCAGCCCAGTTAGGTAAAAATGAAGGATCAAGATCAGGCACTCCTATTTTTAACTCTGTAAGCTCAGGCTTAATAGATGAAGAAAAAGATTTGGTTGTAAAAAAACTAAATAATAGAAGTAAAATAAAAAGAATCGAGACCCTTAGAAACAAACTAAAATAATTTTTTCTCATAATATTTTCCTCCTCGTATAATATATTTTTTAGCTTAGTCTTTATCTTTAGTTGAAGGATTATTCTCCTTCTTAAAACCCCTCTGATATTTGTTTATTGTCTTTTTTCTAAGCTCTCGAAGATAATCAATAATCTCCTTGTTTGATAAAAATTTCTTTAAATCATATTGATTATAATGGATCATTTCAGACAAGTCCCTTCTTATACTTTTTTGGGGCTGTATATCTGGGTAACCTATTGGAATAATTGTATAAAGGGTCATAACATCCGGAATATTTAGTATTCGTTTGAAACCATCCTCAATGTGAATTGTAACCCATTGTGAACCAAGACCCATAGAGGCTGCAGCTAAATGAATAATAAATGAGACAATGGCCAAACCATCTGTAAAATGGGATTGATGACGTCCAAATGTATGACCACCCATTACAGTTGCCCACTGTTTCCTTCCATCTCCTACTATTACAATTAATGCTGGAGCCTCTGCCCATCCCCTACGCGACTTTATCTCTCTTAATTGCTCTTCAATACTTCCTTCTAATTGATAAGCAGGATGCCTTAATTCAAAGATTCTCATCTGTTCCATCCAGAAATTATAATTACAATTAAGTTCCTCTTGGTAGTGTTTAAACAATCTCTTTTTAATCTCAGGATCTGTAACCACAATAAATTCCCATGGCTGGGCATTAGCACCCGACATTGCCCATCTTGCGGCATCCAGTATTTTTTCTATAACTCCTTCAGGTATCGGATCTGGTTTCAGTCTCCTCACACTTACTCTTTTTGTTAAAATTTCAATAAGTGAATCATAAAGTAGTGTCATATATCTTCTCCTGATTATGAATTTGAGGCACCCTTTTGGGGTGCCCCAAATTAAATATGAGAAAAAACTAATAAATGTCAAGAAGAATTTTTTATTTTAAACCTTTTTCCCTAATAACTAAGTAGACGATTTAGGTATTATAGGTAAAAGCAGGTGTGATGGATACTTCTGGCATCTGTATATCTTATGAACCACGGTCTTGCTTGAACAAATATGATACGAAATATATTCAACAGCACTATCACCTGCTACACCTGTTGGAACATCCAATGAGGTAATCTCCAAACATATACGATGATCCTTCTTAAATACATTCGAAGTGGGAGCTATCTCTACATCATATCTCGTAATTTCTCCAGGAACAACAGGCCTCTTTGTGCTTTTTTTCAAAGGATGAAATGGTCTTCCGGGTTTGGATTTACTCTCATCAATTGCCCTATGTGAGGCCTTTAGCCATCCTCTTGTAATCTCCCTTTCAAAGACCTGTGGACGCTCCATCTCACCCTCTCTTGCTGTCTGAACGGACACATCTGGTCCAACATCCTTAATGATAATAATCCAATTCGTGTCTTCCTGATCAATCTCTGCCCAGAAGTGAAGTGAGAGTGGACCAGTAACTTCAAGATCTTCAGGTAAAGGATCTGTCATGTATCTTAGTTTCTGAACTTTCCTTGTCTGTTTAAGTGGCATCTGGGCAAAACAGTCAGGTTCATCAATTCCATCATTACTGGAGGGTAAAAATGGTTCCCACCTTAAACGCTCCCAACTGTCGAGATAAAGTTTTGTCCACTGAGTCTCTTTTAATGGCCATTCATCTGAATATCTCCATCGATTTGCACCCATGACCCATATCTTAACCCTGGGCTCATCCTTAATACCCGTATCAATTCCTTTAAGCCAGTAATCATACCATCGTAGAAGTTCTTCATGAAAGGAAATCCATGGCCGAGGCAAATGCGAAGGTCCATTCAATAGAAGTTTTTTGAATGGAACATTTTTACATCCTTCCCAATATCTGAAGGTCCCAAAGAGATGACATTTATAGGTATAAGCATACCAGCCTGTTCCAATATACATTGGTATATCAACCTTGTCCATCTCCTTTTCCAATTCTTCGATATCTTCTGGCTCATAGGGATAAATAAGATGTTTGAAAAATAATCCACCAAGCTTTCCTCTTCTTTCAAGGACATTGAATATGGCTGTATACATTCTATAATCTGGATTATTCCATGCCTCTTTTAACCATTCCTCTTCTTCCTCGGTTAATTTTACTTCATGAGGAATCTCCGCACTGAACTTTCCAAGATGAAAGAGCATACAATGGATCATTCCCCCAGGATACATATCTCTAAAAGAAAACCAGCAAGGATCATAAGGAAATATGGCCTTAAGGTGTGGTGGCTTCTTCATTGCAGCCATTAATTGTTTCCTTCCAAACCAGGAGATTCCTATCATTCCAATATTACCATCGCACCAAGGTTGGGCTGCAATCCATTCGATGAGATCATAGAGGTCATTTCTTGTCTCATCTGTAAATGGGTCACCAGGATCAGAATTTCCAAATCCCCTGAGATTGGCAATAACATGAACATATCCTCTTGAGGTTAAAAATTTAGTGTCACCTGCCTCTGCGGGACCACACCATAAAGGCGACCATGCTGGCTGATTCTTGCAAGCCTCCATAACCTCAGGCCTCTGAAGAAACTTATTATGGGGTGCTATAGCAAGAAGGGCTGGAAAGCGTCCATCTGCATCTGGACGAAAAACATCCACGGCTAATCGGGTGCCATCTCTCATAGGAACCATGATATCAAGACCCTCCACCTTTGTTTCGTAAATAGGTTTTGAAGTTTCGGCCTTAGCCATTTTAATTTACCTCCTTTTAATTTATTCCCAATGAGGGGATAGTATTCTTAAACCAAATTTTCCCTGTAAGGTTCCCATAATCCCTTTTGGGGCAAGATGAATCACTGCAATAGCGATGATTCCAAGGATTATCATGCTAACCGAAAAATATTCAGCCAACCATTGGGACAAAAGGACAAAGATAAAGGTTCCAACAATAGGACCTTCGATTGTTCCAATCCCTCCAATTATGACAATAAATATAAGTTTTACAGACCATCCGATAGAAAATGCTTCTTGGGGTTGAATAAATATCTGGAAGATATAATAGATACCCCCAGCCAATCCAGTAAAAAGTGAAGCAATAAGAAAACAGTAGACCTTTAATCGAAATGTTTCAACTCCCATTGTGTTCGCTACCTCTTCATTGTCACGCATCGCCATAAGCCCCAATCCAAGATTGGATCGAAGAATAAGATAAACCGTTGCCAAAGCACTCATCCCTATAAAGAAAGCTACATAATACATTGTAGTAATAGAAATTGGATGATCAGGCTTGATAAACATCCCTTGAGCATATTTTACATACTCCCAATTACTGAAAAGAAGTAACATCGATTCAGGAAAGATTAATGTAATGATTCCAAAGTAAATGCCCCTTACTCTGAATATAAAAGGAGACATAAATAGAGCAAAAAGAATTGAGAATAGACCTGCAATAGCTAAGCTTGACCAAGCAGAAAGACCAAAATAATGGGTCGCCACTGCAATAGTATAGCCACTAAGACCAATAAAAGCAGGTTGGCCCAAAGAGAATAGACCAGAAAATCCTATAAGTAAGTTCCACATCTGGGAAAAAGATAAATAGACACAGAAAAGGAGGCAAAAAAACATGATGTAATCTGTACCCCAGAAAGGAACAGTTCCAAGGACTAATATAAAAAGGATGAATATGGACAATATGGTTTTATTTATCTTTTTGTTCATTCAATCTATACCGTTCCAAATATTCCCTTAGGTCTAATTAAAAGCACTATAAGTAGAATAATATGGCCACTTACCATTTGATAACCTGGTCCAAGAAAGTGTCCTCCATAAAGTTGTGCAATAGCCAAAATGACACCTGCAATGAATGTTCCCCTCATACTTCCCAATCCAGCAATAATGGCCACTCCAAAGGCCACAAAGAGATATTGTGAACCAGTATGGGGATAAAATGTAAATGTCATTCCAACCAAGATCCCTGCAATCCCTGCAGTAATCATTGCAATCCCCATAGCCTTGGCATAGATGTCATGGGCATTAATCCCCATTAATTTTGCTGCAATCTCATCATCTGCAGCTGCTCTGATTGCGCGACCCAGATAGCTCTTTTGAAAAAATAGATATAGGAAGAAGATAACACCTAAACCAATCAAAAAATCTACCAAATAGTTCATGGGAATCTTGAGATATTCTGTCAAAAAGATGGTCTTAAGTCCAAGACCTGTCATCAATGTTCTTGCATCTGGGGTAAAAATCAATAGTAGTAAATTCTGCAATATGATTGCTATCCCAAAGGTGACAATTAGAGGTGGATCCATCTCCTTACCTAATATTCTATTCAGAAGGAAACGCTGAAAATAATATCCAATAAAATACATCAGGGGAATAACAATAAAAAAGGTGATGTATGGACTTACACCCAACCGAGTCATAAAAACTAAACTTAGATAACTACTAAGTATCATTAAATCTCCATGAGAAAAGTTCATCACCTTAACAATCCCCATAATTGTAGACAACCCAATTGCAATAATTGCATAGAGACCACCTAATAGGATTCCATTTAGGGTCGGTTGCAAGATATCTTCCATACTATCCTATATCCCAAAATAAGCCTTTTTCACCTCTTCCTCATTTAAAGAAGAAGGAGGCCCTTGAAGAACAACTTTGCCTTGCAATAGAAAGTAAGCATAATCTGCTGTTTTTAGACTTCTTGTTATATCCTGTTCAACAAGGACAACTGTAATACCCTCGTTATTAATCCTTTTTATTTCTCTGTAAATTCCCTTTATAATTAAGGGGGCCAATCCAAGTGAAATCTCATCGCATAGAATAACTTTTGGATTTGACATGAGGGCCCGGCCAATAGCCAGCATCTGCTGTTCTCCACCGCTTAAGGTGTTACCCATCTGTGAAGAGCGTAACCTAAGCACTGGAAAAAGATTATAAATCTTTGAAAGATTCTCCTCTCTTTTTGATCGATTGAGATAAGAACCTATGACAAGATTTTCATAGACCGAAAGCCTTGGAAAGATTCTTCTTCCCTCTGGAACAAGAGATAACCCACGTGAAACCATTTCATAAGAAGGTAAACCTTCTATCCTTTGACCAAAAAATTCTATATATCCAGAAGTAGGAGAAAGGATTCCAGCAATGGTATTAAGTAAAGTAGATTTTCCTGCTCCATTTGCTCCAATGATAGATATAATCTTTCTATCCTGTACCTCAAGATCTATGTCCCAAAGGGCATGGAAATCCTTATAATAGACATTTAAGCCTGCAACCTTTAAGGCTAACACTATTCCTCCTCAATCCCAAGATAACATTTGAGCACTTCTTCTGAATTCATCACATCTTTAGGATCCCCACATTTAAGCCAACGACCCTCGGAGATAACAAGCAAGCGATTGACCCCCTCTGACATCATGGTGAGAATATGTTCAATCCAGATGATGGTTATTCCCATTTCAGAAATTTTTTTAACAAGTTGTAGTAATTGTTTTGCCTCGACCTCAGTAAGGCCTCCTGCCACTTCATCAAGCAAAATAAGGCTTGGTTGGGTAGCAAGGGCCCTACCAATTTCAAGCCTTTTACGGTTTAACAAGGAAAGCTCGCCAGATATAAAATTTCTTATCTCAAACATACCTATTAATTCGAGCATACGATAGCTTTCTTGCCTTGCACTTTTCCCACTCAATCCACCTCCATGGATAGCAGCTACCATCAGGTTTTCAAATACGCTCATCTTTTCAAACGGACAAGGGATCTGATACGTCCTTCCTATACCCAGATGGCACCGTTTGGCCGCTGGAGCATAGGTGATATCTTTTCCCTTAAAAATAATCTTTCCTCCATCAGGTTTAAGAACCCCTGTAATAAGATTAAAGACAGTTGTCTTACCCGCTCCATTAGGACCCATCATACCTAAGATCTCACCTTCTCGTACCTCAAAGGAAAGATCATCCACAGCCTTCAGTCGACCAAAGTTCTTCTGTAAATGATTGACAGTAAGGATATCAGTCATATATTTTATTTTCTAAACTTCTTTAAGATTTAAGTATTAGGCAATCATATTTAATTCAATCCGATTTCTTATTTCTTATAACCTGGAAGAGGGAAAATCATTTTCGCTGTTACCGGAATCACAGGAAAATCCTTACTATTGATAATAACTGGCTCCCAGGGCCATTTTTTCCCTTTTACCCATTGACCGGTGACGAGAGGTGTATGATAATGATGGTGCTCATTAAATTTCACACGACCAATAACAGTCTCTAAATCTGTTTTTGCAAGGGCTTCAAGAATCTTATTCTTATTAATACTCCTTGCTCTTTTGAAAACATCGATGGCTATTTCCATCCCTGCATATTTAAAACCAATTACCTGAGTCCATTGTTTTTTTGTTTCACGATCCCAAGCCTCTGCAATCTGTTGACATGTTTCCCCGGTGAGTGCTGACTTAAATGGATATTCAGGACTCCAATGGATATCTACGACTAAACCGTGTGGTAAGTCTCCTCCAATGGCATTAACTCCAGATGGGAAAAGTGTTGCTCTTCCCATAGAGATGATCTTTGGAATAAAACCTTGTTGATGCATCTGTCTAAATGCCGAAGCAAAATCTGGAGCTGCCATAGAACCTGTTAGGATTTCTACATTCCCTTCTTTTAGCCTTCTTATTACAGAAGTCCAGTCTTGAAGTCCTGAAGGATATCTTCCTGGGTCAACTACTTTCCATCCCCGTTCTGTAAACATCTGGGTTTGTCTCTTTGCCATAGCGATTCCATCAGTATCATTTGGAGCCATAATTCCGAAGGTTTTATTTGTTTCCTCAATCTTTTCCTCCCAAACATTCATAAAAGCCTTAGTAGCTGCTTTAAAACTTATACCTGCATGATAACTCCATTTATATGGACCCCCTGCCATCCAAGATTCAATGGGATGTTCCACAACGAGATTTGGCATTTGATTCCTTTCACAGATAGAGGCAATGGCTTCACTGAATTGATAAAAGAGCATGAGATCTACCTTATCTTGTAGAATAAGTCTTGATGCAATCTCAGCTGCTTTTGTGCCACTACTTTCACAATCAAGCATAATGAATTTAATCGGCACTTTCTTCCCATACTCTTCAATATAGACTCCACCTTCTTTCTTGTGAAAGATCTCAAGCACTCTGTTATCGGCCCAAGGTGAAGGTTCACCAAATCCTGAAATAGGACCTGTAATCGTTTCAGGGCGACCAATTAGAATGTAATCTCTCGAAGCTGCTCGGGCAGGCTTTACGATTCGTGGCATCATGGAGGCCATACCTGCCATAGCCGCACCTTGACAAATCTTTTTAACAAAATCCCGACGACTCATCCTCTTTTCTTTTCCCTTATCCATAATTTTACCTCCTTTAAAGATTTTGATTAAATGTTTAATTTTGTGAACCAGAAAGTTTTTTCCCATTTATTTTATTTGCCTTTGGCTCATACGCAAACAGATCTTCTGAAATTCGGGTAGCTATATTCTTTAACTCAATCACAATAGGTGACTTAACATCACATTTTACACGGTGGGTGAGTCCTGCAACTACCACTGCAGCTACGGGTCTTTTATCATAATTAAATATTGGCGCTCCAATTGCATTAAATCCCATTTCCATCTCTTCTCGGCAGAAGGCTACCCCATCTCTTTTTGCTTTTTTAAGTTCGCGAAGAAGGACCTCTTTTTTTGTAATAGTCTTAGAGGTTAAACGAGGCATCTCTTTATCAATAAAATTTTCGATTACTTCGGGATTCAAATAAGCAAGAATGGCTTTTGCTCCTGCAGCTGCATGATTTGGAAGGATATCACCAACCTTTGGACCAATGGCAAGTCCCCGTCTACCCTGTTGGACATAAGCTACTACTGAATTCTTTCCAGACATCACTTCAAGAACAACTGTCTCACCTAATTTCTCACATAAATCTTCAAGGTAAGGAATAGCAATATGCATTAGATTATTGCTAACAGATTGAAAAATTGTTCTTCCCAATAAAAAGGCCGAAGCCCCAAGTGAAAATTTTTTTGTCTTTTCATCCTGTTTGAGAAAATCTTTTTTTGCAAGAATCTGAATAATCCGATTCACAGTAGCTGGGTGAAGGCCTAACTTTCGGCCAAGTTCCATTGTTCCCATGGATTTATTCCCAGGAGTAAAGGCCAAAAGTATATCTAAGGCCTTCTCTATAGAAGTCTTTCCTATAGTTTTATGTCTCATCGTTCTTTCTCATAATTTGAAATGCCTTATAGCATTACAATAAATTAATGTCAATAGAGAAAATTAAATGACACCCAGAAAAAAATAATTTGACAAAATATATCAAGATAAGTAGAATAATTTAAAATTCATCTTGCAATTCAATAATTGTTAGGTTCATCACGGTGACTCAACTCTTGTCGTCTATACCACACGTGATAAATGGACTTGCGTTGTGTATCCAGATCGAAAAAATCTTGCCGATGCTCTCCAAATTGGTAACTTCGACACTTTGCAGGAATGTGGAATAGCCGCCGTGAAGACTCTTGACAGTTTGGATGCTTTGGAACAGGTGATTACGAGTGCGGAAAAAACTGCCGGAAGGATAATTTCTATCCGAGTCTCTTGATTTGTGAAAAAACGATTAAAGCTAACATCCCTTTGGACATAGCACGCTCATTATATACAAAAGATAATATTTCACAGGCATTGGAGAAAGTTTTCATTCACAGAATTCAACGATTCTACAATCCTGCATACCTCACCTATCCTGGAATGCTGAAAGCTTGGTTTGCGGGAGGGCGATTTCGTTCAAAGTGCATATATAAAGAAAGTTGACAATGTTTGCTGAAGATGTCGCGTTGCTTGGAATGGTTTCTGAAAGCATCGTGCCAAAAATGGAAAGGTCACCGATAGAATTCGAGGTATATTTCGATGGGTTGGTGAAGGGAAAAGGTATAACCCTCAAACTACGCAAAGGGGGTACCTAACAACTCACTCCAGCGGATGACTTACAGCCCCCGCTGATTTCAGACGTTATGCCCAAGACAACACGATATGAGGAGGTGTCAATATGGCCAAAGTACTTTATGAAAAACGGAACAGGATTGCTTACATTACCCTGAATCGGCCCGACGCACTCAATGCACTCGATGACGAACTAAACTCTGAACTTTGGATAGTCTGGGGTGACTTCGCGAGAGACGAATCACTGGATGTAGCCATACTTACTGGTGCCGGCAAGGCCTTCTGCTCTGGAGCTGACCTAAAGACCTTCATTCCTAAATGGGAAAAGGGGAATATGCTCGATGTAAGGAGGAATGTTCCTACAGGCATTGGGGGTGGAATTACACGGGGACAGCACAGGATAACTAAGCCCATTATCGCTGCAATAAACGGCCATGCCATTGGAGGTGGTTTCGAGTTGGCTTTGGCCTGCGACATTCGTATCGCTTCCGAAAAGGCCAAATTCGGGGTATTTGAAGTTCGCTATGGACTTCACCAAGGTGACGGAGGTATTGTCAGACTTATCGCGATCGCTGGTATTGCTACTGCTTTAGAACTCACCCTTACTGGACGCGAAGTCACTGCAGAAGAAGCATATCGACTCCGTCTTGTCACCAAGGTGGTTCCACACGAAAATCTCATGGAAACGGCGGAGCAGTACGCATCAATGATTATGAACAATAGCCAGCAGGCGATTCGGTCCGCCAAGGAAACGATCCTCGATGTGTTCGGTCGCACTCTGGACGACGCCCTTCGTCTCGAGACGATCAATGCTTATTCAAGTTTAGGGGACTTCACTGAGGCCAGGGAGCGCCTGGCTCAGTTCTACTCAAAGGCGAAAGACAAAGATAAGGCATAACAACAGCTTCAACAAGGATTGGCTTAGAGGGACGTTCCTGAAATTTTAACTTTCTCTTTGATCGAGCGCTATTGATCAATAAAGAGTTGGTAGAGAAAAGTTTTGAGTAAGTTAATATTTCAGCAACGTCCCTGTTATTTACGAATCCATCAGATTTTTTAAACCTTAAAATTGATCAATTATGCAAAATCAACAATACAGTATTTCCAAGATATTTCTGAATACCTGCTTTTATAAAAAGCAGATTTTAATTAAGGTTCCAATTTGGCCTATTTGAGCTATTTAACTTTGATTAAGGGGCACTCTTTGAGACAGGGACTCCTGCATGGCCTATATTTTCTCTTGGGACTTCATTAAGAACAATATGAACTGCCTCTCTTGGAACCTCAAGGGCCTCTGAAACAGCATCTGTTACTTTTGCCATTAATCTCTCTTTCTTCTCTTGAGTCCTTCCCGAAAACATATAGATATGAACGATAGGCATAAAAGGTCTCCTTTCTTTAAAAAAATTTAATCTATATTATATCTTATAAATTAAATTCAACAAGATGCTATAAATGATAATCAAAGTTAAGCCTGAAAAAATCCTCAAAGCTTATAAAAATTTGACTTTTAAATTATAAGAGGTTAATTAAATATTCAAATAATTATTTCATACATAGGGGGGAAGAGAGTAATGAAAAAAATTATGACAATATGTATTAGCTTGATTTTATCAATTTTCTTCGCATATTCAGCACTACCTGTTTTTGCCCAATCCTATCCTAATGCACCTATTCAAGTAGTAGTTCCAATGGCGCCTGGCGATACGGTTGACCTTTCAGCTCGAGCAATTGCAGCTGAAATGTCAAAAATATTAAACAATCCTGTAATCGTTATTAATAAACCTGGTGGAGGAGCAACAATTGGTGCTGACTTTGTTGCTAAAGGTAAAAAGGATGGTTATACACTTCTCTTTGCTAATTCTAACATTTACTTTGCCCATGCAATGAATCCAGAAAATGTTCCTTATGATCCTTTAAAGGATCTTGAACCACTTTGTCATGCCATTTCAACACCTCTTACTTTAACTGTTCGAGGAGATGCACCTTGGAAAACCTTCCAAGAGTTGATTGAATATATGAAGAAGAATCCAGGTAAGATTAGAGGCAGTTCTTCAGGCATTGGCTCAGTTGGGCACTGTAACTTTCAGATCGTCGAAATTGAAACTGGAGTAACGATTAACATGATCCCTTATAAAGGGGCATCTCCTGCAATGACAGCCCTTTTAGGTGGACATGTAGAATTATCCACCCTTTCTCTAAGTCTTATTTACCCTCACTTTATTGCTGGGAAACTAAGACCACTTTTAATCTCGCAAAAAGTAAAGAAACACCCTGAGATTCCAACCCTAAAAGAACTTGGGTATAAGAATAATATCTTCCCAGTTCGTTTTGGTTTTTATGCTCCTTCAGGACTTCCAGAATCAGTTAAAAACGTCTTAATTGGCCCGATGAAAAAGGCAATCGAGTCGCCCGAGGTAGTTAATGCAATTGAGAAGATCGGAGCTATGGAAGATTTTATGCCAGGCGAAGAGTTTAGAAAAGTAATCATAGAGGAATATAACTTAGTTAAAAGGATCTTAGCTTCTACTTCCAAAAAGAATTAGCATTGAAATAAAGGCAGTTGATTTTTAGAAGAGTTCTTTAAAAGAGATTTTATACTTCCTGATCCACAGAGATTGCCTTCAATATCAGGATTTTTACATTGGCAAATGGAGGCATTAATCCCAAAACCTTGGGCAATCTCTTTTATCTTTTTGTAGCCATTCTCCCTGACGACACGGGGTAAAAGTTTAGTCATAGTTGAAGAGCCAACTGATCTCCATTCTTGTGTCATAAAACATAATTGTAATAATCTTTGATGGAGGGGAGATAGTTCCTTCATCAATTGCTTTTCAATTGCAGGGCGAAAATGGAGATAGCTCAATGTTACATTTTTTATTCCTTTTTCGGCCAAATTCTCAAAAAGAAATCTTATCTCGGTTTCTATGTCTGTAATAAAAGGAATGATTGGATCAATCCTAATTTCTGGAAGGATCCCAATTGTTCTTAATTGATCAATATTTTTTAATCTCTCAAATGGGGAGGGAGTACCTGGTTCATAATTCCTCCAATAGATTTCTGAAAGTGAAACAATTCCAATCTGTGCGAATATCTTGTTTGGGAATTTTGAAAATAGGTCTAAAAAACGTTGAGGAATGATCCCTTTTGTTAGGAAAGAGATTGAACATCCAGCATTTAAAAGAATTTCTATGGTTTTAAAGCTAATTTTTAGGATCTCTGGATGAGATTGGAAGCAATCTGAGGAGGTATTAAGGATAACACCAACAGGAATTTCTCTGGCTCTCGAAAGTTCTTTCTCTAAAAGGTCAGGGATATTTATATAAAGAATAATATCTCCAATTTTAGGTGTTTGAGAATAACCACGTGCATAACAATAGCTACACTGAAATATGCAACCATTGGTGATGTTAATAGTTGGAATGCCCTTCAGACATCCAAAACTCGAAGGACGAAGGAGTCTCCCTTTTCTTAATCCATGAATAATATGATATTCCATAATATTAAAATTATATCATATAATTGAATGATTTAATTAATGAATAGATAAAATTGACATAGAAATATTTTTCATGAATATTGATATTGTTAAACGGAAAAAGGGAGAAAGATGGAAGAGAAAAGAAAAAGGAAAATATTGGTCATTGATGATGAGAAGGATACAGTAGATATGATAACTGCCCTTCTTGAACTCGAAGGTTTTCATGTAATTCAGGCTTTTTCTGGCCGTGAAGCAATGAGGGTCCTTGATTTTGAAGTTCAAAAAGTATCTGACTTTGAGACTCCGGTCGATCTAATTCTACTCGATATTTTACTTGGGGATATGGATGGAAGAGAAATTTGTAGGAAGATTAAAGATGATGAGAGATTAAGATTTATCCCAGTTATTATTCTAACTGTAAGATCAAGCCTTCAGGATAAGATTGAAAGCCTTGATCTTGGAGCAGATGATTATTTAACCAAGCCATTTATAAATGAAGAGCTATTAGCAAAAGTCAGGGTAATGTTAAGAATAAAAGACCTTCATGATGAATTAAAAAGGGAGAGGGATAAGAATATATATCTTACACACGAATTAGAAAAAAGATATAGTTTTGGAAACATAATTGGTAAAAATGCTCGAATGCAAGAGATTTATGAATTAATCCAAGATATTGCCAAAACCGATTCTACAGTCCTTATTCAGGGAGAAAGTGGTACTGGAAAAGAATTGATTGCAAGAGCTATTCATTTTAATAGCCATAGAAAAGATAAACCTTTTATTGTGGCCAATTGTTCTGCTTATAGCCAAAATCTCCTTGAAAGTGAGTTATTTGGACACGAAAAAGGAGCATTTACCGGAGCAATTCGCAGAAGGATTGGAAGATTTGAATTAGCAAATGGAGGAACAATATTTCTCGATGAAATTGGAGAGATTTCACCTCCCACCCAGATTCTCCTGCTAAGGGTATTACAAGATCACAGATTTGAAAGGGTGGGTGGCGAGGAAACTATCGAAGTAGATGTGAGGGTTATTGCTGCAACAAATAAAAATCTTATAGATGAAATGAAAAAAGGAACTTTTAGGGAGGATTTATATTATCGACTTAATGTAATACCAATTTTTGTACCACCTCTAAGAGAAAGAAAGGATGATATTCCACTGCTTACATACCATTTTTTGCAAAAATTTAGCCAAGAAAGGCAAAAAGATATAAAAAATATATCCCCAGAAGTAATGGACATCCTTATTAATCATTCATGGCCAGGAAATATTCGCGAATTAGAAAATGTTATAGAATATGCTGTAATTATTGCGAAACAAGATGAAATACTGCCCAAAGATCTGCCAAAATATTTGCATAAAAAAATATTAACAGAAGAGGATTTTTCACTACAAGATTTTGAAAAATCTTTAATTTTAAGGGCATTAGAAGAAACCAATTGGAATAAATATCAGGCAGCAAAAAAGTTAAAGATTAATCGCTCAACCCTTTATGGAAAAATGAGGCGTTACGGGCTTATTAGAGTTGAAAATTAAGACAAATGTGTTTAAAAATGGTCATTTTCATAATATTTTGAAATTTAAAGTAAATTTTAATTTTTTAGATTCTATAAAAAATAAACATGACAAAAAATAGACATCCTATCCAATTAAATTTAGCTCTTCTATCAGTTTTAACTCTCGTAACAACTTAAAAATAAAGGAAATTCCTTCAAATCCCTTTACAAATTTAATTTTTGGTATTAAAATTGCTTCTCTCGTTTTCAGGAGGTAAAAAATGAAGTGTAATAAATGTGGCGGAATAATGGTTTACGAAAAATTCTATGGAAATTGCGAAGAGTTTTTCGGATGGAGATGTATTTTTTGTGGAGACATCATTGATCAAGTGATCTTACAGAACCGCCTTGAAAAAAGGCGACAATAAGCCCTTTCCCATAATGAATCTTAAAAAGTCATGGGAAGAGGTTTGCTAATGCAAGGCAGGATCTGTATAGTAGATCACGATCTCGGCAACAGAGGTTTTCTCAGAGAATGTTTGGAGAAAGAAGGACATGATGTCTCTGTATTTGATAGTGGTATTCAGGCAAAGCCTTTTATTATTAATGCAAACTTTAATATCATTATTTTAAACTGTGAAAGTCCTGGAATAAAGGAAGTAAATTTTCTTTCTGAGATTAAAAAATACTCACATGCAAAAATTCTATTAATTGTTTCGAAAAGAGGAGATCCTTCTTTACGTGAAGCGATAGAATCAGGGGTTTATGGTTTTATTTATAAGCCTTTTGATCCCAATGAGGTATGTATGATGATTAACTGTTTAATTCGTTAAACACCTAATTAGCAATTCTACTTACCTTAAAACATATTCTCCATTTTTCTAAAAACTCATAAGACAATTCAATTAATGATAAATATATAATAAAATGTTATATTATTTAAAAATAATATAATCGATGGGAAGGGAGTTAAAAAGGATATGATCAATTGGGAATATAAGGTTACTATCCATGAATTCCCAGAGATGAAAAATTCTCAGCAAGAGGATGTAATCGAATGTGATCATACGGGCAACTGTTTTGTCCATGATACACCTATGATAGGACTTGATTGGCTTGAAAATATTTTTAAAGAATATGGAGAGCAAGGTTGGGAACTTACCCAATGTGGATATCACAATCGCTCAGTATTATGCATATGGAAGAGAAAGAAGGAAGTCGAGAAGAAGAACTAAAAAGGCTGATTATATCTGAGATTAATCTGAAAGGACCTATAACATTTTCTCAATTCATGGAATTATGCCTATACCATCCCATTTACGGGTATTATCAATCAAATAGAATCAAAGTTGGAAAGAATGGAGATTTTTTTACAAGTCCTTGTGTTCATCCATTATTTGGTGGTTTAGTTGCAAAACAACTATCTCAAATGGCAGAGTTTCTTGAAGGAGAGACCTTTGACATTCTTGAAATAGGTTGCGGAAATGGCTTTCTTGCCTCTGATATACTTGATTGGTGTAAACAAAAAAGAGCTCAATTTTATAAGACTATAAAGTATTATCTTCTGGAGGCTAATCCCAAATTTTTGAATTATCAGAAGGAAAGATTGTTGGAACATGAAAAAGAGGGTAAGCTCTTCTATTTAGATCAAGAGGATTTTAAAAATGCAAGGCTTAGGATTCAAGGCTGTATTATTTCTAATGAACTTATCGATTCCTTTCCAGTTCATAGAGTCATTCTCCATAATGGGATTTTAAAAGAGGCCTATGTTAACCAGAAAAATGGTAAACTAATTGAACAATGGGGGAAAATATCAGATATAAGAATTTACGAATACCTAAATTCTATGGGCATTAATCTTCAAGAAGCACAGATGATTGAAGTCAACTTAAAAGCCATCCAATGGATTGAAGAGGTCTCAAGGTGTTTAAAAAAAGGATTTGTCATAACAATTGATTACGGTTACTTATCTCAAGAACTTTTTGATGTAAGTAGAGCCTCGGGAACTCTTCTTTGTTATTATAGACATAATATCTCAGATAATTTTTTTAAAAAGCTTGGGAAACAAGATATCACATCTCATGTCAATTTCACTGCTTTGATTAAAAAGGGAGAGGAAGTTGGCCTTAGTTTTACAGGTCTTGTACCCCAATTCCAGTTTCTTATCTCTCTTGGTTTGCTTCAACAATTAGAATCATTAGAAAAAGGGCTTGATCCAATTGAAGCCCTTAAATTAAGACTAACCCTGAAACACCTTATAGAGCCAGATATAGGAATGGGCGAAGTCTTTAAAGTATTGATCCAACATAAAGGGATCGAAAAGCCTAATTTAGATGGGCTAAAAGGATTTTCATCGATCTCGCCGGGAGATAAAATTTCAAGAATGGAGTGACTTTTGAAAGTATTAGGAATTTTAGGAAGTCCAAGAAAGGGAGGCAATACAGATCTTCTTCTTGAGCAGTTTCTTAAGGGGGCTGAGAAAGAAGGCGCAGAGGTAGAAAGAATCAATCTTGTTGATTATAACATTACTCCTTGCAAGGAGTGTCATGGATGTGATAACACTGGTCAATGTGTTATCCTTGATGATATGCAAAAGATTTATCCTAAAATCACTGAAGCTGATATTGTTGTGCTTGCCTCACCAATCTTTTTCTACGGAATCTCAGGTTGGGCTAAGGCATTTGTAGATCGCTCTCAACCTTTTTGGGCGAGAAAATATCTTTTAAAAGATCCTTGCTTTAATAAAGATGGTAAAAAGAGGAAGGGTTTTCTTATCTCGGTTGGAGCCACAAAAGGCGAAAAGCTCTTTGATGGAGCTATACTGACAACTAAATATTTTTTTGATGTTATTAATGCAAAATATATAGGAGAATTGATTTTTCGCGGAGTAGAACAAAAAGGTGATATTTTAAAACATCCAGATGCTCTTCTTCAGGCATTTGAAGCTGGGAGAAGATTAGCCTTAGATTGCTAATGGAATACTTAAAAATCATCAAAGATAGGAGGTGAGAGTAATGACGCAATGGCAGTGTTCAAATTGTGGTTATACATTTAGGGCAGAGTCCCCTCCAGATCGATGTCCTTCCTGCAATCAAGTATGTAGTTTTAAAGATGTCTCATGCTATATTCCTGATTGTGGTGGGCAACAAAATATCGATCCGAGACTTTCGGGGAAAAAGGATAAATTATAAAATTATTTTTGCTTAATTATATTGGAGATCTTTTTAGATTCAATACAAGAACATCTTGAATAGGAAAGAAAAAATATGGAGAGATCTTATGGATAAGAAAGAAATCTATATATGCAATCATTGCGGAGCAGAAGCAGACATGACCCTTGAGGGTTTTGAAAGTATAGAGGATGTGATCAAAAGAGAAAAGAGACTGCCCTGTAAGAATTGTAATAAAGATATTTTATGGACTGAAAAAGAAGACCTCAAAGCTATTAGAATAGCAATGGAGGCTGAAAAGCAGGCTTATCAAAACTATTTAAGACTTGAAAAAAAGACAAAAAATCCTAAAGGGAAGGATATGTTTAAGCAACTTTCGGATTTTGAAATGAACCACTATCAAAGGTTAAAAGAACTTTCAAAATCCCTTGAGGAAAAAGGGGAATGGATCCTCTACCAAGGAGCCTCTTTTAAAAAAAGATCTATTCCTATTAAAATGGAAACCCCTAAAGGTCAGGATCAGCTCTCTGACATGGATGCCTTAAAAATAGCCATAAAAGAAGAAAAAAAGGCAAGAGCTTTCTATAGTTCAATGGCAGAAATAACAAAAGACCCCCGTGGTAAAGACATGTATAAAAGATTAGCCGAAGAAGAAGAACTGCATGAGAAGGTTTTGAATGATCAGTATTATAGTCTTCATAATACGGGACTGTGGAGCTGGGGTGACTGAAAATCCTTTATTTATATAATAAATAGCAGTTTTCCTCTTCCTGCAATTAAATTTCTTTTGTTTAATTTGCCTAAAAGAATTATCTCCTCTTGTTTTTTACTCTTTTTTTTATTATGCTAAATCTCTAAAAAATAAACTAAGAGGGGTAAAGATTATGGCTAAAATGACTGGAAGTGAAGTTTTAATGGAGATTCTAAGGAAGGAAGGAGTTAAGTATGTTTTCGGTATTCCTGGCGCCACAGAACTTCTCTTCATGGATGCAATTGAAAAAAGCCCTGATATAAAATATATCCTTGGTCTAAATGAAGTGGTTTGTGTGGGAATGGCAGAAGGATATGCAAGAACTACTGGGAAACCTGGCTTTTTAAATCTTCATACCAATACAGGCCTATCCGCATCGCTCGCAATGCTTTTAAATGCACAAAAAGGAGGAGTTCCTCTGGTTGTCACTGCTGGACAACAGGATACTCGTCTTTTACTTCGAGACCCAGCTCTTTGGGGAAATCTTGTTGAAATCGCTCGGCCTTTCACAAAATGGAGTGCTGAAGTTTTATATCCTGAAGATATACCTATTGCAATCCAGCGGGCTTTTAAATTGGCAATGCAGCCTCCAACAGGACCTGTCTTTGTTTCTTTACCCCAAAATGTATTGGGAGAAATAGTGGACTTTGAATATACTCAAAATACACCCACACTTTATAAAATTCGGCCAGACAAAGATGCAATCAATCTGGCAGTAGATATTATCCTGAAAGCAAAAAGACCGATCATTCTTGTGGAGACTGGTATAACAAAAAACAATGCACTTTCTGAAATTGTAAAATTTTCTGAACTTATAGGAGCTCCTGTTTACCAAACATGGATGTCTGATGTGAATTTTCCTGTCAATCACCCACAATATCTTGGAGCTTTAGATCCTTCTGATCCCAAGGCAAAAGAGGTATTAAAGCCAGTTGATGTGTTTATTAGTGTTGGAGTTCCTTTATTTAGACAAGCCATATATTCTCCTGGACCTATTCTTCCAAAGCACATTAAAGTGATCCAGATAGATGATGATCCATGGGAGATTGGAAAAAACTTTCCTGTCTCATGTGGACTCCAAGGACATATTAAAGAAACCCTTGTCGAATTAATTGAACAGCTCAACAAGAAAATGTCTTCTCAATTTAGAGATGAAGCCTCTATAAGAAAAAAAGAAATCGCACAGGAAAAACAAGCTATGGAAACTGCCTTTCTTAAAAAGGCAGAAGAAGAATGGGATTTTTCTCCGATCTCTGTTAGAAGATTTGTAATGGAATTAAAAGAGGCAATTAAACCTGGAACGTTAATCGTTGATGATTGCTGGTCTTCCTCTGGAATTCTACAATGGGGACTCGGTTTTTCTGAACCTCTTACTTTCCAGCGTGCTCGCGGTGGAGGAAGTATTGGTTGGGGACTGTCAGGTTCACTTGGTGTCAAATTGGGAGCTCCTGAGAAACCTGTTGTAGCTGTGTGCGGAGATGGAAGCGCATTGTGGTCGATTCAAAGTCTTTGGACAGCAGCCCATTATCATATTCCAGTTACATTTATTATTCTATCAAATGCAACTTATGCTCAGGTTAAGGTCATGAGAAAAAAGATTCTTGGTGGTGATGTAAGTGAAAGGCATGAAGGAATGGAACTTGATCAGCCAACGGTTGATTTTAGCCTTCTTGCAAAATCAATGGGAGTAAATGGTGAAAGAATTGAACGGCCTGAAGCATTAAAGAATGTGTTAAGGTCTGCTTTTGAAGCAAATGAACCAAGATTAATAGAAGTACTTATACAAAAAAACCCACCTCTTTAATCAAAAGGAGGGCCTATGGATCATCTACTTTTAAAAATTGATCTTTCAAACAGATCATATCAATTAGAAGAAATTTCGAAAACCATTATAAAAAAATATATCGGAGGAAGGGGCTTAGGGTCTTACTTCCTCTACAAACTTGTTCCACCTAAAATTGACCCATTGGCTGAAAATAACTACATAATATTTACAGCTGGACCTGCAAGTGGTACAGGATTTCCTTTTAGTCCAAAGGGAAATATTAATACAAAATCTCCACTTACGGGTCTCTATCTCTATTCAATCTCCAGTGGTATCCTATCTCAACAGATGAGAAAGTCAGGTCTTTGGGCAATTGCAATAAAAGGAATCTCTGACTCTCCAGTATATCTTGTAATAGAAAATAGAAAAGTTGAGTTTAAAGATGCCTCTTCCCTTTGGGGGCTTGAACCTGCAAAGGCTCAAAAGGCTATGGTTAAAGGATTTAAATCAAAAAATGTATCTACATTGGCAATTGGCCCTGCAGGGGAGAGGATGATTCCATTTGCAGCAATTTTTTGTGAAGGGGATCTTTATCGGTGTTTTGGACGTGGAGGTGCTGGATGTGTAATGGGTTCAAAAAAACTTAAAGGAATGATTGTAAGTGGAGATGGAGATATATCTATTGGCGATAAAGAAAAGTTTTCTTCTCTAAAAAGAGAGGTATCAAGGCTTCTTAAAAACGAATGGAGGAAGTGGGCTGAATCATGGCGAAGATATGAAACTGCAGCAGACCTTGAAATAACAAATGAGATGGGAATTCTTCCAACAAGAAATTGGCAGGGAGGTCAATTTGAAAATTGGAGAAATATTGACAAATCCACAACTCCCCTTGGTTGGCCTGAAAAGGGAAGGGCTTGTGGCCCAAATTGTCCTGCACCTGGCTGTCGGGAAGTACAAATTAAAGATGGCCCTTACAAAGGAGCCAAAAGTGATATTGAGTGGGAAACCATTTATGCCTTTGGCTCAACATGTGGTGTTGATAGGATGGATGCAATCATTGCAGCAAGTCAAATCTGTGACGAATTTGGCATAGATACAATGACAGCAGGAATTACCATTGGATTTGCGATGGAATGCTTTGAAAAAGGATTATTGACCTTAAAGGATACAGATGGAATTGAGCTTCGTTTTGGAAATCATGAAGCAATGATCGCTGCACTAAAAAAATTGGCCACTCAGGAAGGTTTTGGTAAACAACTTGCAAAAGGCACAAAGAGATTATCAGAAGAGATAAAAGGTTCTGAGCCTTTTGCAATGCATGCCAAAGGTATGGAGCTTGGAGGTTATGAATGTAGAGGACTTAATGGTCAGGCGCTCCAATTTGCCATCAGTACACGAGGAGGATGCCATCATGCATATGGTCTTCCTGCACGTAAGGAGATTTTTGATGGGACAAGGCTTCAAGTTCTGGGAAAGGGAGAATATGTAAAACAAACAGCTATTAATCGAATCGTGATGGATTCACTTATACTATGTACCTTCCCACCATTATTTGATCAAAGATTACTGGCTGAAATTCTTTCAGCTCTATTCGGTGAGCCATGGTCTTTAGAAGAGGTAAAAACTGCAGGAGAAAGAATCATGGCACAAGAAAGGCTCTTTAATATGCAAGAAGGTATAACCCGTAAGGATGATATTTTACCATTAAGGTTATTGAGGGAACCTAAACCTGACGGGCCAACGAAAGGAACAACTGTTCCTTTGGAAGAACTTAAGGATGATTTTTATAAGGCTATGGGTTACGAACTTTCTACAGGTAATCCTCCTGATTCACTTTTATCCTTGTTAGGAATAGATAAATGATAATTCAAAATACTAAAAGGAATTTATTATGTCAAAACTGATAGGGGCTCAGGCAGTTGTTGAATGTCTTAAGAGAGAAGGGGTGGAGTATGTATTTGGAGTTGGCGGAACCTGTATCTTACCTATCTTAGAGGTTTTAGCAAATACACCAGAAATAAAATATATTGGCACCCAACATGAACAGATTGCAGTCAATATGGCAGATGGTTATGCCCGTGCAAGTGGAAAAATTGGTTTTGTTATGGTTACCCGTGCACCTGGAAGTGCAAATACAATTATAGGGGCAGTTAATGCCTTGCCTGCTTGCTCACCAATTGTAATCTTAGCAGGACAAACCTCCACTTATCATCTTGGACGAGAGGCATTTGAGGAGTTTGATCTCGTCTCAATCTTTAAACCTGTTACAAAATATAGTTATCAAATTGAAAGAACAGAGAAAATACCTGAAATACTGAGAAGAGCCTTTAAGATCTCACTTTCTCAAAGACCAGGCCCTGTATTTATCTCCATTCCTCAAGACTTACTTAGGGAAGAAGGAGAATACAATTTTTACCCGTATAATTTATATCATCCCTCATCAAAACCTATGCCAGATCCATCAGAAATTGATAGGGCTGCAGAGCTTTTAATAGAATCCTCCCATCCAGCTATCTTTGCAGGAAGGGGAATAATAATCTCAAAGGCTTATTCAGAACTAAGAGAACTTGCCGAACTACTTTCTATTCCTGTAGTTCCAACATTTTCTCAAATAGATATCCTTCCATCAGATCATCCACTATTTTCTCCTGATAAAGAGATCGTAGCAAATTCTGACACATTATTAGTAATAGGAACAAGACTTTCAGAATTCTCTACCGATGCTTGGACTCTAATATCAGATGGGACGAAGATTATTCAAATCGATATTGATAGTTTTCAATTGGCAAAAGTATATCCTATAGAGATTGGTATACTTTCAGATGCTAAGTTGGCAATCAAGGAATTAATAAAAGCAATAAGAAAAAGGCTTAGCAATTTAAAAAAGGAATCTATTCAACAGAGATTTAATGAGATAAAAAATAAGAAGGAGAAATGGCTTAAAGAAAGGTGGCCAAAGGAAGAATGGGATGAAAAACCCATTCGTCCATGGCGATTGGTGAAGGATTTAAGAGAGGCTTTGGATAGAAGTGTCTTAATTGTTGAGGATTCTCCTGCCTTCTCATCCTGGATGAGACGTTGCTTCGATATCTATGAACCTGAAACCTTTTATAGCAGTATTGGAGGCGCAATGGGATTCGGATTTCCTGCATCGCTCGGTATAAAATTGGCAAGGAAAGATAGAAAAGTTGTCTGTATTACTGGTGATGGTTCATTAATGATGGTTCTATCTGCCTTTAGCACAATGGTAAACTACAATATTCCTGTCATATTGATAATTAATAATAATCAATCTTATATGCAGATTAAATTTCGACAGAAGCCACCTTATTTAGGATCGATATTAAAAAATCCTCCTTTTGAAAAGATAGCTGAGGATTTTGGTATATATGGAGAAAGAGTAGAAGATCCTGATGAGATTAAGCCTGCCTTAAAAAGAGCCCTTGAATTAGAAAAGCCGGCCGTTTTAAATATAATTACTTCAGATGATCCAAAATATGCAAATCCTAATACCTATTTTGGAATAAAACCAAGATATCTCTCAGGAGAAATTATAAAAAGATAATATCTCATTTCATTAAGCTTGGAAGAAATGTAACAATTTCAGGGAATATGGTAAGAATTATTGCTAAGATTATTTTAGCTATCCAAAAAGGAACAGCGCCTTTAAATATAGTCCCTAATGGAACGTCTTTAGCTACACCAGCGGTCACATATACACATATTCCAACAGGTGGTGTAAGAGTCCCAATACTAATCATAATGATTAATACTATGCCAAACCAAATCCCATCAAAACCTAATTTAATTATTAGGGGATAGACCACAGGAACTGTCAAGGCTAAAATTGCTAATCCTTCTACAAAACAACCAAGTAAAATGTAGAACAGATAAATACCCATTAAAATAATATATGGAGAAACTTTTAACCCTGCCACAAATTCAGAAAGTTGCATTGGAATCTTGCTAATAGTTATGAATCGTCCGAAAATGTTTGCTCCTATAAGTATAAGAAACAACATACCTGTTACACTTGCCGCCTCTCCGAGGGCATTCATAAATCCCTCTCGAGTGAGATGCCTTGTCACAAGGGAAAAAATCAATGCGCCAAAAGCACCAACTGCTGCTGCCTCTGTGGGAGTAAAAACACCAAAATAGATTCCTCCCATTGATAATAGAAAAAGGCCTATGACAGGGTAAAGGCGTGATGTTAATCTAAATTTATCTTTCAAACTCACTTTCTCTCTTGGTAAAAGAGGAGCTACACTTGGATCTATTTTTACCCATATATAAATAGTTCCTATAAATAAAAAGGCTAAAAGAATTCCAGGTAGGATACCACCAATCAGGAGTTTACCAATTGATTCATATGTTAATATACCATAAAGGACGAGGACTGTACTTGGCGGTATGAGTATATCTACTCCACCTCCAGCTGCAATACAACCAGTGCTCAAGATATCTTTATATTTATATCTTCGCATCTCAGGTAAGGCAACAGCTGTGAAGGTAGCAACAGTAGCAATAATAGAACCTGATAGTGCACCAAATACACCGCAGGCACCAATTGTTGCCATTGCCAATCCACCTCGAACTTTACCGACCCATGCATCGAGTGCCTTATAAATTTCCTTCCCTAAACCTGCATGAAGTAAAAACAGCCCCATCAAAACAAAAAGTGGGATCACGCTTAAGGCGTGAACACTTGCACTGGCAAAGGCATCCATACCTAATTTAGCCAAAGTTGCTTTTGGATTAGAAAGATAAGCAAATCCAACAAGACCAACTAAAAGCATTGAGAGACCTATAGGCATCCTGAATGCTAACACTATAAAGAATAAGATTATTCCTAAAATGCCAACTATTTCAGGACTCATTTTGGATCACCCTCTGTAAGGATTTAAAGAAATCTACTAATAGTACAAAAAAATAAAAAAGTGTTCCGATAGCTGTAGCTATAACAAAAGGATGAATAGGAAGATGGAGTACTCCTGTCACATTATCTCCTAATCTTAAACGTTTTGCATGAGCGAACAATTGCCAAGTGAGAAGTAAGGCTAATATCATACTGACAAAATAGACAATACTATCAACAATTCCTTGCGTCCTTGGCGAGAAACGTGATACCAAAGCCTCCATGGCTATATGGCCTTTTTGAATCTGGGTATAGGCTACTGAAGAGAAAATAAGAAGGGCAAGCATAAATTCGGTTAATTCATATGAGCCGGTTATTGGAGCCGAAAAAAACTTACGTCCTGCCACATCCACAATAGTTAAAAACATCATCAACAACAAAATAATCAATCCAATTTTGTGAACAACCTTTATTAAAGGATAAATGATCTTCTCTAAAAAATTGGCAATTTTAGCAATTACCATAAAATAAATCCTCACATAAGAATAAAATTTGAGGCTGGTTTTTTTATTTTCCAGCCTCCCAATAATTTATTTAGCTTAAGAAAATAGCTAAATTTATTTAGAAGCAAACTCTTTACTTAGTTTAATCATTTCATCAAAGAATTTTTTACCTGGGAGCCCCTTTCCTTCTATTTTTGTAATCCATGCTTTATATACTGGTTCTACAGCATGTTTCCACTTCTCCATTTCGGGTGGTGGAAGTTCATAAATTTGAATATTTGCTTTTTTGTGAATTTCGATCGATTTTTTTGCAAGATTATCATATATTGCAGCCCCTTTCAAAGCAACCTTTTTACCAATCATTCCATCTATAATCTGCTTATCTTTGGAAGAAAGTTTTTCAAACGTGTCTTTATTCATAATCACAATCATGATTGGGACATAGGCATTAACTATGGTTGCATAAGATATAACTTCATAGAGTCGAAAGTGAAGGCTTGCTGACCATGGAGTAAATACGCCATCAATAACACCTCTTTTAAGCATTTCATATTGCTCACCAACAGGTGAAGTAATAGGGGAGGCTCCAAATGCTGAGGCCAAGTCTTTTGTGGTTGGACCATGTACCCTTATTTTCAAACCTTTAAGGTCAGCCATTGTGTGGACAGGTTTCTTTGTAAATAACTGTCCTGGATCACCAGCCCATATCCAACACATTTTTACATCCCCATATTCTTTCCTAAATTCTGGAAATTTCTCCCAAAGTCCATAAAGGGTATTGGTAACATGTGTGGCAGAATTAAAAATAAAGGGTAGTTCTGGCGCTTCTGTCAATGGGAACTTTCCCGCAGTATAGGCAGGAAGCGTATAGACCATTTCTGCAATTCCTGTAACTGCAGAATCATATAGATCGGATGGTTTGGCTAAGGTTGCATTAGGATAAATTGTAATCTTTATTCTTCCTTCAGTTGCCTTTTCAATCTCTTTTGTCCAAGGTTCAATTACTTCAGCATGCATAGCATGAGAAGTTGGAACAAAGTGTGCCAATTTCAATTCAACTGCACTCGTAGATTTAATGAAGGAAACCTGAATACCTATTAAAAAAATAAAACCCAGAATTAAACTTATAAAAAATGTATTTAATGAGAAAACCTTCTTTTCCATTTTTCCTCCTCCTTGTATTTATATTTTTTTATTTTTACAATATCACATCTTTTAGAAGATATTTTTTAATATCAAAATTGAAATTTTTTGTCAATATTTTTATAAAAAAATTGAAGGTTGACAAAACTCTGGGGGATTCTTTAGGCAAAGACTTTTTACAAATCTTCAAACGAATCACTCATTCAGATAAAAAATTTTATTGAAGAAAAATGAATTATATTATAAAATTCAATTAAATTTTTGAGCGTAGATAATTTGAATAGTAGGTATTGAAATATAAAGGAGCTAAATTATGGAGAAATGGAAATGTATGGTATGTGGTTATATTTACGATCCTGCAAAAGGTGATCCTGATGGAGGGATTCCTCCAAATACGCCTTTTGAAAAATTGCCTGATTCATGGGTTTGTCCCAGCTGTGGGGCTTCAAAAGATATGTTTGAAAAGGCTTAAAAAATTTCCTAAAGATGATTTAATTAAATATTTATTAATATTTTACCTCTTTCAGATAAAGACCGTGGGCTGGAGCAGTTGGACCAGCTTTTCTACGGTCTTTTGATACGAGGATTTTTTTAAACTCCTGAGAATCAATTTTTTCTTTTCCTACTTCAATAAGGGTTCCGACAATTGTTCTAACCATTTGTTTCAGAAAACCATTTGCCTCGATTTCAAAAAAAACTAAACCCTCCCTCTCTATTCTCCACTCGGCACTAAAGACTTTTCTAATGGAGTTCTTTATTGAAGAGCCTGCAGACCGAAATGAAGAAAAATCATGTTCTCCAATGAGTATCTCTGTTGCTTTTTTTATCTCAATCCAGTTCAATCTTTGAGGAATATGCCAGGCATATGATCTAAGAAAGACAGAGGGAATCTCTTGATTAAAAATCCGATATTCATAGACCTTGCTCTTTGCATTTTTCCTCGAATTAAACTCCAAATCTACTTCTTCTACTTTTTTAATTACAATATCCGAAGGAAGAAGACTATTTAATGCCCTCTGTAAAGATATAATATCGATATGGCTATTCGTTTTGAAATTGGCAACTTGACCAAGAGCATGAACACCTGAATCCGTTCTTCCTGAACCGATGAGATGCACATCTTCGGAAGTGATCTTTTTTAAGGTGTCCTCAATTACTCTCTGAATTGTTTCTCCATTGGGCTGGATCTGCCAACCAAGATAATTTGTTCCATCATACTCAATTGTAAGTTTAATATTTCGCATCTTTCACTAAAGCCTCATATCCATCTTTAATTTATTACTACTTCTTGCCCCTTTCACCTATAATTCTCAAGAACCAACTTGATTCAATTTTTATTGCACCTTCAGGGCAAACCTCTTGACAACAAAAACATCTAATGCACTTATCATAATCAAAAACCAGACCTTTTTTTCCTTTCTTTAAAGCACTTGGAGGACATATATCAACACATTGATTACAGGCCTTGCACAATTCTTCGTCTATCCGAGGTTTAGAAGTAAGAAAATTTTTTAAATTTTTACTTATAAATGATGGAAGATTCCAGTTAGGCCTTATTAGTTTTGGAAATTTAAATCTTTTTATTTTTATATCTTCCAGACTTTCTCCTAAAACTTCAATCTCTTCCTTTCCAATCCCTTGTTCAAAAGCAACTCTATTTGTCAATAAAGATTCCCTTTTTATTCCTAAGATGTCACAAACAATTTGATCGAGACTAAGTGCATTAGGGCTTGCTAAGATCAATCCTAATGATATTGGACTTCCACTATTTGGTCCGTCCCCCTCCATTCCAATAATTCCATCTAAAATCGTAAGTGATGGATAAATCAATTTATAAAGATCTATTAAAATCTCTGCGAAGAGTTTTGGATCTTCACCTGCCTTAAGATGCCAAAGAGCCTTCTTTTTACCTGGAATGCATCCAAAAAGATTTTTTACACCTAAGGTTAAAAACATCTGTGTATGGGTCTTTAGTTTTGGAATGTTTATCACTACATCTGCTTCAAGAACGGATTGATCTATTTCAAATTGTTTAAAAATTTTTCCTCTTTTATTCTGAACGATGACAGGTCGGTTAAACTCTAAAAGAGGACAATCCATTTCATCAGCTATCTTTTTTATACCCGCCTTTTCAGCCGTTCTCATCAAACTTCCGACTGATGGACTATCCCCTATGAACGGATATCCGCCTGCTTGTCTTACAAGATAAATCATTGCCTTAACAACTGATGGATGAGTAGTAACCGCTTTCTCAGGTGTCTTTCCATATAGGAGGTTAGGTTTAATAAGAACTCGATTGTTTGGATTTATATAATTCTTTATCCCTCCGATAAGATCTATAGCATTTTTTACTGCAAGGAATACTTTTTCTTCTTCATAGGTTTCACATTTAATAATGGAAACATAAGCTTTCATTTAAGGATCAACCCTGGATGGAAATCAAATAAATTCAATATTAAACAAAAATATTAGTAATATATTTCTTAAGGAAGTGCCAATAAAGAAATAATATTCGCAGAATTATTTAAAGAGAATTTTCCCTTGAAAAATAGTCTTGAGATGAAAAATTTCAATAAAAATTCTTCATTCAGAAACGTTAGTAAGGAATGTGCTCCAAAATGTGAATTGACAAACGGCCATATAGATATGTTAATATATCCAAAAATTAAGGGGGGAATCTTATGACAAAAAAACTTAAAACAGAAGGCCTAACAAGAAGGGAATTTGTAAAGAAGGCTACTTATGCAGGAGCTGGATTGAGTATTCCATCCTTTACCAAATCAATCTTTGCAGCTCCGAAAAGGGATTATATCTTGATAGGAAGACCCAATCCTACCTCTGGCCCAATCTCAGCCTTCGGAGAATCTACTCCATGGGTAGATGAACGTGCGATTTCGGAAATTAACAAAGATGGTGGAATATTTATTAAAGAAGCAGGTAAAAAACTTCCAGTTAGGATAAAGGTCGTTGATACAGAAAGTGATCCAGCCAAAGCTGCTGATATTGCTTCTAAACTTATTTTACAAGATCATGTGGACCTTATGATTGTCCTTCATACTCCTGACACTGTGAACCCAGTTGCTGCGGTATGTGAAAGGTATCAGGTACCATGCATTTCAGCCGATGCACCAATTGAATCATGGCTAACTGGAGGGCCTTACAAATGGACATTCCACTTCCACTTTTCTGTTCCACAAATTGTTGAAAGTTTTATTGCTATGTGGGATATGGTTGCAGATAAAACAAATAAAGTTGTAGGAGGACTATGGCCTAACGATCCTGATGGAAAAACCTATTCAGAGATGTTTACTAAACGCTTAATCGAAAAGGGATACAAAGTAGTTGATGCAGGAAGATTTCCAAGAGGGACAATGGATTATACTTCATTTATAGACCTTTGGAAAAAAGAGAAGGTTGAGATTTTAACAGGTGTTCAAACACCGCCTGATTTTGCCGCAGCATGGCGTCAGTGTTTCCAACAGGGTTTTATTCCAAAGATGTCGACTCATGGAAAACCGATTCTTTTTCCTTCAGCTGTACAGGCTTTAGGAGGCAACCTTGCCAATGGGCTAACTACCTGCGTGTGGTGGAGTCCGCATCATCCTTTTAAATCCTCTTTAGCAGGTTACAGCGCAAAGGCTCTATGTGATGCATGGACTGAAAAAACTGGAAGGCAATGGACTCAGCCACTTGGTTTTAAATATGCTGCATATGAAGTGGCTGCAGATGTCCTTAAAAGAGCTGCCTCTCTTGATAAAGATAAAATTAGAGAAGCCATTGCCAAGACGGACCTTAAAACCATTGTAGGTCCTATCAAATACACAAAAGATAACTATTGCAAGACTCCAATGGTTGGTGGACAGTGGGTAAAAGGTAAAGGTAAGTGGCCTTGGGAACTCGAAATTGTTGAGAATAACCAACATCCTGAAATTAAGAAGACGGCTGAGCTGATATTCCCCATTCCAAGACCATAATATATAGAATAAAAAGTTTTATAACTGACAACGTGGACATGCATAGGTAATACGCCCTGCCTGACGGAAAAATTCAATAGGGGTTTTACAGCGTGGGCAGGGCTTGCCACTTTTTCTATAAATCTGAATCCAATCATTCTTTTTACCAATCTGCTTCAACCATTTATTAGACAGTCTTAGAATCCACTTGAGAAGCCTCTCTTTCTCTTTTTGTGAAATTGATGAGATCTTTCTTCGAGGGTGAATATGCGAGATGAAAAGAATTTCAATCCGAAGGATATTTCCCATTCCTGCAATAATCCTTTGATCCAAAAGAGCCTCTCCAATCTCTCTTGAAGGATCATTTTCGAGTCGATTGAAAAAAACCGTTGAGGAAAAATCAGGCCTAAGAGGATCCGGCCCAAGATTACCCCATTTGGGGTCTTTTTGAAATTCCGTAGCCTTAAATAATTTAACCACTGGAGCTGAAAAGACAACGACTTCGTGAGAATCTGTACGGAAGATGACACGAGCTTGTTTTATCGGTTTATCCCAGGCTTCATCCTTTTGATAAATCCGCCATGATCCCCACATCATCAAATGAATTAATAGAATCCTTTCTTGAGAAAGATGTATACGAAATTGTTTACCATAGGCCTCGACCTTTTTGATATAAGTCTTCTTTAAAGAAAGGGCTTTCTCATTTAAGCTTTTTGTACGGAATTCGATTTGAACATATCTTCCTTGAAGAACTTTATTAAGTTTTTGAACGTAGTAATGAACCAAAGGGCCTTCAGCCATTTTTTTTCTCTATTTTACAATTGGGGATGCTTCTCGATTGAATGGATTGATCCGCATGGCCAATGAGAAAAGGTAAGGATAATTAATCTTCAAATATTCCATGTAAACAATCCATTCTTGGACCAAGAAATTATAAACTCTTACCATATCTCCTTTGATATGATTTTGATCGCTTTCTGGAAGTTGATTCAAATCCTGCCGATAAGCTAATTCTTCAGTCAGGTGAAAAACAGCCCTAAGAAGGTCTGTAAATGATTCATGTTCCATTAGTACTGGATTTTCTAATACTCGTAGGAGAAAATCTCTTTCCTTAAGAAGAAATTCTTTAACTAACACAAGCTGGGTTATAGATAATTCAATATTATATTGGAATCTTTTAATATTTTCACTCATTTTCCGAAAATCTTTTGGAGTCCAATTTTCATTAATAATCATTTCTTGCCTAATTTCATCAGCTTTTGGATCCAACTCTACAAACATACGAATCAAATTGGTTCCAACCTCACTAAAAAAAGTTCCCATTACCATATTTAATTTTTTCAGCCGGATAGAGTTTTCCCGCCTACTAAGCATGATTTCAGTCGAATTAGCAATTACACCCAAAAAAGTCCCCACACCTGTGATGATCAATAATACGGTAAGTACCTTCCCAATTGTAGTAATTGGATGAATATCTCCATATCCTACCGTGGCAATGGTGACAATGACATAATAAAAGGCATCTATGAGAGACCAATTTTCAACCTGGCTAAAGGCAAACATGCCTAATATCAAAATTGCAAAGAAAACCATAAGATTGATAATCAATCGAAAACGAAAGGAATCATTTGCCATGGCTTGATAGTTTCCTATTTTTAATAATTTTTTTATTCTAAAGTAATCAGCCTATATAATGAAATGTTAATCTTTCGATTTTTAAATAATTATCAATTTCAAAATCAATCAAACTTTCTTATTCTATCCTGCAAAATTTTATTAATTAATTATAATAAAGTAGTATAAAAAAGAAAATCCCGAGCTTACTGTTTAAAAAATATTTAAAGCTCTTATATTGTCTCGACCCAAATTATAAATTCCCCTTAATAGAAAAAATTGATAAAAATATTTTTAACAGTTGTGCTTAAGAATTTCCGAGTTAATGTAGGGTTTTATAAATGTAGAAAAACCTGGACGCAAGCAATTGAATATGATATTTTTGAAATATATAATTTTTTGGCCTCCTTTAAAGGGTTTTATTAAAATAATTTGATTCACAATATTAATTAAAACAAAGAAAGTTATATGAACATCATTAACGTAGCTTTCCAATCCGTTGCCGTCCTGCTAATTATTGGCCTCTTAGGTTTCTGGATAATTAAAAGAAATATTTTGCCTCAAAATATTCTTCAAATTTTGGGCGTCCTGGCCATTGATATTGCTTTACCTTGTATTGTATTCGCAAATATTATTATGAAATTTTCTCCTTCATCCACTCATCTATGGTGGCAATATCCATTATGGTGGTTAGGATTTTCTTTTATTGCCTTTATACTCAGTATATTGAGTATGTTGATATCCTCTAAAACTACGAGAAGGGAATTTGCAATTAGCCTATTCTTTCAAAATGGTTTGTTCTTCCCTTTCGTCATAATTACTGGAATTTTCGGTCCAACCACTTCATTCGTAGCAGAGCTATTTATTTTTATTGCTTTCCATCCTACACTCTTTTTTAGTACAAATCACCTATTTTTTGATAGTAAAAAAACCGAACAGGAAGTAAATATTAATATAAAAAATGGAAAGACCCGTTTGAAATGGGGTAGAATTTTCAATCCCGTTTTGTTCTCAACCCTTATTGCACTAATTTTTAAATTATCTGGGATAGATAGATACCTTCCAAGTTTTATTATTATGGCCACACAAATGCTTGGAACCATGTCAATCCCTCTATTAATGCTTATAATCGGGGGTAGTTTATATGTGGATTTTCAGAATAGAGGGAAGATTTATAGTATGGAAATTTTCAAATTTATCATTATCAAAAACATCTTATTTCCGCTTGTATTTATAATCTTATTAGTTCTTGTTCGGCCAAGTTATTCTATCGCATTGATTATCTTCTTAGAAGGTGCTTCACCACCAATTACAGCCATTCCTTTCCAAACTCAAAAATATGGTGGAAATTCATCTATAACGAATCAATTTATTTTGTCAAGTTTTATATTTTCTATTATTTCCATTCCCTTAATGTTTATTATATTTAATAAATACTTCCCAATTCATTAACTTTTGTGTAAATTCTAATTTTGACAATCTTTATCAAGGTGACTATAATAATTTAAAAATATTGACTTTTCTTGCTTTCCATATGCCTTAAAGAGAATAAAGAAGGATTTTATTATGGAAAAAATTAAGCTTGGAGTTAGTGCATGCCTTCTGGGTGAAAAAGTTCGTTATGATGGTGGACATAAATTGGATCGATTTCTCCGAGATACTTTAGGCCAATATGTAGATTATATTCCAGTTTGTCCCGAAGTCGAATGTGGTCTTCCTGTCCCAAGGGAATCGATGCGTCTTGAAGGAGATCCAGAGTCTCCGAGATTAGTTACCTCAATCACTAAGCGGGATATTACGAAACAGATGGTTCAATGGGCAAAGAAGCGGGTCAAAGAACTTGAAAGGGAAGACCTCTGCGGGTTTATCTTTAAGAGTGAATCCCCAAGCAGTGGGATGGAGCGGGTTAAGGTTTATAATGAAAAGGGAATGCCGGTAAAAAAAGGGATTGGGATATTTGCTAAAATTTTTATGGAACATTTTCCTCTCCTACCCGTAGAGGAGGAAGGAAGACTTCATGATCCAAAGATTCGTGAGAATTTTATTGAAAGAATCTTTACACTTAAACGATGGCGAGAAGTTTTAACAAATAAACAAAACCTCGGAAATCTTGTAAGGTTTCATACCCAACATAAACTCCTGATCCTTTCTCACAGCCCAAAACATGAGCAGTTAATGGGAAGGCTTGTAGCAAAAGCCAAAGGATTGCCTATTAAAGAAGTCTTTGAAGAATATCAAACACTACTTATGGAGGCCCTCAAATTATATGCCACTCCAAAGAAAAATGCTAATGTCTTGATACACATGATGGGCTATTTTAAAGAACAATTATCCCAAGATGAAAAAAAGGAATTATTAGAAGTTATTTACCATTATCAAAACGGGTATATTCCTTTGATAGTTCCTATCACTTTACTTCAGCATTATGTTCGAAAATATAACCAACCCTATCTTAAAGAACAGGTCTACATCAATCCCCATCCCTTAGAATTACAATTAAGAAATCACATCTGAAGATCTTTTTATTAATTATTTTAACAAACACTGAAATTAAAGGTTTTTATTAATACTATAGGTATTCATTTTCTAACAAAAAACAATCATTGAAGTTTTAATAATAATAAGTTATTAAAAACTAATGAAATTATTTTTACCCTCTTTGAAAGCATTCTTTTTAAATTGAGGAGATAATCTTTCTGAAGATTAGACTAATTGATCCTGCCTATGAACATCCTTTTATTAGCCACTCTCAGAAAGTGATCAAAACTATCTGGTTTGCTCACCTTTCTTTGACTACGCTTGCTGCCCTTACTCCATCTGAAATTGAAGTGAATATTACAGATGAGAATGTAGAACCTATTGATTTTGAAGAAGATGTGGATATGGTTGGAATTACAGGTATGATCATGCATTCTAAAAGAGCTTATGAGATAGCTCTATCTTTTCGACAGAGAAATATTCCAGTCGTTATGGGTGGCCCCCATGCATCCAGTCTTCCTCAGGAAGCCAAAAACTATGTTGATTCAGTAGTAATTGGGGAGGCAGAGTTAGTCTGGCACCAATTAATTGAAGATTTTAAAAAAGGTGATTTGAAACCTTTTTATAAGGCAGATCATTTTTGCTCCATGAAAGGACTTCCCTTTCCGAGGCTCGATCTTCTCCGCAAAGAGGCTTACATGACGACCAACTGTATTCAGACTACAAGGGGTTGTCCTTATCAGTGTGATTTCTGTTATGTCACCCATTTTTTTGGGAAAACCTATCGTTGCAGACCCGTCGAAGAGGTAATTAATGAAGTCAGTCGTTTAGAAGGAGACTTTATTGTCTTTGTAGATGACAATATTGCAGGTAATCGTTCTTTTGCAAAAGAACTCTTTACTCGATTGAAACCCTTAAGAAAGAAGTGGGCAAGCCAGGCAAGTCTCACCATCACACAAGATCGTGAGCTTTTAAGACTTGCAGCAGATAGTGGTTGCGTATCTCTATTTATAGGAATTGAATCTCTTTCGCCTGATAATCTAAAAGATGTAAATAAGACTTTTAATCGGACATATCAATTTGAAGAGTCCCTGAAACTTCTCCATGATTACGATATTATGGTCTTAGCAGGGTTTATCTTTGGATTGGATCATGATGATGAAGGAGTATTTGAAAGAACTCTTCGATTCTGTGAAAAAAATCGAATTGAATTGCCGAGCTTTTTCTTACTTACCCCTCTTCCAGGAACACGTTTGTTTCAAAGGATGGAGGCAGAGGAAAGGCTTCTCCATAGAGATTGGAGTCAATACAATGGAGCTACGGTTGTCTTCAAACCTAAACTTATGACTGAAGAAACCCTTCAACGAGGATTTAATTGGGTTTGTAAAGAGGCCTACTCCTGGGGTTCAATCTTTAAGAGGGTATTTCATCCCCAACAACGATTTTATACTCGTATTCTATCAAATATGGCTTATCGTAGCATTGCCAAGAAAACACCCAAAAGTTCACTACCAAGTCTATCAAAAATACTTCAAAGGATGAACGAGACTATTCCTGTTCAGAATACATGGAATCTTATCCATCGAGTTAAAGAAAAAATTGCAGATAAAGGGCTCCTTTTAGACCAGAAATTTCCTGAGGCACTTACACTTTGCTCCATCTATAATGAAAGGCTTAACACCCTATTTATTCAGCTTGAGGGTTCAATGGACCACCACAGTGCAAAGGTTTTGGCTAAAAGAATTAAAGAGGCCGTTTGCGAAAAGATCGATAAGGTTATTATTGACTTCCAAAATGTGAGAGCCTTCTCCTACGAAGCCATTTCCTTTCTCTCTAAAGGAGGCTTTCTTCAAAAAGAAGAAGGGAAGTTATGTGTCTCAATTAACACACCCAATCTGAACCTATAGAATAAAATTCACTAATTAGTCCAAATTTTTTATTATTTTTATCACACTATTCATCCAAAAACTTTATGACCTCTCCATTTGGAATAGGTCTTAAACGACCCCCCTGATTTAAGTCACGGACCAATCCCTCTGTAATTAAAGCATCATCTGGGTATCCACGTTTTTCCCAAAAACCTGAAACATAATGATCCATAAATTCAATCTTAACTATACTCTTTGCCGATTTATAGCCCCATAGATAAGGACAAAATAAACGAATAGGACCTCCATAATCTTCTTCAAGATATTCAGTATCAAATTCATAAGCTAAAAGAGTCTTTTCACGCAAGGCAATTTCAATAGGAATAGATGTATCATATATCATTCTATAAGACCAAAAGCGAATAAATTTTACTTCAGGTTTAGCTTGAACAACATTTATTAAATCTTTAACCCTTACCCCTCCCCATTTTCCTTGAACCGAAAATCCGCTTACACTTGTAAGACGTGCATCAGAAATTGATTTTGGCATTTCGATAATTTCCTGCCAGGTAAATTTTTTGGGAACTTTACATAAACCCTTGACTTCTATTATCCAATCATCCCGATTAAGTTTTCCTGGATGACCTTCTACCCAGAAAATAGGAGTATTTAAATCTTTCAATCTACTCATTTAACAACTTCTCCTTTTTAGATTTTATAGAAGAACTATAAAAGATTTGCAAAGGTATTTAAAGTGATTTTTCATTTAAAGTTATTTAGTTTTTTTACTTGACAAGAATCATTCTAAAATGATAAAAATAATAATTAGAAAGAAATTCAATATGGAAAAATATAAAGCCTTAGGTTTAAAACTGACTCCTCAAAGAATGGCTATACTAAATTACCTCGATGGTAATAAAGAACATCCATCTGCTGAAACAATCTTTAAAGCTTTAAAGAAAAGATTTCCAACCATGTCATTTGCTACAGTTTATAATACATTAGAAAATTTGAAAAAGATTGGCTACCTCGTTGAGCTTAATCTTGATCCTCAAAAAAAGCATTTTGACCCTGATACAAAACCACATCATCATTTCATCTGCGAAAAATGTAATAAAATTTTTGATATCTATCATGAAATTCCCCTCCCCATTTCAAAGATTGAAGAGGAGGGATTCCAGATTAAAAAAACTCATATACAATTCTTCGGGACATGCCCGAAATGTAAAAAAATCTCTTAAGGAGGAAAGGTATGGCAAAAACAGAACAATTTCTAAAAGAAGCCTTTGCGGGTGAATCTCAAGCAAACCGAAAATATCTCGCCTTTGCAGCTAAAGCTGACGATGAGGGTTTTCCTCAGGTGGCTCGACTTTTCAGGGCAGCTGCTGAAGCCGAAACAATCCATGCTCATAATCATTTAAGGGCACTAAAGGGAATTCGGTCTACTAAAGAGAATCTTGAGGAAGCCATTGAGGGAGAGACTCATGAATTTAAGAATATGTATCCTGAGATGATAGAGACTGCAAAGAAAGAAGGAAATAAAGAGGCTGAAAGAACATTGCACTATGCCAATGAAGTTGAAAAGATTCATGCTAATCTCTACCAGAGCCTCCTAAATAACTTGGGAAAAACTCAAGAAAATTTCCCATACTATGTATGCCCTGTTTGTGGTTACACTTCTGAGAAGACTCCACCCAGTTTTTGTCCTGTTTGTGGTACAAAAGGAGAAAAGTTTAAAAGAATTGATTAATTTCTTATAAAAAATTTAAACCTTGTGGAAAGGGGTGTACAAAAAATGGCGGAACATGTAATTAAACTAACCGATCAAGAAGTTCAAAAAATCCAGGCAATAATATTAGATCGGGATAAAGAAGAGGCTTTTAAATTTCTTGTAGATGTAATTAAAGAGAAACTAAAGGCCCCAACAAGCCGTGCATGTGGACCCACTCCAGTATAAAATAGTTTAAATTTAAATTTTTCGATATCTTTTTAAGCAAATTTATACAAATAACCCCTTCTTTTGACCACTTTGAAGTTTAAACGCTAATCGTATTTGGGCTTTTGCAATAAAACTTTTTAAATATGAAAGAAGTTTGTGATGTAATTGTAATCGGTGCTGGTATAGGAGGTTTAACCGCTGCTTCTTACTTGGTAAAAGAAGGCCTTCGAGTTCTCGTTTTGGAGAGAAACCCTCATATTGGTGGAACAGCATATGTTTACCACAGGCAAGGATTTACTTTTCCAATGGGACCACTTGGATTTAGCCACCCCAGTCTTATCAAAAAAGTGTTTGATGAACTCGGAATCGGTGAAGGTCTAAACTTCTTGCGAGTCCATTATCGACTTCGAGCTTTTGATCTCGATTGTCCATTATCTCTCCCCTTTCCAGAGATAGCAGCGGAACTTAAAAGCCAATTCCCTTCTGATGCAGAGGGGGTTGATGAGTTTTTTAGTGATATAGAGAAATTGATATCAAATAGAGAACTTGGTCACGGAAATCAAAAACTTAATCCTAACCTTACTCTTTCTACGGCTGAATATCTTCGTAAATTAATTAAGGACTGCAGACTCAGGCGAATACTGGGAAGTCTTGGCACGAGACAGCCTTATAGTAATCTTCCTTTGCTTGCTGCCATGTGGAATTTAATGTGTGATGTCGGAATATGGTTTCCAGAAGAAGGAATGAAATCTTTCTGTGATAGATTAAAAAGAGCAATAGAGCCAATTCCTAATTCAGACAGAATGATAAGATTAAATAAAGGAGCTACTAAAATACGGGTGAAGCATAAAAAAGTCGAAGGAGTTACCCTTGAGGATGGAACTGAAATAGATGCCTTATGCGTAATCTCCAATGCCGATTATAAATCAACTTTTCTTAAACTTCTCGATCCCTGTACAATTCCTTCAGAATGGTATCAAGCCATATCGAATGCACCACTGACCTCTTCTATCTTTCAAGTCTGCCTTGGAATAGACCCAAATAAAATAGATTTATCATTATTTAAAGAGGCAAGCAGATTGATCTACCGAAGAAAATTTGATATGAATCAGGAAGAAGAAAAAATCGATTGGGTCCAACCCAAGATAGATCCTTGGGTACTCGCCTCACAAGAAATCGAGGTAAGCCTTTGGGGAAGTAGAATGGAAAAGGAAGGGAAAGCATCAATTATCATTAGAGTTGAGGCAAATTATGATCATTTCGCTCGCTATCTATTAGGGTGGAGGAAGAGGTCTCAGGAATATCAAAACTACAAAACTCAACTCGCTCAAAGTATCATTCGAGAGGTAACTCATTTAGTGCCAGGGCTTGAAAATTCTATCCTCATCATGGATGTAGCGACCCCCCTAACTTTTGAGGATCAAGGAGGAAGAAGTCAAGGGGCAGTTGCAGGGTGGTCATGGAATTATGAAGATTTTCGTGATGATGAGCCAAAGGAACTTATTCTTACACCCATTAAAGGCCTTTACATGACTGGGTATCAAGCCTTCTCAGCCCTTTTCATGGGAGGGATCCCCACAGCGTTAGAGAGTGGTAGACGGGCTGCTCACGCTTTGCTTCAAGGAGCAGGGCCAACAGATGAAATTTCTATTCCAGGAGGAAGATCATGAGTAAACCGAGTCAAAGATCCTTCTTTACCAATCTCAAAGCTCCTATGCCCTGGACCAAAAAATTGTGGCTCCTTCTTAGAAATAATTGGATTAAAATAAGACACGGTCAATCCTGTTGTGGTCATCCTGGAGAGCCAGGTTGTTGACAGGTCAAAGAAGAGGGGCTCCGTTGAGGGCCTAATTTTTTAAGAAATCTCTTCCCTTCCTTCTTCGTTTTAATCATTTCAAGGCCTGACACCTTTTCCATTTTCGAGCGTACAACCGAGGCTTTTGGCAGACAGAGTTGTTTGGGACGTTCCTGAAATTTTAACTTTCTTTTTGATCAAGTGCTATTGATCAACAAAGAGTTGGTAGAGAAAAGTTTTGAGTAAGTTAATATTTCAAGAACGTCCCTGTTATACAAGGTCAACCATTTAAGTCATTTCCGAAATTCATTGATATTTTGTATTAGTTCATGTATTAATTTTATAATTGGAAGAATAATGATATACTAAGATTAAGGAGATAAGAAAATCATGAAAAGGATTGTAATTAATTTAAGATTTCAAATTGTGCTTATAACATTATTAATTGCCTTCTTAATGCCATCTCCAATAACACAGCAAGCACTTTCAATTGAAAAATTGGGTGTAATTTTAAAAGCTTATGGTCCAGGTGGTCCAGCCCCTGCTATGAGAGAAGCTGCCAAGTTATTCGGAGCTCAAAAGGGAATTACGGTGGAGGTTACTGCCGGCCCAACACCTACTTGGAAAGATCAAGCAATGAAAGATGCGGACCTTATTTTCAGTGGTTCTGAGTATATGATGACAGACTTCGTAAGAAAAGACCTTCCCGGATTAATTGACGTCTCAACAATTCGCTCACTTTATCTACGGCCTTCGGCAATTCTTGTCCGACCAGGGAACCCGAAGGGTATTATGGGGGTGAAAGATCTTGCCAAACCTGGAATTAAAATTCTTGTGGTTGAAGGGGCCGGACAGGTTGGAATGTGGGAAGATGTGGCAGGTCGGACAGGCAATATCAAACTTGTTGATGGCATACGCCGAAACATTGGTTTCTTTGCAGTCAATAGTGCTGAGGCAAAGAAAATCTGGAATAGTGATAATAGCTATGATGTTTGGCTTATCTGGACTATTTGGCAGAAGGAAAGCCCTGCCTCTGCCGACCTTGTCAATATTGAACCTGAACACACGATTTATCGCTCATGTGGTATCGCTTTAACCCACCGATCAGAGCAAAAGGCATTGGCCAAGGAATTCGTTAATTTTCTACAATCGAACGAAGGGCAAGAAATCTTTGTAAAATGGGGCTGGACTAAACCTTAAATATCTTTCTTAAATTAATTGAAGGATAAGATTCTTCGGATTCGATTAAAATGACAAAAATTGTTATGTTTAGGGCTTAATTATTAAGCGAATATTAAATTATTTCTCCTTACCTTGCCAACAATCAATGCATATACCCTCTAAAACCACCCGGATTTTGTTAACAAAGAATTTTTCATGTATTTCTTTTGGTATTTCTAATTGATCATATTCTTTATTATAAAAATCTATGATTTTTCCACACTTGATACAACGGAGATGATGATGCGGCTCTGTGTTTGAATCAAATCTTCTTACATCACCCGAACCTTCTACCACTTGAATAAACCCCATTTCTGCCAACGTTAAAAGGGTTCTATTGACTGTGTCAAAAGATACGTTTGGATTTGAATTTTTTATATTCCTATAAATTTTTTCAGCCGAAGGATGATCGGAAGAATTTAAAACTTCTTTATAAATGAATATTCTTTGTGGGGTAATTTTTAACCCAAAAGCCTTACACTTTTTTATAAACTCATTTAATTTTCTATTTTCCATTGACTTTTTATTTTTCATTGGTTATATTCCTAATTAATAATAATTATTAATTTGTAATTTATTCAAATACTAACATTTAAATTAATTGTTTACAAGTTATTTTGATAAAAATCTTTATAACATTTAATAATCAATCAAAACAAATCAAGGAGGTTTAAAATGGAAAAAAGAGTTGAAAGTATAAAAAAGAGATGGATTACTGATTGGTGGCCCAATAGACTAAATCTGAAGGTTTTGAGACAGAATTGCTCACATTCTAATCCTTATGGGGCAGATTACAACTATCCTAAAGAGTTTGAAAGTTTGAATCTTTCTGAAGTCAAAAAAGACCTGAAGGAACTTATGACAAATTCACAAGATTGGTGGCCTGCGGACTTTGGTCATTACGGTCCTTTATTCATACGTATGGCCTGGCACAGTGCTGGAAGTTACAGGATTTATGATGGACGTGGTGGAGCAAGAACAGGTGATCTTCGTTTTCCACCAAGAATTGACTGGCCAGATAACATTAGCCTTGATAAGGCCATTCGTCTTCTCTGGCCTATCAAGCAAAAATATGGTCGCAAGCTTTCTTGGGCTGATCTGATTATCTTGGCTGGCAATGTTGCTCTGGAATCTATGGGAGTTAAAACTATTGGGTTTGGTGGAGGAAGAGAGGATATATGGGAGCCTGATGAAAGTGCAGATTGGGGCCCAGAGCTTGAAATGCTTTCTGGAAAAGAACGATTTAAAGAAGGAGAACTTGAAAAACCCTTTGCTGCAACAGAGATGGGGCTTATTTATGTGAACCCAGAAGGTCCAGAGGGAAATCCCGATCCCGTTGCCTCTGCCAAACAGATTAGAGTTGCCTTCGAGCGTATGGGTATGAATGATGAAGAAACCGTAGCTTTAGTTGCAGGCGGTCATGCCTTTGGAAAGTGTCACGGTGCCTCCCCGGACACTTTCGTTGGCCCTGACCCAGATTCATCACCTATTGAACAACAGGGATTAGGGTGGAAAAGTAGCTATAAAAGTGGAAAAGGTCCAGATACCTATACTTCAGGCTTTGAGGTTACCTGGTCTTCAACTCCAACCAAATTTGGTATAGCATACTTACAATTTTTATTTAATTATGAATGGGAATTGACCAAAAGCCCTGCTGGTAAGCATCAGTGGGTAGCAAAAAATGCCCCTGCTATCATTCCCGATGCCCATGATCCAAATAAAAAGCATCCACCGACAATGCTTACTGCGGATCTTGCTTTTCGATTTGATCCAGAATATTCAAAAATTGCGAAACGATTTCTGGAAAATCCTAAAGAGTTTGAAGAAGCCTTTGCAAAGGCTTGGTTTAAGCTTGTTCATCGTGATTTGGGTCCTCGTGATTGTTATTTTGGCCCTGAAGTACCTGAGGAGGTTTTCACTTGGCAGGATCCCTTACCTAAAAGGGACTATGAACTGATTGAGGATGAGGATATTAAAGGGCTTAAAGAGAAAATTTTGGCTTCGGGATTAAGTATTTCACAGTTGGTTTATACTGCTTGGTCATCGGCTTCCACTTATCGCAATTCGGATAGACGTGGTGGTGCCAATGGAGCTCGAATTCGTTTAGCTCCTCAAAAGGATTGGGCGTTAAATCATCCCGAAGAGTTAGCTAAAATTATCTCTTTCTATGAAAAGATTCAGCAAGAATTTAATGCCAAACAAAAAGGGAAAAGAGTCTCTATGGCAGATTTAATTGTACTTGGAGGATGCGCCGCTATTGAACTTGCAGCCAAAAAAGCAGGATACGATATAACCGTTCCGTTTATACCTGGAAGAGTGGATGCCACCCAAGAGCAAACTGATATTGCCTTTTATTCTGCTATGGAACCCTTAGCGGATGGATTCAGAAATTATCTCAAGGATTCAGGCAAGTACCTTCCAGAATACCTATTGGTGGATAAAGCACAACTTCTTTGCCTAACGGTTCCTGAAATGACTGTTCTGGTAGGAGGGCTAAGGGTATTGGGAGCTACATATCGTTACTCTAAAAATGGGGTATTTACAGAAACTCCTGGTGTTCTTACCAATGAATTCTTTATTAATCTTTTAGATATGGCAACAGAATGGCGACCTGTTGACGAGCGTTCTTATCTATTTGAGGGCTACAACAGAAAAACAGGTCAATTGAAATGGACTGCAACAAGGGTGGATTTAATTTTTGGACATCACAATGAACTGCGGGCTGTTGCGGAAGTTTATGGAGCCTCAGATGGCAAAGAAAAATTTGTTAAAGATTTCATAAAAGCCTGGAATAAAGTTATGAACCTTGATCGCTTTGATCTGAAACGAGGCAAAATTTAGCAGAGCGATTCCTGGTTGCGGTTACCCTTCAATGGTAACCGCAACCAACTCCCTTCCTTTCACAACCCATCCAAAGGACTTCGGATCTCAGAGGGATTCTTTCTCAATACATGGGTATAGATCATCGTCGTATTGACATGTTTATGCCCTAAAAGTTCCTGAATCGTGCGGATGTTATGACCTGCTTCGAGGAGATGGGTCGCCTGCTTTACCTGCCAATCCGAAATTTTTTCATCCCCCTCAATGGTATCGAGAAATTAGGAGAGTAGAAAACTCCGAACCCAGTAAAGGTAAAACTTGATCTTCTCTCCGGATATGTTTCTCGAATTTAAAAGAAATGCCTCAAAATCCCTGAGCACTTCATCTTTCCCGTTCATTTCAACCCCTTAATAGTTAAATTTAGTATTTCATTATAAGCAACATAATATCATAAATCAAATTAATCCTTCATTTTAACAAGATGACCCGCTCTGATATTAAAAAACCAGAACCAATTGAAATCATAAAAGATATTTCGGATGAATTTCGTTACTCATATCCTTTAGATCCCAAGAAAATTCATTGACAAAATATATCAAGATATATAAAATATTTTAAAATTCTCCTTGCAGTTCATTAATTGTTAGGCCGGCGCGCCGAAACAGACAGGAGTCAGACATAATGTCCAGTTGGCAACAACTTGAGAAAGATATAAGCCAATGGCTTGCTGCCTTTGCATCAGATGGAATAGCTTTTCGCAACCCATTTCAAGCGATCGTCGGTTTTCCTTCGGATGGATTTAGAAGCGACGGGATGCTCGCCAATGACGATATCCTCATTGCAGTCGAAATTGAAACGAGGCAAACGCATCCTGATACCAATACTGGAAAGTATTGGCTGCTGAACATCAAACACAAATTATATAAAAAGATTGTCCTGTTTCACATTTACACGCCAGAGTTTAATTCGTACGGATGGCGTAAGAAGATAGCCGAGTTCTATATCGAGAAAATACGTTCAGAAGTTCCCATTGATTACATTCTTCTGGACTATCGAGCCACCAAGAATTACAAGGCAACACTCGCAGAGATAAAAGCTCTGATTGGAAAAAGAGTTAGGCAGGAATTTGGAAAAGTAGCCTAACACCTCGCTTGAGCCGACGCGCTACGCGCGCGGCTCAGTTCGCTGTCGTTAGGCATTTGATAAAAAAGAAAAACAAAATGACCAGCTGGGCAGTGCCATTAACGATTGCCGGCCTTTGCGTAGTGTTTATCCCATTTTTTATGTTGGCTTTCCCTAGTGTACGTGACGCATACAGAAAATTGGTGTCAGGCCTTGAAAATTGACAGATTTAATCATCGCCTTAGATAAGTCAATTCCAATAACCTCATAGCCCTTTTTCGAAAGGGCAAATGCCTGTCCGCCTGTTCCAGTAGCAATATCCAATAATTTTGAACCATTATTTTTGTCAACAAAATTTGCAACTTTATCTCGAAGGCTTAAAAAAGGAATTGTTAAGGTGCCATATAAAGGGGCCAAAAGTTCATATTCTTTTTTTATGAATAAATAATACTCTTTCTCTTCATCCATTATTTAATTATAACTTTTTTATTTGATGTTGCACCTGAAAACCCCGTCCTGTGGTCAGAGATGAAAGCTTCGTCTGCCAAAGGCATAAAAAATGGGAATCAAATGTTGTCAAATCAAAAGGTCTCAGTATATAACCCTTTATTTGTTACCTTTATTTAGGTAAGGGACAAGCCCTTACCTACTTTAAATATCATTTAAATTTGACGATTTTATTATGAAAATACCTAAAAAGGGCTTGTCATTCTGAACATCCCAATGGATGTGAGGAATCTTAAAGTATAAAAAGAGAAGATTTCTCACTTCGCTCGAAATGACAAAAAAGGGGTACTCGAAATGACCCCTCTTCCAGTCATTGCGAGGGCGTAGCCCGTGGCAATCTCATTTTTTTATTGTAGTTTAAGCCTTTATGGCATACCGCCTTCTATGAAAATTGTGCTTGACAAATTAACCATTTAATGGTTAAATATTAACCATGATTCGGCGATATTTACAAGAAACAATACTTCAATCTTTAAATCACTTTCCTGCAGTCCTTCTAACCGGAGCCCGCCAGGTTGGTAAATCAACTCTTGCCCAAGGATTAATTGAAACTTCTTGGAAAGCCAATTACTTCACTCTCGATGATCGCATCACTCTTGATGGTGCTCTAAAGGATCCAGATGGATTTATAGAAAGTTTACCCACACCTGCTGTAATTGACGAGGTTCAAAGGGCACCTGATTTATTACGATCAATTAAAAGAAAAATTGATCGTGAGAGAAGGCCTGGGCAATACCTTTTAACTGGATCGGCAAATATCCTGAGACTCTCAACGGTCTTTGAAACCTTAGCAGGACGTATTGCTCTTCATACACTTCATCCCTTTTGCTGGCCTGAACTCCTGGAGAAACCTATACCAGATATTTTGGATTATTTATTCCGGGGTGTAGATTCTAAAAAGCTTCTAAAAACCTATTCCAAAACATATCCCAAAGAATATAAATCCAAACTAATTGAAAGAATTTTAAGAGGGGGATATCCGACACCTGCTCTTATGGATTCTGATCATGTTAGGTGGCAATGGTTTTCATCTTACCGACAGACCTATCTTGAAAGAGATCTTTTAAATATAAAATCGATTGAACATCTCCCGGATTTTAATCGTCTTCTCAGCCTTGTTGCTTTAAGAACAGCCAGGCTCCTAAATCTTTCTGATTTTTCAAGAGAAACAGGACTACCTTTCACAACACTTCGTCGCTACATGAACCTCCTCGAGGTGACTTATCAAATCTATTTCATCAGACCTTATTTTTCTCATCCTGGGAAACGTTTGATAAAGACCCCCAAGCTTTATTTTAACGATACAGGAATGGCATGCCATCTTATAGGAGCCAATGATTGGAAGGTTCTGGAAAACCAGGCTAATGTTGGACCCATGGTTGAAACATGGGTTGCCTCTGAACTTTTAAAGCTTCTTTCTTTAAAGGGTGACCAATTTAAGCTCTACTTTTGGCGAACTCAAACAGGTCATGAGGTTGATTTTTTGATAGAATGGGCTGGAAGATTTATAGCCATTGAAGTGAAGTGGGGTCATAGTATTGATGAGTCAGAAATTAAAAACTTGAAAAGACTGGCTGAAGAGTTAAAGGATAAGCTTCTCTTTACAGTCGTTCTTTATTCTGGGAAAGAACTTATTCCATTTAATCCTAAAACAGTTGTAATGCCATTCCCCACCTTCTTTGGTATTTAAATATTATTTAAATTGGACAATTTTATTATGAAAATACCTAAGTTGTCATTCCGAACATCCTAATGGATGTGAGGAATCTTGAGGATAAGATTTCTCGCTTCGCTCGAAATGACAAAAAAAATGATTCGTCGAAATGACCCCTCTTCCAGTCATTGCGAGGGCGTAGCCCGTGGCAATCTCATTTTTTTATTGTAGTTTAAGCCTTTATGGCTTACCGCCTTTCAGTAAAGGACAAGCCTTTACCTCTACAAATTAAAAGCGTAAGGGACGAGCCCTTTACCCTACACCTAATAACTTGTCATTCCGAACATCCAAATGGATGTGAGCGAAAATAGGTGTCAGGCCTTGAAAATTGACAGATTCTCTACTTTTTGATATGTTTGTATCCATGGGAAGACCAATTCGGAGAGAATATCCTGGCGCTTTATACCACATTACCAGCAGAGGAAACGAAAGAAAGAACATCTTCCTGAACGATGGGGACCGTGTGAAATTCCTCCAGATCCTTGAAGATTAACATGATCGTTACGGAATTCTGATCCACAGCTATGTTCTGATTGATAATCATTATCATCTGGTTCTGTGGAGACGCCGAGGGGAAATCTTTTGAAGGTGATGCATGGGATCAATAGTAGTTATACGGGGTATTTTAACCGTAGATATGGAAGGAGTGGGCATCTTTTCCAAGGGCGTTATGAAGTCATTTTTTGATCGATCCCCAAGGAATTGTTCAGGCCATGGAAATTGTTGCCGCACCGATTGGACGCAACATCTCTCATCCCTTGTGGTTGGGAACCAGGAAAACCGACGCTAACGAAATCATCGGATGCTTCCTCGACCTCCGGCAAGGTTTGGGAGATCTGGAAGCCGAGAAATGCCTTTTAAGGGACGTTCCTTCTTTTTTCTAACCGTAATCAAAACGTATTTAATCTATTTTTTATCTCCGATTAAAGGCAAAACCTTATCGATATGAAAATAGACAAGGTATCTCATGCCTTCCTTATAAACTGGACAGCTCTCTTTTCGTCGAATCTGATCAATAAGTTCTTTATCCTTTTCCTCTTTAATTTTTGTCAAATATAATCTTTTCCCTTCATATCCTTTCTTATCCTCAATAAACAAATAGGCTGCATAGGGGTTGGATTGAAGGTTCTTATGCATCAAACGGTCTGCCATAATAAAGGCAACAGTTCTTTCATCAATGAAATGAGGCCTTGCATAGATAGCTATTCCAACTTTTCCCTTTGAATCAGAAGTAGCTAAAACTCCTTTTCCTACAGCTTTCTCAAAATACTCACTTAATTTCATTAGTTCCTCCTTAAATTATAACCTAATAAGAAATCGCTAAAAATTATTTTTGAATCGTTTTAATTGTCAATTTAAAACCCAGATTGAAAAATTTAAAATAAGAGCAAAACTAACCCATATGAAATAGGGAATCAAAAGCAAGCCTCCATTCCTTGAGATTTTAAAAAACTTCTGGATTGTTAAGAAAATTATTAACCAAAGAAAAATAAGCTCAATAAATCCTAAAAATGGAGATCGTAATCCAAAAAAGAGAATAGACCATGTAGTATTCAAAATGAGTTGAATAAAGAAAAGGATTAAAGCTTTCTTGACCTGAGGAAGTTCCCCTTCCCTTCTCCATACCAAAAAAAGGGAGAATCCCATCAAAAAATATAAGCCTATCCAGACAGGAGCAAAAAGCCAATTAGGTGGATTAAAGAATGGTTTCTTTAAAGCTTGATACCAAGTGGGAATAGAAGGAACTGTAAAAAGAGAACCTATAATTCCTGCCAATTGGCATAAGATCAGGCTTACCAGTAATTTCCACAAATAAACTACCTTTTTATTTTTCTTATTTAAAGTACGTTTCAATTTTTCTGACATATTTATCAGCATCAAATTTTCTTTTTAAACCTTTATCATTCATATATCTCACTGTGCCAAAAATGGGTCTTTCAGGCCAAGGCCGATCATGTTTCCCAAAACACGACGCTACACCTGCAAATCCATTTGGATCCCTTCCATCAATTTCATATTTATTATTAAGATATAAGGCGATCCGATAAGCCTCTTCCGGCTTTTTTGTCCACTCCAGAATCTTCTTTGCCCAATACATCCTCATATACCCGTGCATTTTTCCCTTAAGAACCATCTCTTTTTGAGCTGCATTCCAATAAGGATCATGGGTCTCTCCATTTTCAAGCTCCTCTATAGAATAAATATAAGGTCGTCTATCTCTTTGATGGTCCTTAAGTGTTTTTTGCGCCCATTGAGGTAGCCCTTTAAAAGAATCATAGTGATTATTATAAAACACAAAATTTAAACTTAACTCTCTTCGAACAATTAATTCTTCGAGGAAGGCCTCAACTCCAGGGCTTCCTGTCTTTTTAACTTTTAATGCGATGGAAAGAGGAGAAATCTGACCAAAATGAAGGTAGGGACTCATATTGGAAAGAACATTTTGAGTGGGATCATTTCGCATCTCGCTGTATCGATCTAATTTTTCTTGAATAAATACTTCAAGGTGATGCAAAGCCTCTTGGGTTCCTCCACGAAAAGAACGAACTCTCCTTACACTTCGATCAATGTGAAGCTTTGAAATAGCCTTTTCAATATTATCAATCTCAAAGGAATTAAAATCCATTGAAAGAGAGGAAACCAATGGTTCCCTTTCCTCTAAGGGAATAAGAAAATGAGAAATTTTCCTTAGGATTTTGGGTCTGATGGTGGCTGCGCTATATTCTTCTTTCGAGGAGACCTCTTCTATAGGAACAATGGCATCACTTTCCACCTGAATCAATGGGCAGTCCAACCTCGTAGCTACAGACTTCCGCCATTGCCTCTGAATCCGAAGATAGCCCCGATCAACAATTACGATAGAGGCCTTTTTTGCCATCTGAACAGCTCCAATTTCTGGCGACTTGTAAAGGATCACCATTTGGATGCCTCTCTCTCGTAGTTTCTGTTTTAATTCCATCAATCCTTCGAGCATAAAAGCATAATGCCTCTCATTGGCTTCTGGAAAATGATCTGTTATGCCAAAGAATACGACGAGGGGCTTCCTCAATTCATTGGCTTGGGTGATAGCATACTCGAGAGCATGATTATAGATTGTTCGCTGGGAGGCTTGCATCCAGTAAAGGACATAGAATCCCTTTTTTATATCTTTCTTATTTAGAGGTTTTATCCTATCCTTTTGTATCATTTTTTAATCAAAAACAGTTAGAAAATGGAAATTGTTATTTACTTTGTTTTGTCTATTGGTAATATACTGAGATATTAAGAGAAAAACAATTCATTAACGTATTTCACCCACTCGCTTCCATATGCATCCTCATAAACTAATCTTAATGGGAAACCATGCCTTTCTGGAAGCTTTTCTCCATTAACTCGATAAGCTAAAAAAATCCTTTTCTGATTTAATTTACTTAAAGGAATTTTAACGGTCTTTCCATCAACCCCTTTTACTTCAATATTTTGACTCCCTTTTTCGGGCTGAGTTTCACGAATGATTACTTCAATACCTATTCCTGTCCACCGGGCATTATAGGCAAAGAAACCAGGACAAATAAGAAGAACTGATTCAGTAATTTGAGGATATTTTAGAATCTGATCGTAGCTTATGGATAGAGGACGTTTAACTTTTCCTCCAACCTTAAGTCGGTATTTATTTAAATCGATAGAAATATCTGAAGTTCCCATTATTCCAAACTTCTCAATAGGATCGATCTCAAGATTTCTATTATCAACTTCCTCAGGATGCATATCCTTTAGAATTTCTCTTGAAAAACCTTTTGGAAGAATCTTTTTCATCTTAGCCCAAACTACTAAAAAAGGATGTAGATAGACACTTAATAATGAAACAAAAAAACCCGTCTTTAAAAGCCACCTTCTTGTAAACATTATAATGATACTCCTTTAATAGGATTTTAAGAGGTGATGATTCGAGCAATCTGCCCTGCGTAGATGACAATATACCTCATTGCAAAACCACCAATGAGTACAGAGGTAGTGATGACCCCTGAAATCCAAGGGTTATGTTCTCTTAATTCTTTATGGACAATATAATGTGGTATCAATTCGTAAACTTCGAGGCTCAGCGGGAGGATAATCCCAATCCCAACAACAAAGAACCAGAAAAGGAATGTATATTCACCTCCCATGATAAGATGTACTGCTGCCACAGAACTTCTCGGAGAGACATATAATCCAAGAATGAATAGGAAGACAGCGATAATAGAGAAAACCATCAGTGTGAAATCAATAGAGTGAATCATAAATTTATTTGTATTGATGGAATCCCTACTCATTCCCCGAAAGCCTTTAATAAAACAACCAACAAAACAGATAGCCGCAGATCCCGTCATCATTGCAGATATTAAAAAAAGCATGGGTAACATAGGATTATTCCAGAAAGGCCGGGCAGTGAGGGCTCCTAAAAGAACTCCAGTATATATTCCAACTCCAATGGATATAGGAATTCCAAATCCAGCTATTAAACCTCTTAACAGTGTTAATGGATCTTCGCTAAAACGTCTTAAGATTCGATTTGCTCTAATAATTGGAATGAGTTTAAAATAATCATATTTATCAGGAAGCCATAGATAGAGATGGGAAATGCTAAATAAAACAAAGAATAGTAAAAGCCAAGAACCGAGAGACATGACCGAATTCGGTTGAAAAGTTAGAAATAGCTTCCAAAATAAGTGAGGCCTTTCAAGATCATAAATAAGGGCAAGGATACCAACCATTACGGGAAATGGTGAAATATAAGCCCCAATTTTTGTAATGTTTTCATATCGTTCTCTACCTAAAAAATAGGCTGTAGCAGAAATAATAAAAGCTCCTGCACTTAATCCCGCTGCAAAAAGATCAATAGCTACAATCCAATTCCAGTGGATATGTATTTGACCTTCCATAATTTACTCCTTAATTCTAAAACTAATAATTATTTGCTTCGCAAGTTTTTCTTTAATATTCGTCAACGACGAATGCATTCTAACTTCAGCCACCTCCGATTTTTGGCACAAAAGATGGATCGGCCTTTCCCATCGATTGATCCCGATAAAATGCTGGAGTATCTTTTGTATAGGCTAACTCAGTGGGTTCTTCTATTGACTGCTCGCTTGTTATAAGGTTCCATAGTTTTTCTTGATTCCCAAACACTAAAGGTTTTTCTTGTTTCCCACATCCATTAAAAAATAGTAGACCCCCTAATATAAAAACAAAAAATGAGGTTTTGATCATTTTTCTTCTATTCATATTTTTCAACCTCCAGCCTTTCTTTCTCCAAACCGAGAAATAAATCCAGTATCTCTATAGCACTCCTATAAAAAGGATGAGGATTAGATTTTATGATTCCTTTTTTGAGTTGAGGAATCCAATCAAGATGATCTTTTATAAAGCTCTTTATAAATCTTTCTTCTCTAATCTTATAAAGATAGGATAAAAATTCTAACTCTACCAAAAGATGATCTGGCATTCCTTTAAAAGAATCATCTGTCTCCAATCCAAAATAAGAGAACAAGTCCAATAGATGGATGGCTGAATCACCCATCAAAAATCCCTTCTCTTTTGCAAAAGAAATCGAACATTCAGGATCCATCGTCCATTGTTTATAATACGACTCAACCATGGAAATTCTTTCTTTCCCAAATTCTGAAAAGAGTCTATAATATTCTTCATCCAATTCCTTTAAAATAAGAGAGGGACTTTTATCTGAAAGAAATCCTTGAAGAATCTTTTCCTGGTGGTTATTTGAATCCATATAATTTTTAAAAAAGAAATAAAATTGTCCCTCACTTATCTGCTCTGCCATATCGATCGAAGGTGGAAGAAATAAAGATAATATCACTTCACAGAAAAATGCTCTTTCCTCTTCACTCATTATATTTTATCCCTTGCGATAATATATCCTTGGTTTTGTATTCAATTCAGCCTTATACTGCTTTAATCTATGCTTAATGATATATTTTGATATCTCGCTTTCTGGATCATCAAGGTCACCAAACATCCTTACACCTGTCATGCAAGTGGTCACACATGCAGGCATCTCCCCTTTTTCCACAAACTCGATACAGAATCTGCATTTTTCAATATAACCCTCCTTCTTTATTATTCTCACATTATAAGGACAAGCAGCAATACAGTACTTGCAACCAATACATTTATCTTTATTCACCAGAACAACCCCATCCTTTCTCTTATGAGAGGCTCCAGTAGGACAAACCTTTACACATGGAGGATTATCACAATGCTGACATTGAACAGGTAAAAATTCACGGGTAAAATTTGGAAATTTCCCGTATTCTCGCTCTTCGAGGTGATTATAGGCTTCTTTTTCTTCAAGGTTATTCTGATTATGACAAGCTACACGGCAAGCATGACAACCTACACATTTTGTTTCATCAATCACCATTCCATATCGTGGCATTTATTCTTACCTCTCCAAGGAATAGCTCTAATCCTCTTCCCTACTATTATATTTTTGTTATATTAACAATAATCTCAGAAGCCATAACATGCCCTACTGTTGGATCAAAGTATGTTGGTAAAAAATCATTATAGGATAATCCAATATCATAGGCTACCTTGAGGTGCTTTGAGAATATTCCATATCCACTTGGTAGCCAAACGCAAGAAGGATGAATTCCTTCGGTTAGTCGAACACGAATCTTACCTTCTCCAATAATCGATTTTACCTTTATCCAATCTCCATCCCTAATTCCTAACTGTTCACCTCTCTTTTTATTCATCCATAATCTAATCAGATCATAGCGATGGCTAATTGACATTAGGATAGGCTGATTGGCTGTCATTGAATGAGTATGAATGGCTTGTTTTCCATGAATTAATCTGAAGGAATGGGGATCTTTTGGATCAGGAGAAACTAATGGCTCTTCCCAACGTGGAATAGCTGGAAAACCTAATTTTTCAAGAGTCTTACTGTATATTTCAACCTTACCCGATGGAGTCTCAAGTTTATCAAACCCTTCTTTCCATTCTTCTCCAACAAATAAAACTCCCTTTTCTTTTAACTCTTCAAGAGTAACTTTTAAAGGTTTTAACCTTAATCGGTTTGCCTCATCGATATCAAAATTGAAATATTTACCAATACCCAAATGTTTTGCTAATTCGATAATAATTTGTGTTCCAGGTCTTGTGTTATACATCGGTTTAACAACTTGTTGTTGAATACTAACTTGTGCTCTTTTACCGCTATGTTTTGTATCAATGGCTTCGGTCCTTTCTAAATAAAAGGATTCCGGTAAGACATAATGAGCAATGGAGGCTGTCTCAGAAAGCACTGTGTCAATTACAACAAGGAGTTCGAGTTTTTTATATCCTGCAATTACCCTCTTAGGATTTGGATTTGTACGAAGAGGATTATAGTGATAAACAAACCCTCCTATTAATTCCCCTCTAAGAGCCAATTCTGGAATAGCATGGGCAATTCCATCTCCATAACTTCCTAAAGGGTACCTACCTGGGACACCTGTTCCATCAAGTTTCCCAACCTTTGGAAGCTCAGGTGCTGGATGATTTGGTTGAAGCTCTCCAAGTTTAGCTACTTTTGGAAAATAAATTCCTCCTTCTCTATTTATATTCCCTAAAAGGCTATTTGCAATGGCTAAAGCACGAACTGTTTGGAAGCTATTTAAATATTGTGCACCAAAAGCACCATGGTAACCCCGATGAATTAAAGCCTTAGGTTTTGCTTGTGCTAATTCTCGAGTAATTCGAATGATCGTTTTCGATGGAACTTCACAGACCTTCTCGGCCCATTCAGGTGGGTAGTTAAAAATCTGCTCTTCTAATTGATCAAATCCAATGGTCTTCTCAGCAACAAACTTCTTATCATAAAGTTCCTCTTTCACCATTATATTAATCATTGCCAGAAGAAGCGCTAAATCTGTTCCAGGTTTTATTGGAATCCATTCATCAGCTATAATAGCTGTTTCACTATGTCTTGGGTCAACCACTACTAATTTTGCTCCTTTTGACTTTGCCTCTATGATTCTTTTAACCTGACCAAGGTCAATTGCTCCTGCAGGATTTCTTCCTATTATCATGATATATTTAGAATTAGAAAGATCAACCGAAGGAAGTTCTCCAACAGTTGTCACCCAACCAGCATTTCTTGCTGTATAACATGTTGAACCATGGGTAAAGTAATGGGGACTCCCAAGTGCGTGCATTAACCTTAGTGCATAAAGATGATTTGATTGTGGATAATTCACCCAGAAAATGCTCTGCGGGCCATTTTGCAAGATAATTAGATTGATCTTCTGTGCAATCTCTTGATAGGCTTGTTCCCAAGAGATGGATTGAAATTTATCCCCTACCCTTTTTAACGGTCCCTTAATTCTGTATGGACTATATAAGTCATGTAGATATCCATGTCCTTTGGGACATACGACACCAAGATTACCATTGGCTTCAGGAATACCTTCGATCTTCCAAACTCTTCCATTCTTAACAAATGCGTTAATTCCACATCGGTTTCCACATCCATTACAGATAGTTGGGATTTTTTGAATAGGGGTTTGAATTGAAGCCTCTACCCACTGCTTAAAATCTAAAATATTAGATCCTATGGAGATAGCTCCAGCAGTAGCCCCTGTTACTTTTAAAAAACCTCTCCTTGTTAATCTAAGCTTATGAAAATTCATTTTAAACTCGATTTTTTAAAAGAAAGAAGATGGACATTTCTTCTTAAAATGCCCATCTTCTTGTTCTTTCACCTCTGAACCGGATAACCTGCCTTAATCCATTGCTCAAAATGAGCATCCATTAGAACCGCATTTTTATAGCCCATATCATTCAAAGTCTTGGTGGCCAGTGCCGAACGTGCTGCTGTTAAACAATAAACATAAATTTTAGCGTCTCTTTCTCGAATCTTATCCCAAATTATAAACTCTAATTTCCCTCTTGAGACATTTATTGCTCCAGGAATATGACCTGCTGCAAATTCATCGGGATCTCTTACATCGAGAATATAGGCTTTCTCTTTGTTATCAATGGCAGATTTTACATCGGCAATGGTTACCTTTTTGATCTCAGATTTCGCCTTTGCCACCCAATCTTTCACTACCGTGGTTTGCCAGGCAGGAACCTTTGGCTTCTCTTGAGCAATAGATAAAGTAAGCATTGAGAAAACAATTAAACATGTTAACCACCATAACCAAAACCTTTTCATTTATTCTTTCACCTCCTTTCTTGTTAAAAAATTTATTACAAATTGAAAATTATTCTCTCAAGATCTTTTAAGTTAAAAGGTTTTACAAGATAACCCCTAATTCCTACGTTGAATGCTTTCTCCCTCAGCCTTTCATCATTTTTAACTGTCATTAAAATTGATATTAATTGAGGTTTTTGAACCATCCAATCCTTTAACATCATTAATCCATCTCCGTCGGTAAGATGATCTCCGCATAAAACAACATCAAAATTTATAGATCTAAAAAGCGATTCCCCTTCTTCCTTAGAAAAGGCTACAAAAACCTCCAAATTTTTTTCATACTTCATAAAATAAGAAAGCGAATGAGCTAAAGTTTTATCTTTTTCAACAATCAAAACTTTCATGATAAAATTGACTTAAGTAATTTAAAAAAATTTGCTTATTTAGTGAGCAAAAAAAATGCCTAAATCTCCTTTATTTAAATTGTAATGCCCCTTTATTTTTAGATTATCCTTTTAAATTCAAACAATTAGGTTTTATCCCTAATTTTTTAGGGAAAATTAATTGTAAATATTTTGGATTAAAATATTAATGAAAGATGAACTTCAAGTTTTATCAAACTAAGTGAATTTAAGAGTAATTATCCAAAATTACTAAAGAATCTTAAAAATGTCTGTTTTCAAATATCCTGTCTGTAATTGAACAATGAAAATTTAGGTATAATTTCTCACCTTAATCCATATTTGGACATGCGATAAAGGAGGGCAGAGCGTGAGATGCCTAAGATTTTTGCAGCCTGTAATTTATTTCCTTTTTTCATCTTTAATGCTTCAATAATATAATGTTTTTCTACTTCGTCCAGAATTATTCCTTGTGGAGGAATAATTGGTTTAAATTCTATTTTCTCTTCTTTCTCTTTAAGAAAACCAAGATGTTTTTCAATAATTGTGTCGCCACTCTCCAAAAGAATGATTCTTTCTACGGCATTTCTTAATTCTCGAATATTACCAGGCCATGAATAAGATTGGATGATCTGTTCTGCCTCTTTGGAGATATTGAGAAAACTTTTTTTAAATTGTTCGTTAAACCTATTCATAAAGAACTTAAAAAGAGGAATAATATCTTCCTTTCTTTCTCTTAAAGGAGGGATGTAGATTTTTATAACATTTAGTCTAAAGTAAAGATCTTCTCTAAAATTCCCCTTATTTATTTCTGTCTCTAAATTTTTATTTGTTGCAGAGATAATTCTTATATCAGCTTTTTTCTTTTCCACTCCGCCTACTTTATAATATTCTTTCTCTTCCAGGATTCTTAAAATTTTTACCTGTGCAGAAGGAGAAAGTTCTCCTACTTCATCAAGAAAAACTGTTCCTTTTTCTGAAGCCTCTATCTTTCCTATCTTGCCCTTTTCTGCTGCACCAGTAAATGCCCCTTTTTCATAACCAAAAAGTTCACTTTCTATAAGCTCTTTAGGGATAGCTCCACAATTAATCGGAGTAAAAGGATATTGTGCGCGTGGACTTAAAAAATGGATATACTCAGCTAAAAGCTCTTTTCCTGTTCCTGTCTCACCTTCGATCAGTACGGTTGTATCAGCACTTTTTGCCACCTTTTCTGCAAGTTCAATCACTCCCTTCATCTTTTGGCTCACTCCAATTATTCCTCCTGAACGGAATTTCTCCTGATACTGAGCCCTAAGCCATTGCACCTCCTTTCTTAACCGAATTCTCTCTAATCCCTTTTGTATTAATTCTTCCATCTGAGAAAGATCAAATGGCTTAACTAAAAAATCAAATGCACCACCCTTCATTAAATTTACGGCCATTTCGATTGAACCTTGAGCAGTCATGATAATAACCGGTGTTTCGGGAGACTTTTCTTTTATTCTCTTAAGAACTTCGTCCCCATTGATTCCAGGAAGCCAGTGATCCAGAAGCACAATATCAGGATTTTCTTTTTCAAAAACATCCAAACCCTCCTCACCAGTTCGTGTACTAAAGACTTCATAGCCTGCTCCAATTAAAGCCATTTCGAGAGATTGACGAAGTATTGGCTCATCATCTATAATTAAAATTTTAAAATCCATTACGTTTATCTCCCAATTCTTCTGTATTAAAATTCTCAGGGAAATGAATAATAAAGATTGAACCCTTTCCTTCCTCGCTACTGACGTCAATGGTTGCCCCATGATTTTCTAAAATTTTTAGGCTTATGGAAAGCCCAAGACCTGTACCTTCTGATTTTGTTGTAAAGAAAGGATCAAAGATCTTTTTAAGATTTTCACTTGGAATCCCCACACCAGTATCTTTTATCTCAATACCCACCCGCCCATCTCTTTCTGAGAAGGTTCTTAAAAATAATTGACCACCTTTTTCCATAGCTTGAACGGAATTAAGCATCAGATTAATAAGAACTTGTTGTATTTGATGAGTATCAATTTTTACCTTTGGTAGCCCTATTCCTTTATCAAAGGTAATTGAGATATTTCCTTTTTTAAATTTTGCCTGCAAAATCTCTAAACTACTTTCAATCACTTCATTTATATCGACTTGTTTAAAATGTGAAGGCTTTGGTTTTGCAAAATTGAGCATATCATCAATAATCTTTTGAATCTTCTCAATCCCTTCCTCTGTGCTTTTCAGAAGCTTCCTTTCTGTTTCAGAAAGATCTTTTTTTCTTAAAAGAATCTGTGTATTAATCTTAATTCCTGCTAATGGATTTCTTAGTTCATGGGCTACTCCAGCAGTAAGCTCTCCAAGGGATGAGAGTCTTTCTGCCAGAAGTAATCGCTCCTCTGCCTTTTTTATCTGAGTGATATCCTTACACACCCTTGAAAATCCTATTATTCTGCCTTCAGCATTTCGGAGAGAGGAAATTGTCATATTTGTTATAATTTCCCTTCCATCTTTTGTTTGCCTTCTCATCTCAAGATTAGGAATGACCTCTCCGCTTAAAAGGCTTGGCATCAATTGTTTCATCAACTCCTCTTCATATGTTCTCAATCGCTCATCTTTTGGAAATATAAATTCGGAAATAAACTTTCCAAGAACTTCTTCTCTTTTATATCCGTATATACGTTCTGCCCCTTCATTCCAATATAGTACCCTTCCCTCTAAATCTACGACAGAAATGGCATCACCTGCTTTCTCAACAATAGATTCGAGGAAATTCTTTGTTTCAATAAGCTCTTTTTGAAGACGAACTTTTTCGAGCATTAAATGATAACCTTCGATAGCACGATTAACCAAAAATGGAAAAGCCTTAGCACATTCTGCTGAACGATTAATATAGTCGAAAATCCCTTCCTTCATTGCTTCAATAGCAAGTTTTGGATCCCCTTTCTCTGTAATAAAGATAGTAGGAATTCCAATCCCCATTTTATTAAAACGCTTTAGCCAACTTAATCCTTCTCCATCAGGTAGAAAATGGTCCAAAAGTAAGAGGTCAAACTTTTTCTGTTGAAGCATTTTCATACATTCTTTCCCTGTGGAAACTTTCTCTATTTTATATCGATCAGGCTCAATTTTAAGTGAATCTTCCACCATTTTTAGGAAATTGGTATCGCTTTCAGCAATCAAAATCCTTATAGAATTACTCATATGGAAAGCCCCTTCTCTTCATTTAAGAATAGCTTATTTCATAATTATTGACAATCTTCCAATTTTTATTTCTAATAAAGAATATGAACAGGGAAATTAATAGTTCGGTTAGGAAAAACATTCTCATAACTGGGATGCCAGGTGTTGGAAAAACTACCCTTATTAAAAAGATTGCAAATGAATTAAAACATCTTTCCCCTGCTGGTTTCTATACAGATGAGATAAGAGTGCATGGAGAGAGAGTTGGTTTTAAACTTATAGACCTTAATGGAAGAAGAGCTATACTCTCTCACAAAGATATTAAAAGTCCTTATCGAGTCGGAAAATATGGTGTAGATATTAAGGCATTTGAGGAGTTTCTTTCTCTCATACCATTCTTTTCCCCATCAACTTGCGTGATTATAATTGATGAGATTGGAAAGATGGAATGTTTTTCTAAGAAATTTAAAATACTTTTAAATGAAATTTTAAATTCTAAAAAGTTACTTATTGCTACCATCGCAATGAAGGGGGCTGGATTAATATCTGAGATAAAAAAGAGGAAAGACATAATCCTTTTTTCACTCACAACGAATAACCGTGATTTTATTTTAAATGAAATATTAAAAGAATTGCTTCATACTACCCTCCCCTTTTCAAAGGAAATTGAATGTCGCCCGAAACAAAAGACCAAAAAATAAAAGTGGTAAGTTATTCGGGTTACCGAGGAGAAGAAATACCAAGGTCACTAATCATTGACGGTAAAAAAATCAATGTAGTTGAGATTATAAAAACTTGGATTGAAGAAGACCTTATGACCCGAAAAGTAAGAAGAGCATTTTATCTTAAAGGAAGTGATGGATTAAAGCATACCATTTATTATAATGAAAATTCAATGGAATGGTTTTACAAAATTAAAATTTAAAGGCTATATTGGAATAATTGTTCTCCTTATACTCATTTTGATTAATGTTTTATATGGAGAGGAAAAGACTCAAAATATGAGTATTTTAATAGTTAAAATTGGAAATATAGAAAATGATGTAGTTGAAAAGTTAAAGAATGATTTAAAAAAGATATTTAATCAACCTGTAGAAATTGGAAAACAACTCCCAGAGCCTCACTATGCCTATAATAAAATAAGGAATCAATATCTCTCAACAGCAATTTTAAATAATCTTACAAAAAATAAAGATTTTGATGCATATGAGAGGGTTCTTGGAATTGTTGACCATGATCTCTATGTTCCGGGTTTAAATTTTGTATTTGGCGAAGCAACTACCAAAGGAGCTGTTATTTCTCTTAGGCGTTTAAGACAGGAATTTTACAATCTTCAGGAAAATAGGAACCTATTTATGAGAAGGGTTCTTACAGAGGCAGTCCATGAATTAGGCCATACCTACGGACTTCCACATTGTAATAATTCGAAATGTGTTATGTATTTTTCAAATAGCATACTTGATACAGATCGTAAAGGAACAGAATTTTGTACGAGATGTCGTTTACGAATTGAAGAGATAAGGTCTTTGAATAAATATTAGGGAATCCTAATTTCTCTTTTTCTTAAACAAATAAAAATAAAATATTCTTTTCCTTTTCTTGATTCAAGAAAATTCTGTAACTTTTTCTAAGGATAGACTATATATATTTTTTAAACTCCATATTGCCTACGATAATAAATTATGTAATCTCTTACCTCTTTCTTTGTTTTAAAAATTCCAAAATGGCCTTCACATAAAATATCAGCATCGAGATCGAGTAACTTCTTTGTAGATTCATCCCAATCCTTAAGATTTGATCCAAACTCCTCAAGAAGGGGACCATGAAGGTCTTGAGCAAAAAGAATCCTTTTCCCATTAAAATCCAAATAGATAGAAATTGATCCAGGTGTATGACCTGGTGTATGTATGCAAAATATTTTTTGGTCTCCAACCATTAATGTTTCTTCAGGGTGATTAAATTTAAAATCAACTTTTGTAGGAGGAAATTTCGTATTATTCCAAGTTGCAGCAGTCAAAATTTGATCTCCTTGCTCTACTGCAATTGCATCAAATTTATGAATATAAATCTTAGCTTTAATTCTTTTTTTAAATTCAGGAACACCACCTATGTGATCTATATGGCAGTGAGTGAGGATAATCCTTTTAATATTATTGATATTAAGACCTAAATTATTGATATTATTAATAATTTCTTGAACACTCCAGCCCGAACCACTGTCAATCATAACTAACTCTTCCAAATTAATAACATAAACGCAGGCATCTCGATCATCTGTTATATCAGGACCCCCAACAATAAAAATATCTTTTGTAATCTCATATGGTTTCATCAGATTTCTCCTCTCTTTACTTTCAATTTAAGGTTTAAAAAATCTGAAAAACTAAATTCCTCCCACTCACATGGAAGTATTGAATTATTATGATATAATGGCTCATTTTCTATATCGTATCTTGAAAACTTCTTTGCCTTTTCAAATAGAGGAGTATGAGGAATTGGAGAATATTCAACAATAATTGGCTTTGCACCTACCTCTCTTACAAAAATAATACTTTCTCTAACTTCCTCTACACTTTGACCTGGAAGTCCTGCCATAATATATACTCCAATTTCATTAGCTTGATAGCCAGCTTTCTTTAAGTATTTAATTGCATTAAGGAATTCCTGATTATTCACTTTACCTCCGGTTTCAATCTGTATTTTTTCTATTGATGTCTCTAAACCAAGACGAATTGTTTTGAAGTTTGCTCTGTAAAGAAGATTTGCAATTTCCTGATCAATCTCCCTTATATGAATAGCATTTGGTGTGTGAAAATTACATCTAATACCCTTTTTTATGATATTCTCTATCATAGGAATAAAATATTTTTTAGGTTCAATTAAAAGTGCATCATCATAAAATGCTATATTTTCTACTTTATAATTAATATTCCAATGTTCAATTTCTTTGCATACATCTAACGGATCCCTTCTTACAAAACCATCTGTTAATAAATTAGAAGCACAGTAACTGCATCGAAATGGACATCCTCGAGATGTTAAAATAGGAACATATTTTAATCCCTGATATAAATCAAAAGGAGGAAAAAAATAAGAAATTTTTCCAATAGTCTCCTCTTGTAAGGAAGAATGAAAACCTATTATCTTAGAGATTATTCTCAAGGCATCTCTCAAATTACCTCCTTTAAATACAAAATCAGCCCCCGAATTTTTTATGGCATGGTCATAACACAAAGTTGCATAAATACCTCCTAATAGTATAGGTATTCCTTTAAAAAAATCTTTAATAATTTCAATTAATTTAAAAACTCCTGGATACCAATATGTCATCATAGAAGTAATACATATAAGGTTTGGCTTTTCTTGTATTTTTGAAAGCTTTTCAAAAAGCATTTCTTCTGTAATTCCATATTGTGAGTAATTTTTAGGTATTAGTTTGAGGGCCTTAGGTTTATCAATCTTCTTTTTAAAAAATTTTCCATCACCATAATATTTCGTTTTAATTGTATAATCGAGGCAATCAATTAATGATATTTTAAATCCAATATTTTTTAATAAACCTCCTAAATAAAGAAGTCCTAAGGGCTTTATCCAGAAATTATAAGCAGCGAAATCTGTAATCCAAGGATTTAAGAGAAGGATATGTGGAGGCTTATGTTTCACGTGAAACATTTAAAAAAAACTTTTTTAAAATTAATTATTTACCTATACAGAATTGTTCAAAAATCCGATTCAATATATCCTCTGATGTTGTTTCTCCAACCATTTCTGCCATTGAGTCAAGTGCTTGACGGATTTCAAATGCTATAAATTCAATGGATAATTTTTTATTTATCCCACTCAAAGCATTTTTAAGGCTTTCTTTTGTTTTTTCAAGCGCTATTTTGTGTCTAATATTTGAAACAATTAGATGATCTGGTGTGATTCTAATATCTTTACCCAATAAAAATTTATAGATTGTCTTTTTTAAATCTTCTATACCTTGACTTTTTAGAGCAGATATTGAAACAATGGGATCTGTTTGGAATTCTTTTTTTAATTGATCTATTTGTATTTTTAATGGTAAATCAATTTTATTTAAAACCAAAATCTTCTTTTTTGATTCAATTTCTTTAAATATTTCCAAATCATCTTGGTCTATTTCCCTACTGCCATCAATTATTAAAAGGATAAGGTCAGCTTCCGTAACCTTTTGTTTTGCCCTTTTTATACCTTCTTCTTCAATGAAATCTTTGGCCTTTCTTAACCCTGCAGTATCTATTAAACGAATTGGAATTCCATAAATATTCAAAACTTCTTCTATTATATCTCTTGTCGTCCCAGGGATTGGAGTTACAATTGCCCTATCCTCCTTCAAAAGGACATTCAAAAGACTTGATTTGCCTACATTAGTTTTTCCAATTATTGCACAAGTTACTCCTTCACGGAAAATCTTTCCTTCTTTATATGTTGATACCCATTCTTCTAATTTTTTAATAATTTCGGAGAAATCCCTTTTTACTTCCTCTAAATGAAGGGGATCTATATCTTCTTCTGGAAAATCTATATGGGCTTCAATAAGAGCTAAGTGTTTTAATAATATTTCTTTTAATGAAATCAATTCATTATAAAGCCTTCCCCTTAACTGTTGAGTTGCAATCTCAAGACTTGAAATGGTTTTTGCCCGAATAATATCAATTACAGCCTCAGCTTGAGTTAAATCTATTCTTCCATTTAAAAATGCCCTCTTTGTGAACTCACCTGGTTCTGCAAGTCTTGCGCCTTCTTTTAAAACAAGTTCAAGAACTTTCTCAAGAACAATATATCCTCCATGACAATGAATCTCTAATATATCCTCTCTTGTATAGGTTTTTGGAGCTTTCATAAAAACAAGTAAAACTTCATCCACAAAATGATTATTATCAGGGTCAATTATTTCACCATAGTAGAAATGATGGGATACAAACTCTTTTTGACCCTTTTTATGTCTAAATATTCTTTTGGCAATCTGTTCTGATAATGGACCACTTACCCTAACAATGCCAATTCCACTTTCTCCAAATGGGGTAGAAATAGCTGCTATGGTATCGTATTTATAGGGGGATTCTTTTGAAGAATCAAATACTGGAATTTTATTCACTTTAAAAAGAGAATTTTTTATTTTTCATTTTTCTTTTATAGGTATTATTTTTATCTTTTTTAGATCGCCTGTGCCAAGACTTTCTGTTTTAATTATAGAATCTTTTTTTAAGATAGTATGAATTATTTTTCTTTCAAAGAGATTAAAAGGCCCTACAATCATCTCTTTATTCTTTCTTTTTACATTCTCAGCCCACTGTAGTGCCATTTTCTTCAAATAATCTTCCCTTCTCTTTCTATAATGATTTATATCTATGGTAAGACGAACAGATTGTTTTAGTCTTTTATTTACCATTCTATTAATTAAAAATTGTAATGAATCTAATGTATTTCCATTTTTACCAATTAGTCTACCTTCTTTTTCTGCTTTTATTTCAATATATATTTCTCCGTTTTTTAAAAAAGCCTCAACCTCTGGTTCAAACCCCATAAGTTTTATTAACTCTGAGGTAAAATTTTTTGCTATTTCAACATGCTCTTCCAAGGTCTCACCTCTCTTTAAATCTTTTTGTTTAAATAATATTGATGGGCAATTGACAAAATATTATTTACTAACCAATACAACACCAAACCTGAGGGAAAATTAAGAAATAGAAACGTAAACATAATCGGCATGAGAAGAAAAAGTTTTGCCTGAGCTGGATCTGCAGTAGTTGGTGTCATTTTTTGCTGAATTACCATAGAGGCACCCATAATAATTGGGGTTATATAGATCGGGTCCTTCGCTGAAAGGTCTTTGATCCATAGAAAAAATGGAGCATGCCTCATCTCTATGGCATTCTGAAGTGCATTATAAAGCGCTATAAAAACAGGAATCTGAATTAGCATTGGAAGGCAACCGCTTAAAGGATTTATTCTTCTTCTTTTATAAAGTAACATTAGTTCCTGTTGGAGCTTTGCTTTATCATCTTTGTACATCTCCTTTAGTCTTGCCATTTCAGGTTGTACCTTTTGCATCTCTTTCATAGATTTATAACTTATTTGTGTCAGGGGAAGAAAAATGATTTTTATAAGAATGCTAAGAATTATTATATCAATTCCAAAATTCTTTGTTAAACGATTTGTAAGTTTTAAAAACCATAACATTGGCTTAGCTACAACCGTAAAGAAACCAAAATCAATTAATCTCTCTGCTCCAACCCCAAGTGATTTAAGCTGTTCATCTCTTTTGGGGCCAATATAGATAGTATATGGAATTTTAATCGATGCCTTTTGAGGGAGAGTGATTGGAGAATTTAATAAATTTGCCTCAACTACATTATTCTCATTCCCCTTAATCTTTAATGTTATATTTTCTGTCTTAGATGGTATTATAATTGAAGCAAAATATTCGCCTTCAAATGCATACCATTTTATTTCCCCTTTTTCTGTAATTTCAAATGGTTCTATCTTCTTTTTAGGACTGCTACACCCAGGGGTACAACCTGATGCCCCTCCCCCTCCGAAATTTTTTGTTTCAATATTTTGACCTTTAATAAATGCATATTTTAAACCATAATCTTTATTACCCTCCTCGATCATTTTTAAAAGTTCTACCTTTCCTATCCAATTTATTCCTAACTGTAATGGAATATCCTTATCCGATAAATTATAAATTTCGACCTCCAATTCTATTCTATCTTTATCAGAAAGAAAACCAAATCTCTTGATCACCTTTAATCCATTTTCAAAACTTTTTTCAAAATTTACCCAATCTTTTTCACCTTGTTTCAAAAGAATTATTTTTTCTTTATCCACATCCCAGTTTTCAAATGTTGTTTTTAATATTCCTAAATCTAAATCTAAAGGAAATCCTTCCTGTTCTGAAGTATTTATAAGGTCAAGGAGTTGGGGTTTTTTGAAATCTACTTTGTGGCCAAAAATATTTTGAATAAACTTTGTAAATTTAATTGTTATTTCTGATTCTTCAACCCTATCTCTATAATTCTTGAGTTTAAAATGTTTTATTCTCGCCCCTTCTGAAGTTATTGTAGCCAAATAGTTTCTTGTCTCTACTGAAATCTCTTTTTTTATTATATCTTTAGTTTTTACTTGAGTTTTTTGTATTAAAGGAGGGATTGTTTCTTTAATATCTAAGGGTTTTTCGACCTTTTTTTCTTTGGTGATCTCTTTTTTCTCTTCTATTTGAGTAGGCGGAGGAAAAAATTTTGATTGAATATAGCTCCACCCAATTATTATTAAAAAGGCTAATATTATCGCTAAGATAGCTCTTTTTTGCATTAGATTTTACCTATTTCTTTTTCCTCTAATTTATCCATTTTAAATTATTTTTTTATTAAACCATTTACTTCTTGAAAAGTAATTTCAGGAACAGGATCATAGCCTCCTGGATGAAAAGGATGGCATTTGATAATTCTTTTAAATGTTAATATTAACCCATTTTTCAACCCAAATCTTTCTATAGATTGCAATGCATATAATGAACATGATGGAGTAAATCGGCAACATGGACCCAAAAGAAATGAAAAACTATTTCTATATATCGTTATTAAAAAAATACATATATTTTTAGCTAAACAAATGTTTAGCTTTTGTTTCATATTAAAATCCCAAGTCTTTTAATTTCTTCCTCTAATTCCTTGTATCTATTTATTAAACATCCTTTTTTTACAAGAAAAATCAGATCAAAATGATCCTTAAAAAGATATTTATTTAATCTAAAAAACTCACGAAAATATCTTTTTATTCGATTTCTATAAGTAGCCTTTCCAATATCTTTTTTAACTATGACCCCTAACCTACTAAATGGAAATTCATTTTGAAGCATGAAGAGGATAAAATTTTTGGAGTTAACTTTTTTACCTAACTTCATTACTCTTTTAAAATCCCTACTCTCAGTGATTCTCTCTCGCTTTCGAAATTTTTGATCCTCTTTCACCTCTATCTCTATACAGTTAACCTTTTTCTACCTTTCATTCTCCTCCTTTTTAGGACTTTACGACCACTCTTTGTACTCATCCGTTCTAAAAATCCATGTGTTCTTTTACGTCTAATATTACTTGGCTGATAAGTTCTTTTCATTTAATCCCTCTTTTGCACATAATGGCTTCTTTTATGAAATAATTAAACTTTTTAAGTAAATCATATTTCATTTAAAAAGTCAAGGATACCAAATTTTTTTATTGACAGATGGAAGAATTTTATATTAAATCTTTTTATAAATTTTAACTTATTATTGGAGCTCTTATATGGATATCGCCCATGAATATATCCCAGTAAATATTGAAGATGAAATGAAGAGATCCTACATGGATTACGCAATGAGCGTAATTATAGGAAGGGCCTTGCCTGATGTTCGGGATGGCTTAAAACCTGTGCATCGTCGTATTCTTTATGCAATGAATGAGCTTAATAATGACTGGGATAAACCCTATAAAAAATCTGCAAGGATTGTTGGAGACGTTATAGGAAAATATCATCCCCATGGAGATATGGCTGTCTATGATGCTATTGTAAGAATGGCACAGGATTTCTCACTTCGTTATCCTCTCATTGATGGGCAAGGAAATTTTGGTTCAATTGATGGAGACCCACCTGCTGCAATGAGATACACAGAAATCCGGATGGCCCGACTTGCTGGAGAGCTACTCGCTGATATTGACAAAGAAACTGTTGATTTCGTTCCAAACTATGATGAATCATTAATGGAACCCTCGGTCCTTCCTTCTAAATTTCCAAATCTTATTATTAATGGTTCTTCTGGAATTGCTGTAGGAATGGCTACAAATATTCCTCCACACAATCTTGTTGAATCTATCGATGCACTTATTGCCCTTATTGAAAATCCTGAAATTACAGTTGAAGAGTTGATGAAATACCTGCCAGGTCCTGATTTTCCAACAGGAGGATTTATTTATGGTAAAGAAGGAATTCGTCAGGCTTATGAAACAGGTAAAGGTGTGATTCAGCTTCGTGCACGTGCACTTATTGAAAGGGATCGAAAGGGAGAAAGAGAATCAATCATAATTACTGAACTTCCATACCAGGTTAATAAAGCAAAATTAATTGAAAGAATTGCAGAGCTTGTTCAAGAGAAAGTAATCGAAGGGATTAGCAACATTAGAGACGAATCTGACCGAGAAGGAATGAGGGTTGTTGTTGAGATCAAAAGAAATGAAGTCGCCGAAGTCATCCTAAACCAACTCTATAAACATACCCAGATGCAGACATCCTTTGGAATTATACTTCTGGCCATCCACCAAAATCAGCCAAAACTCCTATCTCTTAAGGAGATGCTTAACCTTTTTCTACAGCATCGTTTGGAGGTGATTACCCGTCGGTCTCGTTTTGAACTGAGAAAGGCTGAGGCCAGGGCACATATCTTAGAAGGCTTAAAAAAGGCATTAGATCAGATTGATTCAATTATTTCAACAATCAAAGCCTCAAAAAATCCTAAAGAGGCAAAGGAACATTTAATGCAAAGATTTAGTCTTTCTGAAGAGCAGGCACAAGCTATATTGGATATGAGACTACAACGACTGACAAACCTTGAGCAACGTAAAATTGTTGAAGAATACGAAGAAACCATTAAGCTAATCAATCGGTTAAAGGATATTCTTTCGAGTGAAAGACTCAGGCTCAATCTCATTAAAGAAGAATTGATTTCAATTCGTGATACTTTTGGGGATGAGCGTAGAACCGAGATTGTCGAGACCGTTCAAGAGATTCGTATTGAGGATCTTATCGCTGAAGAGGACATGGTAGTGACGATTACCCATTCAGGATATATTAAAAGAAATCCTATCAGCATTTATAGAAGTCAACACCGAGGAGGTAAAGGAAAGGTAGGAATAAATATTAAGGAAGAAGATTTTGTAGAAGACCTTTTTATTGCCTCAACACATGACTTCATCCTTTTCTTTACAGATGCTGGAAAAATTCACTGGATGAAAGTACATGAACTTCCCCAAGCAGGTCGCCTCACGAGGGGCAAGGCTATCGTGAATCTCCTAAACTTAAGTCCCAATGAAAAAGTGACAACTGTCCTGCCTCTAAAAGATTTTTCTCCTGGAAAATTTATTACCTTTGTTACAAAAAAAGGCATTGTAAAAAAGACTGCCCTTGAAGCTTATAGTAATCCGCGCTCCGGGGGAATAATCGCCATTAATCTTGACGAAGGAGATGAATTGATATCAACGAAGCTCACCGATGGGAATCAATATCTCTTTATTGGAACAAAATTTGGTAAGGCCATTCATTTCCCAGAATCACAAGTTCGAGAAATCGGCAGAACTGCTCGAGGAATAAGAGGTATTAGACTCTCAAAGGATGATGAGGTTGTTGGAATGGAAGTTGTATATCCCCATAGTCAAATACTTACAGTTACTGAAAACGGATATGGAAAAAGGACAGAGGCATCCCAATATAGAATCCAAAGCAGAGGAGGCTCAGGAATATTTACAGTAAAAAGAACATCAAAAACAGGTAATGTTATAGGAATAAAGACAGTAGTAGATGAAGATGAATTGATGCTAATTTCTAATAAAGGAAGAATAATTAGATTACGGGCTACGGATATCCCAGTTCAAGGTAGAAATACCCAAGGAGTTAGGTTAATCACACTTGAAGAGGGAGAAAAAGTTGTAGCTATGGCAAAGTTAGCTGAAAAGGATTAAATAGCACTTGATTTTTTTAAAAAAAGGGGTTAAAAAAAATAATTAGGTAAATAATTTTCCTCAAATTTCCCCTCGTTAATTTTTAGATTCAGTTATCCACAATTGTGGAAAATGTGTTGAAAAAGATTTTTAATATATTGAAAATGAAAAGATTTTTACTTAACAAAGAAACCTCCTTTTTTAAGCAATCGCTTTATTTAAAGAATATTTTTTATAAAGGTTTTTTTAATGGAAGATTTATGGTCTAAAGTAGTTGATTCTTTGAAAGAGAGAATCGGCCATCAAAATTATGAAATATGGATTAAACCAATAAATTTTATCTCTCTCACAGAAGAGGGAATAGAATTAGAAGTACCTAATCGTTTTTTTAAAGATTGGATTAACGAAAACTACTCCTCATATATAAAAGAATTAGTTACTTTTTTAACTCAACGACCTTGTACGGTTAAATTTCGAATCAAAAATGAAAGACATTTTGAACGTAATCACACATACTTATATGACCACCAAGGGGCTTCTCCTTATCCATCTATCTTTAATCCAAAATATACTTTTGAAAATTTTGTAGTGGGAGCCAGTAATCAATTTGCAAATGCCGCTTCCCTGGCAGTGGCTAATTCTCCTGCTAAAAATTACAATCCACTTTTTATCTACGGTGGCGTTGGATTAGGCAAAACCCACTTACTTCATGCTATAGGGAATTATATTATACAACATCATGTTCTGCCGGATGTGAAAAAAATCTGTTATATCACTTCTGAAGAATTCACAAATGAAGTAATCAATTCAATTAGATATGAAAAAATGGATGAATTTAGAAATAAATATAGAAAGATGGATATTCTATTGATCGATGATATTCAATTTATTGCAGGAAAAGATAGAACCCAGGCTGAGTTCTTTCACACATTTAATTCTCTTTATGAAGCAAGAAAACAGATTGTTGTTACAAGTGATAAATTTCCAAAAGATATTCCTGATTTTGAAGAACGTCTTCGGTCTCGTTTTGAATGGGGATTAATCGCAGATATTCAACCTCCAGATATTGAGACAAAGGTAGCCATTTTGAAAAAAAAGGCAGAACAAGAAAATATTTCTATTCCTAATGATGTAGCATTTTTTTTAGCATCTCAAATAGATTCTAATATAAGGATGTTAGAAGGATCACTCATCCGAGTAAGTGCCTTTGCATCATTAAATAATGTCCCTATTGATCTGCAATTGGCCAAAGAGGTATTGAGAAATATTATTAAACCTAAAGAAGAGATGATCTCTATTGACCTTATACAAAAAGTGGTTTCTAATTATTTTAATATTAAAATTTCCGACCTCAAACTTAAGAGAAAATATAAAAATTATGTTCTTCCTCGTCAGGTTGGAATGTACTTATCAAGAAAATTAACAAATGCCTCTCTTATTGAGATTGGAGAGAAATTTGGGGGAAAAGACCATTCTACTGTACTCCACTCTATAAAGAAAGTGGAAGAAAAAATGTCTAAAGAAAATTCCTTTAAAGAAATGATCGAAAATCTTAAAGGTAGAATCAAAGCTTAAAAAAGGTTGAATTTATCATACTAAATGTATAAAAAAATATGGTTTCTTTAAAAAGTATTCGATTTCAACATTGAAATTAAAAATCATTCAATATCTAATTTCTTATGATTACTACGTATTAAACCCTTTTTCCCCATTTTCACATGGATGATGATTACGTAAATAAAAATTATTTAAATAATCTTATTAGGAGGAAAAGATGGATTTTGTAATTAATAGAAAAGAGTTTCTTAAAGGCTTAGGATTAGTACAGGGAATTACAGGAAGAAGAACAACCCTCCCAATTCTTTCCCATATTTTATTAGAATGGGAAAACAATTGTCTTTTTATTACTGGAACTGACTTAGAAACTGGAATAAAAGAAGAGTTAATCGCTTCAACAAAAAGAAGTGCTAAGGCCTCTGTTTCAGCAAAAAAGCTATATGAAATTGTTAGAGAGCTTCCAGAAGGAGAGATAGAGGTAGAAAAGAATGATGAAACCAATTGGATTACTATTCGTTGTGAAAAATCTACATTCCATTTAGCAGGATTGGATCCAGAGGAATTTCCTTCTCTTCCTCCTTATAAGATAGAGTCTTTTACCCAAATTCCTTCCAAAATTTTTAAGGATATGATTGAGAAGACTGTTTTTGCAGCCTCCAATGAGGAATCAAGATATCACCTTAATGGAATATTTTTAGTTCAAAACAAGAAAGGAGATAAAGACACCCTTAGAATGGTTGCCACAGATGGTCATCGTCTCTCTTTGGTTGAACGAGAGGTTCAAAGAATTCAAGGAGTGGATAAAGGGGTTATAATTCCAAAAAAAGGAATCCTTGAAATAAAAAGGATGATTGGAGAAATGGATGAAGAAGAAAAGATGGATATATATTTTACCCAAACCAATGGTTTTTTTAAGATAGGAAAATCTTTAATGATTATAAGGTTGATTGAAGGAGATTTCCCTGAATACGAACAGGTCATTCCAAAAAATAACGACAAAAAACTGTTATTGGATAAGGATAAAGTATATGGGTCTCTAAGGAGGGTTTCTACAATGGTCAGTGAAAGGGGAGAGGGAGTAAAAATACAATTAAAACCTAATTTAATGGAACTTTCTACATTTCATCAGGATTTTGGGGATGCTATGGAAGAAGTAGATATATTTTATGATGGACCTCCTTTTGAAATAGGATTTAATGTAAAGTATTTACTTGATGCATTAAGTGTTATGGATACAGATAGAGTTTCTATGGAGCTTAAAGATGAAGGGAGCCCATGTCTGATCCAGCCAACCCAGAGTTCTGAAACAGAAAATCAATTTTGCATCATAATGCCAATGAGAATTTAAAAATAATTTCTAAAAATTCAGGAGGAGAAATGAAAGAGGTGGTTGAACAATATACAGCAGATCAGATTAAGGTATTAGAAGGTCTATCTGCAGTTAGAAAAAGACCTGCAATGTATATTGGAAATACTGGATTAGAGGGACTTCATCATTTGGTTCAAGAGTTAGTAGACAACAGTATTGATGAAGCCTTAGCAGGTTATTGTCAAAAAATAGAAGTGATTATTCATATTGATAATAGTGTTACCGTTAGGGACGATGGTAGAGGAATTCCTGTAGATATTCATGAAAAAGAAAAAAGGCCAGCAGTTGAAGTAGTAATGACAAAACTTCATTCAGGAGGTAAGTTTGATAATAAAAGTTACAAATTTTCAGGAGGGCTTCATGGAGTTGGGCTTTCGGTTGTTAATGCCCTTTCTGAGTTTGTCGAATTAGAAATAAAGAGGGATGGAAAAGTCTATCATCAGAGATATGAAAGAGGAGAAGCCAAGACAAATCTCGAGGTGATAGGAAAATCAAAGACAACAGGAACTCAAATCAGATTTAAACCTGATAGAGAAATATTTGAGACAATAAACTTTAATTTTGATATTCTTTCTCAGCGGTTAAGGGAATTGGCCTTTTTAAATAAAGGTCTTTCTATAAGTATCGAAGACGAAAGAACAGGAAAGAGGCACGATTTTTTTTATAAAGGGGGGATTATTTCATTTATAGAATATTTAAATAAAAATAAGAACTGTCTCCATCCAAAACCAATCTATATCCAAGGAGTCAAAAATGGAGTTGAGGTAGAAATTGCTTTTCAATATAATGATGGATATACTGAAAATCTTTTCTCCTTTGCCAATAATATCAATACCCATGAAGGTGGTACCCACCTTATTGGTTTTAAGACAGCACTTACAAGAACCATAAATCAATATGCCACCAATTATAATCTTTTGAAGGGAGTAAAAGAAAGTATAACGGGAGAAGATACCCGTGAAGGATTAGCTGGAGTCATAAGTGTTAAACTTACAGAACCACAATTTGAAGGACAAACAAAAACAAAACTTGGCAATAGTGAAGTTAAAGGAATTGTAGAGACATTAGTTAATGAGAAATTGGGAAGTTATTTTGAGGAAAACCCCTCTGTTGCAAGAAAAATTATTTCAAAGGTTATAGATGCAGCAAGGGCAAGGGAGGCAGCTCGAAAGGCAAGAGAATTGAGTCGTAAAAAAGGTTTGCTTGAAGAGGATTCTCTTCCTGGGAAATTAGCAGATTGTCAACAAAAAGATCCAAGGTTTAGTGAAATCTTCATTGTTGAAGGGGATTCAGCAGGGGGTTCAGCCAAGCAGGGAAGGGATCGTTCTAACCAAGCTATTCTTCCGATTAAGGGTAAGATTCTAAATGTGGAGAAGGCGCGTTTCGATAAAATGTTGGCAAATGAAGAAATAAGACTTTTGATTTCAGCCTTAGGGGCAGGCATTGGGAAGGATGATTATGATATACAGAAACTCCGATATCATAAGATAATAATTATGACAGATGCAGATGTGGATGGGTCTCACATACGCACACTTCTTCTGACCTTTTTTTACAGGCATATGCCAGAGGTAATAGAAAAAGGATATCTTTATATAGCTCAACCCCCTCTTTTTAAGGTGACCGAAGGAAAAAAAGATATCTATATTAAAAATGAGGAAGAATTTAATAAATATTTAATCCAAAGAGCAATCTCAAAAAGTGAGGTCATTGTTAAGGAAACAAATAAAAAGTTGACAGACAAAAAGCTTAACTTACTTTTAGAGAAGATACTTCTTTTTAATAATCTATCTCAGAGGATCCAAAAAAAAGGGTATCCAAATTATATTCTTCGATTCCTTCTAAAAAATGGTATTCAAAACCAATCCCCATTCTTAGATAAACAAAATATTACTAAACTTCAGAGACTTTTAAGAGAAAATGGGTTTGAAACAGTAGAGGTTTATTGGGATGAAGAAAATAACCTTTATGGCATTGAGGTCAGAAACACAAATGGGAAGGAGGAGCGAACAAAGATTCACTGGGGGTTGATTTCTTCGGTAGAATATCAGCATCTCTTCCAAGTATATCAAGAGATACAACAATTAGCCCCACCTCCATATGTTGTTTTTGAAGATGGGAATAAGGTGGTAATTGAGGAAGAAGAAGGACTTCTTCAATCTCTTGGACAATTAGGAAAGGAGGGCCTTACGATTCAAAGGTATAAAGGTCTTGGTGAAATGAATCCTGAACAACTTTGGGAGACTACTATGAACCCACAGACTCGAACGCTATTAAAAGTTACGATTGAAGATGCTATTGAAGCCGACGAGATCTTTAGTATATTAATGGGTGACGAAGTAGAACAGAGGAGAAAATTTATCGAAGAAAATGCACTCATGGTCCAGCGCTTAGATATTTAGAGCAGAGGCAAGTGATAGATGCTTGTGGTAGGATTAACTGGTGGGGTTGCAAGTGGAAAGAGTTTGGTTTCTCAGGTCTGGAACAAAGAAGGTGCTTATATTATTGATGCAGACCAAATTGCCAAGGAACTTGTCAAACCCAATTTACCAGCATGGAAAGAGATTGTTGATAAATTTGGGATTGAAATACTTAATGAAGAGGGTTCGATTAATAGAAAACTATTGGCCTCGATTATCTTTTCAAACCAAGAAAAGAGGGAACTTCTAAATAGGATTCTTCATCCAAGGATCAAAGAAGAGATTCAAAGAAGAATAAAGGATATAAGTTTTAAGGATCCCCGAGCAATTGTGGTAATTGATGCTCCTCTGTTGATTGAAGTTGGAGATTATCGCGAAATGGATAGGGTGGTTTTAGTTACATCGAGTCAAGAGCATCAAATGGAGAGGCTTCAATTAAGGGATGGGCTTAAGAAAGAAGAGGCTCAGCGAATCATTGATGCGCAAAAGCCTCTTTCGGAAAAATTGAAATTGGCAGACTTTATCATTTCTAATGAGGGCTCAATAGAAGAGGTAAAAAGAAAGGCCAAAGAGGTATTTAAAGAACTTAAAGTGATTGCTTCTCAAAAAGAGAATAAAAACTCAGGAGGGTAGAAAATAAATTTATGGATATCAAAGAATTAAAAAAGAAAAAGATTAGTGAATTAACAAAGATTGCAAGAGAACTGAATGTCGAAGGTGCCAGTGGAATGAGGAAGCAAGAGTTGATCTTTGCTATCCTTCAAGCCCAAACGGAGAAAAATGGTTTAATCTTTGGGGAAGGTGTTCTCGAGATCTTACCTGATGGATTTGGTTTCTTAAGGGCGCCTGATTACAATTACCTTCCAGGTCCAGATGATATCTATATTTCTCCATCTCAGATTAGGCGTTTTAACCTTCGGACAGGGGATACGGTTTCTGGTCAGATCAGACCACCTAAGGATACAGAGAGATATTTTGCTATGTTAAAAGTTGAGATGGTTAATTATGAAGACCCTGAGGTGGCTCGAGATAAGATTCTTTTTGATAACCTAACTCCACTTTATCCAATGGAGAGGATACGTCTTGAAGTGGAGGATGATCCAGAGAATTATTCTGCAAGGGTCATGGATCTTCTCACACCAATTGGAAAGGGTCAAAGAGGACTCATTGTTGCAGCTCCAAGAACTGGTAAGACAATGCTTCTTCAAACTATTGCCCATAGCATCTTGGCCAATCACAAAGAGATCTACCTTATTGTGCTACTTATTGATGAAAGGCCAGAGGAAGTAACGGATATGGAACGTTCAGTAGATGCAGAGGTCATAAGCTCTACCTTTGATGAGCCTGCACAACGGCATGTCCAAGTAGCTGAGATGGTCATTGAAAAAGCAAAACGGTTGGTTGAACATAAAAGAGATGTCGTAATTCTCCTCGATAGCATTACACGCTTGGCAAGGGCATACAATGCAGTAGTTCCTCCAAGCGGGAAAATCCTATCAGGAGGGATAGATGCGAATGCACTTCAGAGACCGAAACGCTTCTTCGGAGCAGCAAGAAACGTGGAGGAGGGTGGAAGTCTTACCATCATCGGGACTGCTCTAATCGACACGGGAAGCCGAATGGATGAAGTAATCTTTGAGGAATTTAAAGGAACTGGAAATATGGAGATCCATTTAGATAGACGTCTGGTTGACAGAAGAATTTTCCCTTCAATTGATATCCAGAGATCTGGTACAAGAAAGGAGGAACTTCTCATTGAACCACAAGATTTAAATCGGATATGGCTTCTAAGAAAGGTACTTCAACCAATGAATACAGTTGAGAGCATGGAATTTCTTCTTGAGAAGATGCGAAATACAAAAAGTAATCGAGAATTTCTTGATTCTATGAATCAATAAAAAGTAGGGAGCTTAGGTTGAAAAAATTTTAAAAATCATTAAGATTGTAGATGGGGGTTAAAATGAAAAAGGATATTCATCCAAAACTTTATGACACGATTATAAGATGCGCTTGTGGTGCCACATTCGAGACAAAGAGCACCCAGAAGGAAATTCATGTTGAAATCTGTTCCAACTGTCATCCTTTCTTTACAGGAAAACAGAAATTCTTGGATACGGCAGGTAGGATAGAAAGATTTCAAAAAAAATATGGGAAGAAGACTACTGATCAGGAATAATTCACCCTTGACCAAAAAGCTAATTGGCATTGAGCTGAAAGGACTCCTTTTTCGAGAAGATTTCCATCCTTTATTTGCCCCTTCTTCAAAAGAGAATAAAAATTCCAAGCATTAGTTGATATTGGAGGTATAGAGTGTTTTTATTGAGGAAAGATTCTCCAATCGGAGATTCTACATCCAATCATTGTTCCTCACCCAATAGGATTGGAGGAGTAAGGGTTGGAGGTCAGGCAGTAATAGAAGGGGTTATGATGAGATCCTCCCAATCAATGGCAGTTGCTGTAAGAAGAAAGGATGGTGAGATTGTAGTCAAGACAAAAAGATTATATTTTTTCTCAGAAAAGGGATTTCTTTCTAAAATACCTCTTATAAGAGGAGTGGTCAATATCATTTCTGCTCTTATCCTTGGTATAGAAGCCCTAAACTTCTCTGCGACTCAAGCCTTGGGTGAAGAGGAGAAAGAAAATCATTTTACTATGGGTTTGATGTTTTTCATTGCCATAGGGTTTGGCATATTCCTATTTTTTATGATACCTCTATTTCTTACAAAGGGTATTCTTCTTTTTCTTCCTTCTACTTTGCGGAATGGAATCATTTTCAATATTATCGATGGGATGATTAGATTGGGAATCTTTCTTTCTTATCTTAAGGCAATATCTTTTTTTAAAGATATTAGGCGGGTTTTCCAGTACCATGGAGCAGAACATAAATCCATCTTTGCCTTCGAATCAGGTGAAGAGCTGAAACCTGATATAGTTAAAACCTTTAGTCATCTTCATCCAAGATGTGGAACGAGTTTTCTCCTCATGGTTATGGTCGTTAGCCTTTTTGTATTTACACTTATTCCACATCAATTATCTATGGGTTATAAAGTTTTATCAAGGTTGATCTTTATACCACTGATTGCAGGGATTTCCTATGAGATGATTCGATTTGCCGATAAGAATAGAAATCAAAAAGGTTTTTTTTATTTGATTAGGCCAGGTCTTTGGCTCCAAAGACTTACAGCCAGAGAACCATCCGAGAGCCAGATTGAAGTTGCTATTCGAGCATTAAAAGAGGTTTTACAAATGGAGAATACGTATGTAGATAGAGAGAATGGAGGGGAAATGCATGTTTGAGAAACTTGAAGAGGTGGAGCGTCGCTATGATTTTCTTTCAAACCTTTTAGCTCAACCTGAGATTATCCAAAAACAGGATGAACTTCAAAAGATTGCCAAAGAGTATGCAGAAATTGGTAAGGTGGTTGAACTTTACAGGAAGTTCAAGCGTCTTGGGGTTGAGATAGAAGAAAGTGAAAATATTTTGGAGCAAGAAGATGATGAGGAGCTAAGAAGACTTGCCAGGGAGGAGATTAATCGATTGACAGAAGAGAGAGTCAAAGTTGAGGAAGAGCTAAGATTGGCCCTTCTTCCAAAAGATCCAAATGATGAAAAGAATATTCTACTTGAAATAAGGGCAGGTACAGGTGGTGAAGAGGCAGGACTATTTGCAGCAGACCTCTTTAGGATGTATTCAAAATTTGCTGAAAAAAAGGGTTGGCGTTTGGAGGTATTGAGTCGACATTTTACAGGTGTAGGGGGATTCAAAGAGATTATTGCTTTAATTGAAGGCAAAGGGGCATATAGTAGATTAAAATTTGAAAGTGGAGTTCATAGAGTTCAAAGAGTTCCTATTACAGAATCACAGGGAAGGATTCATACTTCTACGGTGACAGTTGCAGTCCTTCCAGAGGCTGAAGAGGTTGACGTTGAGATAGATCCGAATGATTTAAGGATTGACATATTTCGTTCATCAGGCCCAGGAGGTCAGAGTGTGAACACTACAGATTCTGCTGTCAGGATCACACATATTCCGACGGGAATTGTGGTAAGTTGTCAAGATGAAAAATCTCAATATAAGAACAAGGCAAAGGCACTTAAGATTCTTCGTGCAAGACTTCTTGATAGAGCCAGGCAAGAGCAGCAGATGGCCTTATCAGAGAAGAGAAGATCACAAGTGGGTAGTGGTGAACGAAGCGAGCGGATTAGAACTTATAATTTTCCTCAAGGAAGGGTAACAGATCATAGAATTGGTTTGACCCTTTATAAATTAGAAGACGTCCTTGAAGGAGAACTTGATGAGATAATCGATGCCCTTACCACATATTATCAGGCAGAGGCTTTAAAAGGGCAGGGGGCTGGTAGCCATGAGAATCATAGAGCTTCTCAACTGGTCAACCAATCATTTAAAGAATCAAGGAGTTGATAATCCCAGGCTTGAGGCTGAGATTCTTCTTGCTCATTGTTTGAGAATAAATAGGGAAAAACTTTATATAAATCTAAATGAATTCGTTCATGAGGATGATCAAGAAAGATTTAATAAGTTACTTGAAAGAAGGATGAAGGGAGAACCAATTCAATACATCTTAGGTTATAAAGAGTTCTGGTCATTAGAGTTAAAAGTTAATCATAATGTATTTATCCCGAGACCCGAGACTGAGATTTTAGTTGAACAAGCGCTCTTGATACTCCAAAAAGAGAGGGATCAGAAAGAATTCTTGATATTGGAAATTGGAACAGGAAGTGGAGCAATTGCAATCTCTATAGCGAAAGAGTTAAAGCAGGTTTCGTTTATAGCGACCGATATCTCTTTTGAGGCAATTTTATTGGCCAAAGAGAATGCGGTATTAGCTGGGGTGGATCAAAAGATTAGATTTATTAATTGTGATCTTATGGGACCATTTCGCTTTATTAATGGAGGATATTTTGATATGATCATTTCAAATCCTCCTTATATAAAAAGTTCTGATATAGAGAGGTTACCCAGAGAGGTAAAGGATTATGAACCAATTTGGGCCCTTGATGGTGGTGTAGATGGAATGGATTTTTATAGAAGAATAATCTATCAAACGCCTTTTTATTTAAAGAGAGATGGGTGGTTACTTTTAGAAGTGGGCCAAGGGCAGGGAGAGGTGATCTCGGAATGGATGAGGTATAATAATTTTTTCAAAGAATTTCAAATCATTAAAGATTATTCAGGAATCGATAGGGTTGTTAAAATCAGAAAGCATTAGATTGAGTTTTGAGGTTTACAATGGATAAGATTGTTATAAATGGAGGCGAGAGACTTATCGGAGAGATAGAGATTAGTGGTTCAAAGAATGCAACCCTTCCTATTTTTGCCTCAGCAATTTTGACAGAAGGTGAGAACATCTTTCATAATGTTCCAAATCTGAAAGATGTTGAGACGATAGGAAAGGTTCTTAAAAACCTTGGAATAAATATAGAAGCAAAGGGATCAACTTACAAAATTGATGCCAGAGAAATTTTAAATCATGAGGCCCCTTATGAGCTTGTTAAAACAATGCGGGCATCAATACTTGTTTTAGGTCCTTTAATCGCTCGCAAAGGAAGAGCAACAGTCTCTCTTCCGGGTGGATGTGCTATTGGTGCAAGACCTATAAATCTTCATTTGATGGGGCTTGAAGCAATGGGAGCAAAGATTGAGCTTACTCGAGGATATATCGAGGCGAAGGCTGATCGTTTAAAAGGAGCCAGCATCTCTTTTGATATTCCTACGGTTACAGGTACAGAAAACTTAATCATGGCTGCAGTATTGGCAAAAGGTAAAACAATCCTTCAGAATGCAGCTATGGAACCTGAGGTTGTTGAGCTTGCTAATGTACTTAACAAGATGGGAGCAAGAATAAAAGGTGCGGGGACACGTGTGATTGAAATTGAAGGTGTTGATGAGCTTCATCCTATAGAGCATATTATTATTCCAGATCGGATAGAGGCTGGCACGTTAATGGTTGCAGCAGGCCTTACAAGAGGAAATATTAGACTTATTAACTGTCCCATTGAGCACATGGAGGCCGTTATTCTTAAATTGAGGGATGCGGGGTTGGAGATAGAGAAAGATGGAAATGGAGTAAGAGTGGTAGGAAATAAAAGGATTAGGAGCGTGGATATAAAGACTCAACCCTACCCAGGTTTTCCAACTGATATGCAGGCGCAGTTTATGGCATTGATGTGCTTATCCAGGGGATTAAGTGTTATTTCTGAGACCATTTTTGAAAATAGGTTCATTCACGTAAGTGAGCTTAGAAGAATGGGAGCAGACATTAGAATCCAAGGCAATACGGCTATTATTCAGGGCGTTGATCATCTGAGCGGAGCTCCTGTGATGGCGACTGACTTAAGAGCAAGTGCCTCCCTAATCTTGGCAGGACTTGCAGCCGAAGGAACAACTGAAGTTTCAAGGGTTTACCACTTAGACAGAGGCTATGAGGGCTTAGATAGGAAATTAGCCCGATTAGGTGCTAATATTAAAAGGGTAAAAGAGGATGAGCAGTGAAGATCTACCGTCAAGGAGAGATTGGATTTAAGAATTATCTTTCAAAGATTGAGAGGAGACTATTTAAGGGCAATGCTCATCTTGAATCAAAAGTACGTTCGATTATTCAAGATGTAAAAGAAAGAGGAGATAAGGCCCTTCTCCATTATTGCAGAATTTTCGATAATATTTCCTTATCTCCAAAAGAGCTTAAAATTCCAGAAGAAGAGATAAAAAGGGCCTTCGATCATATTCCAAAGGATTTTTTAAGAACCCTTAAAAAGGCAGCCCAAAGGATTAGAAGATTTCATCAAAGGGTTTTCATAAGGTCAACCAGAACCGTGGTTGAGAGGGGTATCATTTTAAATCAGATCCTCAAACCAATCGAAAGGGTAGGCATCTATGTACCTGGTGGAAAGGCTTCTTATCCTTCAACAGTTCTCATGGCTGCCATTCCTGCAAAGATTGCAGGAGTAAGAGAGATTATTATGACAACCCCTCCACAAAAGGAGTTGAATCCTTCACTTCTTGTTGCGGCTGATCTGGCCGGTGTCGATCATATCTTTCGAATTGGAGGGGTCCAAGCTATTTCAGCAATGGCCTACGGGACATATACTATTCCAAAGGTTGATAAGATTGTTGGCCCTGGGAATCAATATGTTGCTATGGCCAAGAGATTGCTTTATGGAGTAGTAGATTTGGATATGGTTGCAGGTCCAAGCGAGATTGTTGTGATTTCAGATGGTAGTGGTTCTCCCTCATTTGTTGCAACTGATCTGCTTTCTCAAGCAGAACATGATGAGATGGCGATTGCCATACTTATAACCAATTCTGAATCTTTCGCTAATTTAGTTAGAAAGGAATTGAAAAAGAGGCTTTCATCAATTGAGAAGGGATTTATTGCAAGAAAAAGCCTTAATCAATGGGGAGCAATTCTCATTGTTAGAAACATTGAAGAAGCCATTGAGCTTTCAAATCGAATTGCCCCTGAGCATCTTGAGCTTCATATTGCAAAACCTCGCTCATATTTAAAGAAGATAAGGAATGCAGGGGCTGTTTTTCTTGGCTATTATACACCTGAGGCGATTGGCGATTATATGGCAGGTCCTAATCACATCCTTCCCACAGGAGGAACAGCTCGATTCTTTTCACCTTTGGGAGTTGAGGATTTTATTAAGAGAATGAATGTTATTCAATTTAATGAAGATGCCTTAAGAAGATTTGAAAAAGATGTTAGATTATTTACAGAATGGGAGGGATTAGAAGGCCATTATAGGGCACTAAAAATAAGGATTTGATTGCAAAATCAAATTTATTAAGAAAAGGGATTGGAATGAAACTTAAAAGGTCTGCAGAGATAAAAAGAAAGACCAAAGAAACAGAGATTAAATTAAAACTCAATCTCGATGGTTCTGGGAGAAATTCAGTCACAACGGGCATACCATTTTTCGATCATATGCTAAGTCTTTTAGCATATCATGGAGCTATTGACCTCACCCTTGAAGCCACAGGAGACATTAGTGTAGATTCTCATCATACCATAGAAGACATAGGGATATGTCTTGGAGAAGGAATTAGAAAGGCTCTGGGTGAAGGCAAAGGGATTTATCGATATGGATTTGCTATGATTCCGATGGATGAGACATTGGGTTCTGTAGCATTAGATATTTCTATGAGACCTTATCTGGTTTTTAATATGAAATTGAGAAGGTCTAAAATTGGAAACTTTGACCTTGAGATGGTTGAAGAATTTTTTAAGGCACTTTGCAATCATGGAGGGATAACCCTACATATTAATCTACTTTATGGTAAAAATAGTCATCATATGATAGAGGCAGTTTTTAAAGCTTTTGGTAGGGCATTAAGGCAAGCGATTTCTATTGATGAAAGATTATCTGGAATTCCTTCTACAAAAGGATTGCTATAGTATATCGATAAATGAATTTAGAAAATGAGGCCGAAGATTGTTATTATAGACTATGGTATGGGAAATCTGAGAAGTGTTCAGAAGGGATTTGAGAGGTTTGGATTCGAAGCCAAAATTACTAAAGAACCAAATGAACTAAAAGAGGCAGAAGCAATTGTTCTTCCAGGTGTAGGAGCCTTTCGGGATTGCATAAAAAATTTAGACCAATTGGGTCTTATAGAAGCATTGATCCAGTCGATTGAAGATGGAAAACCCTACTTAGGGATATGTCTTGGTTTGCAGATACTTTTTTCTGAAAGTGAAGAGTTTGGCCTCCAGAAAGGTTTAGATCTTATTAAGGGAAAAGTGGTGAAGTTTAAATCCGATCTCAATCATAAGGTTCCTCATATGGGTTGGAATACAGTTGAGGTCTTAAGAGATATTCCAATACTTCATGGGATTAAATCTGGAGACTTCTTTTATTTTGTACACTCGTATTATGTTATTCCTGAAGATGAAAGTTGTATATCAACTGTAACAGAGTATGGAATTAGATTTGCCTCAAGCATAACGAAAGACAATATTTTTGCAACGCAGTTTCATCCGGAGAAAAGCCAACAGAAGGGGCTTCAAATTCTTGAAAATTTTGCAAAGTCAATAAAATAAAGTGAAGTAAAATGATTTAAAGGGGTGGCTAATGAAGCCTATAAAGGTAGGAGACATCAAGATAGGGAAGGGAAATCCATTAGTTTTGATCTCTGGTCCTTGTGTAATTGAAACAGAAGAGGTTGTATTTGAGGTAGCAACAAGGCTCAAGGAAATATGTAAGAAGCTTTCAATCCCATTGATCTTTAAGGCTTCCTATGAGAAGGATAATAGAGGTTCAGAGAAATCTTACAGGGGGCCAGGACTTAAAGAAGGGTTGAAGATTCTTTCGAGAGTAAAAGAGAGGCTTGGTCTTCCTGTTCTTTCTGATGTTCATAGGGCTGAAGATGTTGATAAGGTAAAAGATGTATTAGATGTCATTCAAGTGCCTGCTTTTTTATGCCAACAGACAAGTCTCCTCTTGAAAGTTGGAGAGGCAGGGAAGGTAGTAAATATAAAAAAAGGCCAATTTATTGCCCCAGAGAATATGGCAGGGGCAGTGAAAAAGGTTTACAGTACTGGTAATCAGCAGGTTTTGCTTACAGAAAGAGGAACCTGTTTCGGTTATAATCGATTGGTAGCAGATTTTTGCTCTATTCCAATTATGCAAGAGCTTGGGTGTCCAGTAATTTTTGATGCCACACATGTTGTAAGAAATTATGGTATTCCAAGTGATGACCCAAAGGGAGGATTTCCTCAATTTGTTCCGTTTCTTTCTATGGCAGCTGTAGCTGTAGGTTGTGATGGACTATTTCTTGAGACACATCCTAAACCAATTGAAGCACTCTGTGATGCCTCAAGTATGATACCCCTTGATCATATGGAAAATCTGCTTAAGCGGGCAAAGGCCATTCATGATATGGTTAGGTCGTGGGAATAAAAGTTTGAGGAGGATAGTGGTGAAGATATTTATTGATACAGCAAACCTTAAAGAGATTAGAGAAGCAAAAGAACTTGGTCTTGTAGACGGAGTGACTACGAACCCAACCCTTATTGCAAAAGAGGGAGAACCTATGGAGAAAATTATAAAGAAGATTGCAGAGGAGGTGAGAGGGCCAATCAATGTAGAAGTAACTGGCATAAAATGTGATGAGATTTTAAAAGAGGCAAAAATCTTTTCAACATGGGGAGAGCAGATTGTTATAAAAATCCCTATTACAGAGGAAGGGTTAAAAGCAGTAAGGATTCTTTCAACCGAAGGGATTCAAACAAATGTCACCCTTATCTTTTCACCTGCTCAGGCTATTGTTGCTGCAAAAGCAGGTGCTACCTATGTTTGTCCATTTTTAGGAAGACTGGATGATATTAGTTTTAATGGTATGGAATTGATTAGGCAGATTAAGGGAATCTATAAAAACTATGATGATATTAAAACAAAGATTATTGTTGCAAGCGTAAGACATCCAATTCATGTAATCGAATCTGCGCTTTTAGGAGCTGATGTAGTAACGATTCCCCCATCAATCCTTAAACAGCTACTTAAACATCCTCTTACAGATAAAGGGATTGCTCAATTTCTTGAGGATGCAAAGAGAATAAAGTGAGAAGAAGATATGAAAAGGTTATTCTATTTTAATTTTTTTATTATCATATTGATTCCTATTTTTGTAGCAAACGCTGAGGATAGACCGAGCTTGGCCATAATTCCATTCTTAGTTGAACCCAAAGGGATCTGCCCTTTGTGTAAAGGAGTTTTTCAAAAAGGTAAGATATCATCAGGTTCAGAAGATATTCTTACAAGGGTACTTTATGAGAAGATCGAATCAAAAGGGATATTTAAAACGGTTCCAGCTCAAAAGGTTTCCGAAATAGTATCCAGATTTGATAAAAAAGATTTTAAAGAAAATCCATTTAATTTATTAATAAAGATTGGCAGAGAGTTAAACACTGATTTTGTATTAATAGGATTTCTTTTTCGATTTGAGGAAAGGATAGGGTCTTCAATTGGCGTAGAGAGACCTGCTTCTGTAGGCTTTGATCTGCATTTAATAAGGTTAAGAGATGGTGTTGAGGTATGGATGGGAAGGTTCGATGAGACTCAAAGGCCCCTTAGTGAAAATCTATTTAAGATTGGTTCTTTTTTTAGAAGGCGGGCCTCTTGGCTTACTGCAGAGGAGCTAAGTAAGGTGGGAATGGATGAATTATTAAAAGGCATTGAACTTAAGGAACTTGAAGAGAAATGATTATTATTCCAGCTATAGACCTTAAAGATGGAAGATGTGTGAGATTATTTCAAGGGAGGATGTCTGAGGAGACTGTTTATTCGGAAAATCCTATTGATGTAGCTAAAAAGTGGCAATCAGAGGGGGCCCAAAGGATTCATATCGTTGATTTGAATGGAGCAATTACAGGTAAGCCTTATCATTATTCATTGATAAAAGATATTGCAAAGAGCCTTTCAATACCAATTGAGGTAGGAGGAGGAATAAGAGATCTTGAAACCATAGAGAAATATCTCTCTTTTGGAGTTCAATGGGTAATTCTTGGTACCATGATGCTTAAGAATCCATTACTTATTGAAGAGGCCTCTCGTCGTTTCCCTGAAAGGATTATCCTTGCAATTGACTTAAGAAAGGGAAAGGTTTCAATTAAAGGTTGGACTGAGGAGGCTTCAGTTGGGGCACTCGATTTAATAAAAAGCTTCGAAGATGTGGGAATCTCCTCAATCATCTTAACAGATATAGAAAGAGACGGAATGGAGCGAGGGCTTAATTTTGAGATGATCCGATCAATTGCTACATCAATCCGATTACCCTTAATAGCCTCTGGAGGGGTGTCAACCATTGAGGATATTAAGAAACTTACAGAGTTAGAGCCTCTTGGAGTCATGGGGGTAATCATAGGTCGTGCTCTATATAATGGTTCGATCAATTTAAAAGAAGCTATTCAAATCATCTCAGAGCTGAGTTCTTAATTTTATTTTATGCTTGCAAAAAGAATAATTCCATGTCTTGATGTAAAAGATGGGAGGGTTGTAAAAGGAACTCAATTTGTAAATTTAAAAGATGCTGGAGATCCTGTTGAGAATGCAAAGCTATATGATGAACAAGGTGCAGATGAGATTGCATTTCTTGATATCACTGCTTCATATGAGAGAAGGGATATTCTGATAGACATTGTTAGAAGGACTGCAGATGAGATATTCATTCCTCTTACCGTGGGGGGTGGAATAAGAAACATCGATGATATTCGAAAACTCCTAAATGCAGGAGCAGACAAGGTTTCGATTAATACGGCTGCGGTCAATGATCCCACCCTAATTAAAAATGCATCTAAACGTTTCGGAAGTCAGTGTATTGTAATTGCAATAGATGCAAAGAGAAAAAGCAAGGGTTGGGAGGTTTATACCCATGGAGGAAGAATTCCAACAGGAATAGACGCTATAGAGTGGGCAAAAAAGATGGAGGAGATGGGCGCAGGAGAAATCTTACTTACAAGCATGGATAGGGATGGAACAAAGGATGGATATGATATTGAGTTAACAAGGACAATATCGGAGACAGTAGGAATTCCAGTGATAGCATCTGGAGGAGTTGGAAAACTTGAACATCTATATGAAGGCCTTGTTTTTGGAAAAGCTGATGCTGTACTTGCAGCCTCAATCTTCCATTATAGGGAATTTACAATTGCACAAGTAAAATCCTTTTTGAAAGAAAAAGGAGTAGTCGTTCGATTATAATCATCTTGAAGCCTCATATCATTAATTTATGGCCACAAATAAAATATGAACCTGAATCCTGCGTCAATTTTGGAAACATGAAATCACGCATTTTAAAAGTCAATAGAGAACGAAATATTATTTGGTATATTGGCACTTATTTTAATAGTATAATATTAACCTACCTTTTTGTTAGGTTAAGATTATACCATGAAACGCAGTCCAAAGAGCTTAAAAATTTCTTTCTCTGGAAAGAAATTAACCCATTTTGCTGGGTTATATTTATTACAGAAGTTTTTCCAAAAAATCAATTTCCGTTCCCTCCTCTCTCAATATTTGCATTTCAATCAACGCAACAATCGATATACCATCACCGAAGAAATGCTGGCATTAATTTACCCAATCTCTTTAGGGTTAGGAAGGATCGAAACAACACGTCTCTTAAAACAGAATGGAGTCTTTCAATACCTCACAGGATTACCCACCTATCCCAACCCAACGACCTTGAGGCGTTTTCTTCTTCGGATGGCCCCTTTGGCCTTGTCCAAATTCAGAAGACTCCACGACCGCTTTCTGTTACTTATGGTTCTCAAACCCAAACCTCCCACCAAGATAATTTTCGATCTGGACTCTACCGTCCTTACCCTTTATGGCAAACAGGAGATGGCTCGGATCGGTTACAATCCCAAGAAGTGGGGCCGTCCTTCTTATCATCCGCTTCTCTGTTTCAACGGGATCA
>Ga0078972_1000537_pt1 | contig 157396 bp, 135 predicted proteins | sample YelNatPaOPGAMG01_FD_67568 | JGI IMG/M metagenome (GOLD analysis project Ga0078972, IMG submission 67568) | Hot spring thermophilic microbial communities from Obsidian Pool, Yellowstone National Park, USA - OP-RAMG-01 (SPADES assembly) (version 2) | ecosystem: Environmental > Aquatic > Thermal...
TTTGCTCTCTCTGGCTTTCATCAAAATTTGTGGAAAAACAAAAGTTACAATATCTCATTTTCCCAAGTGGCATAATGTATAACAAGAAAAATAACACAGTTCGAACCAACGAAGTAAATTCAATATTTGCAGCAATTGCAAGCCAGCAAAGCATATCATCACCCGATAAAAAAAGCAATCTTTTACAAGATTGCTTTTTGAGTAATGATGTCGGGATGACTGGATTCGAACCAGCGGCCTCTTCGTCCCGAACGAAGCGCGCTACCGGGCTGCGCTACATCCCGCCTCGTTTTAAATCGGCGCAAAAATACAAATAAACCATTTTACAGTAAAACCTAAATCCAATGAATCATCATTTGGTTACATGAATTTCTAATTGAAATTTCTTATGCATCTTGCAACCTGCTTATCTTTACCCTACCATGAAATACTATATTATAGCCGGTGAAGCCAGTGGCGATTTGCATGGCAGTAACTTAATAAAAGCCTTAAAACAAAAAGATGATGCTGCCCATATTCGATGTTGGGGTGGCCATTTAATGGAACAAGCAGGTGCCCAACTGGTTAAACATTATCGTGATTTGGCTTTTATGGGTTTTGCTGAAGTAATTAAAAACTTACCAACCATTTTAAAAAACATTGCTTTTTGCAAACAAGATATTACTCAGTTTAATCCTGATGTTTTAGTGCTGATTGATTACCCGGGCTTTAATTTGCGCATTGCTAAATGGGCAAAAAAACAAAACATAAAAGTTGTTTATTACATTTCGCCGCAAGTATGGGCATGGAAAGAAAACAGGGTTAAAGCTATGAAACAATGCATTGATAAAATGCTGGTAATACTACCTTTTGAAAAAGAATACTATCATGAAAAATGGAATTGGGAAGTAACCTATGTTGGGCATCCGTTGGTTGAAGTGGTTGAACAATTTCAATTTACACATTCCGAAAAAATTGCTGCTTCAAAACCTATTGTTGCCATACTGCCGGGTAGCCGTAAACAAGAAATTGAAAAAAAATTACCGGTTATGTTGCAGGTTGCACAACATTTTCCTGATTACAGCTTTGCAGTTGCACAGGCTCCCGGCCAAGAAGATGCATTTTATTCCGAATTTTTAGCTCCTTACAAAAATGTGTTATTGGTTAAAAACAATACATACGGACTGTTAAACAGTAGTGTTGCCGCCTTGGTTACCAGTGGCACCGCTACACTTGAAACAGCTTTGTTTGGTGTTCCGGAAGTGGTTTGCTACAAAGGCAGTGCCGTTAGTTATGCCATTGCTAAAAGGCTGGTTAAAATTAAATACATATCATTGGTGAATTTAATTATGGATAAACCGGTTGTAAAAGAACTGATTCAACATGAAATGAATGTGGACAATATTGTGACCGAATTGAATGAATTACTAAACAACGCAGCTAAAATCAATGCAATGAAGCAGGATTTTTTGCAGTTGAAACTACTATTGAAAGCCGGTGGCAATGCATCGGAAAAAGCTGCTCAATGGGTGTACAGTATGGCTAACCATGCCGAATAAACTTGTTGCCGTACAAGTGTGCGACGCAACGAAAGTTGAATAGTTGCACAGCAGCCGACTACATAATAACCCACTACCCTTTGCGTAACAAAGGAAGAATGACCAGTTTAATGAGCATTATAATTACCGCTACAATAAACATGAGTAATGAAATACGGTTCATGCCATGCATAAACTTTATATAGGTATTGCGAGGTTGGTTAGGATCGCGCTTTTTGATATACAGGTACTGTAATATTTGATTCCAAATGCCCATAATGCTGTTTTGTATTGAAACAACCAATGTTGTTTTTTGTTGACTTATTGTTTTAAAATGGGTGCTAAAACTTTTAATTGCCCATCAATTGCATCGGCCTGATATTGTAAACCCAATATTTTAGCTATTAAAGGAAATACATGCACATTTTCAAACCCACGAATTTTGAATTGTTGCTTAAATGCGGGTCCCCAGGCATAAAAGGTAGCCCGCATTTCGGTCATGTTATTATCATATCCATGCTTGCCGGGTGTAATTTTACGGCTGCTTAAATTAAATACTTTAGGGTATTGCGGCACTAGTAAAATATCGCCAACACGATTAAAATAATCGTTGGCGGCATTGTAATGCCAGTTTTCGGGAATTTCGTTGGCTAAATAAACATTATACCCTGTTGCACTATTTTTTAATGCCGTGTAAGTGGGCATAATAGCATTTTTGTTTTTGGCATATAAATGCAATAACATATCGCTACGGGGAACAATGAAGTTGGCAGTATCAACCTGAGCCGGCAAAGGAAGGGTATGGTTTACATCAACATCAACCATTCCATGGTCGGATAAAAATATGTAATTAATGGGCAGGTTTAAGGGGGCCAATGCCTCGTTTAATTTAGCAATGGCTTCATCTACAAACTGCACGGCATGGGCTGTTTCAGGACTAAATACTCCGTGCATATGTTCCTCATGATCTACTTCGGGCAAATAAAAAGTAATGAAATGCGGTCTTTTTTCGGGTGGTAATTGCAACCATTTTTTTACGGCAGCAATGCGCTCATCAATGCCAATTTTTTCATTATAGATGTAATAATAAGTGGGTCTAACACCCTGAATGGCTGCCTCAGATGCTACCCAATAAAAACTGGCCGATAACATTTGCTGTTGTTCGGCTAATACCCACAAAGGTGTGCCACCATACCATGAGCTATCGGCCACCTCGGTTTTATTACCCATTGTATATATTTTGTTTTTATTGGCATCGTAAAACGAATTATCCACCAAACCATTGTGGGCAGGATACATGCCGGTAATGATGGCATAGTGATTGGGAAATGTTAGCGATGGATAACTAGGTTTCATGTACTCGGCTTGAACGCCTTGCGAACGAAAACGAATTAAGTTTTTTGCATGAAAACTATCGGCCAAATCGTATCGAAATCCATCGGCTGAAATTAATATTACGTAAGGTTTTTGTTGTTGCGCTTTACTGTTTTGGCGGCCGGGAACAATGTGTTGGGTAGTATCTTGTGCAAACGCCCACAAGCCTAACACTTGGGCAAATAACAATAGTACAAACGCTTTAGCACTTAATTTCATAGTATATAATTTATCTGAATGGTTGGCAATTATTAAGGTAACCAATGCTGCAAAGAACGGGTAATTTGTTCAGTTTCTATAATAAACCCGTCGTGTCCATAGGTTGAATCAATTTGAATTAATGTGGCATTGGGCATGTGTTGTACCATAAATTGTTGTTCGGCTATAGGGCATAAAATATCGCTGGTAATACCAATAATTAAAGTAGGTGTTTGCATTTGCTGCAACACCTGTATTAAATTGCCGCCACGCCCACGGGCTAAATGGTGACTATCCATTGCTTTGGTTAATAACCAATAACTATAGGCATTAAACCGATTTACTAATTTATCGCCTTGATAGTTGATGTATGAAGATGCCTTGAAGCCATCAATTTTTTCCGGATCGGGGTCGGTTTGTTTTTGTTGAAAAGTTTCATAATTCCGATAGGTAAGCATTCCAATTGCCCTTGCTGCTTTAAGCCCTTTTGCGCCGGCTTTTGCATTGGGTTGTTGCCAGGTGCAATCGGCTTCAATAGCTAAGCGTTGTGCAGTATGTACGGCCACTCCCCAAGCACTTTCAGAAGGGGATGTGGCAATTAAAAACAATTGTTGCACCACTTGCGGTTCCATTACGGCCCACTCTAGTGCTTGATAACCGCCCATACTACCGCCCATGAGTAAGTGAATACTTTCAATGCCTAAATGTTTCCGCAATAGTATATGCGCCTGCACCATGTCGCGAATGGTTACAGAAGGAAAAGAAGCATAGTAGGGTTGTTGTGTTTGCGGATTGATGCTTAAAGGACCGGTGGTGCCATAACAGGAACCCAAAATATTGGCCCCTACAATAAAATGTTCATTGGGATTAATATAACACCCCTCGCCTACCAAGCCTTTCCACCATTCTGCTGCATCGGCATTGGCAGTAAGCGCATGGCATACCCAAACTACATTGTTTTTTTGTGCATTCAAAGTTCCGTAAGTGGTGTAAGCAATGCTAATTCCGGGCAATATTGCTCCATTCTCTAAAACAAAATTGTGTGGATACTCAAAAACATGCGTCATATTAATTCCGTATTTCAACAGCAAAATAAGTACATGATTAAATTACATTTGCATAAATCTTTTGAAGATGACAACAATTGCAATAAAAAGAGTGGATGATGCCTATGCATTTGAAGGAACGGATGCCAACGGACACACCATTAGAACTGATGGTGCCGTTGAAATTGGCGGACACAATAGTGGATTTAGACCTATGCAAACTTTATTAATGGGTTTGGGTGGTTGCAGTGGCGTAGATATTGTTTCTATTTTAAAAAAACAGCGCCAGGAAATTGAAGATTTTTCCATGAAAATTGATGCTGAACGTGAACATGGTAAAGAACCTGCTTTGTGGAAACACATACACATTCAATTTATTTTTAAAGGAAATGTTGAAGTTGAAAAAGCTAGAAAAGCCTGCGCCTTATCGATTGATAAATATTGTTCGGTAGCAGCTACCTTAAGAGCTGCGGGTTGCACCATTGAATGGGATGTAACAGTACAATAATTATAAACCATAACAAAAGCGGTATGCAACAAAATAAAATTACACAAGCCATTCGCATTCAAACCGAACGTACACCGGAAATGGAACATAGCACTCCTATGTTTTTAACCAGTAGTTTTTGCTTTAACGATGCAGAAAGTATGCGGGCTGCATTTGCCGATGAAACTGACGATAACATTTACAGCCGCTTTAGTAATCCGAATGTGCAAGAATTGATTGATAAAGTGTGTGCATTAGAAGGTGCTGAAGCCGGATATGCAACGGCTTCGGGCATGAGTGCTGTATTTGGTTCATTTATGGCACTGTTAAAGCAAGGCGACCATTTGCTGGCTTGTAACAGTATTTTTGGAAGTACACATACCGTAATTACCAAGTATTTAAATCGCTATGGTATTGCTTACAGTTATATTAGTGCTACTGCTACTGAACAAGAATGGGCTGCCGCCATTCAACCCAATACAAAAATGATTTACGTTGAAACGCCCACCAATCCGGGGTTAGACATATTAGATTTGAAAATGTTGGGTAAACTGGCTAAGCAAAATGGCATTATTTTAAATGTGGATAATTGTTTTGCTACGCCTTTAGTGCAACAGCCTATTTTATTGGGTGCAGATTTAGTAATTCATTCCGCTACCAAATGGATGGATGGACAGGGCCGTGTGTTAGGCGGTGTAATTGTGGGCAGAAAAGATTTAATAAAAGAAATTTACGCTTTTTGCAGAAGTACCGGGCCTGCTTTATCACCATTCAATGCGTGGGTACTAAGTAAAAGTTTAGAAACATTAGAAGTGCGTATGGAACGTCATTGCAGCAATGCAATTTATCTTGCCAATGCCTTACAACACAATAATAAAATTGCTTTTCTAAAATATCCATTCTTACCAACACATCCACAATATGCCATTGCCCAACAACAAATGCAAAACGGAGGTGGTATTATTTGTTTTGAGCTAAAAGGCGGTTTAGAAAGTGGCAGAAATTTTTTAAATGCATTGCAAATGTTGTCATTAACCGCCAATTTGGGCGATAGCCGCAGCATTGCATCGCACCCGGCCAGCACTACACATGCTAAGCTTACTGAAGCTGAACGCCTGGCAGTGGGTATAACCCCCGGACTTATTCGCATAAGTGTAGGCTTAGAGCATAAAGATGATATTTTGAAGGATATTGAACAGGCTTTACAGCAATGCTAATCCGTTACAATGGTTTATTACAAGTGGCCACTGCAATGTTAGAATCGGCAGTGCCATAATATAACCACCATTTTTGTTGAAAATAAACCAGCCCTTCTATAAAACAAACATTGTTTACCTGTCCGGTAATTTCGTAAGGCTCTGTAGGCTTCATAAAATAATGATTGAGCCTGTGAATTAACTGCACAGGATTTTTTGCATTGAATAATGCCTGCCCGGAAGCATAGGTACCCTCGGGTAAATTTTTGTCGCCAATGGCGGGAATATTTCTGCCATTGTACAGCAAGCGTATACCGTTAGGTGAATACATAGCAGCAGGCCCTGATTCTACCAAATCACTATCAAATTTTCCTTTTCGGGTGGGTAATACAATTTGCAGTTGTGGCATGTTGAATGCCTGACCTCTTAAAGCTACAGGCGGCTTCATACCTTTAGGCATTTCAATGGGTTGCCAGTTAATAAGGTCGGTTGAAGTAGCAGCCCAAATAAATTGGTCGCCCCAATACATCCAATATTTTCCGTTTACCTTGGTTGCAACAATGTTATTGGGTGAATAAGTTGCCACAATAGCGCCGGATTTAGACCATACATTTAAGTATTTACCGCTGTAAGCTTTTGCAAAGGCAGGGCCATGTTTTTGCCAATGAATTAAATCGGTTGAGGTAGCCACCATTAAGCGCGCCAATTTCCCATCGAAAGCGGTGTAGGTTAAATAGTACGTACCATTGGCATCAGCAACAATGCGGGGATCTTCACAACCACCGGGCCATTCATATTGCTTGAAAGAGTCATTGTCGGGAAACAATACCGGCTGTTGGCTGCGAGTAAAATGATGCCCATCGGTACTAACAGCAAGGCCTATACGTGAGGTACCGGCACTATCCTGCGCACGATATAACATATAAACAGTATCATGACGTATTATCATGGCAGGATTAAAAACATGCGCTGCTTCCCATTTAACCGTTTGTTGGGTAATGGGGTCGGTAAAAATGCTGCTACCCTGCGTAAGAATGGGATTGTATTGGTTTTCTTTTACAAAAGGCAAAAGCGCCCATTGGTTTTGGGTTTGAAGGTTTTGGGCAAATACGTTTTGAGAGGTGAATTGTAGTATTATTATGAGTAAAGCCACATTAACGAAAAGAATATGTTTATAATGTTTCATTCCCCAAACTTACCAGTTTATTCTTGATTGCAAACAGTGCCAACCCTACCCTATTTTTAATGCCTAATTTTTCAGAAAGCGATTGCCGATAATTTTCAACCGTACGCTCTGCAACGCCCATGGTTTCGGCAATTTGCCGATAGGTTAACTCGGTTGCGCACAATCGTAAAAATTCTAATTCTTTTTGATTGAGGCCATATTGTTCGTACCAATCTTCAATATGTTTACCGGACTTTAATGATTTGATGAGTTGATCAGAAACCAATTCATTGCTGTAGAATCCATTTTGATGAATAGCAGTAATGGCTGCATATAATTCCTCTGGGGAAGATTCTTTCAGCAAATATCCACCTGCACCCGCTTTCAACATTTTAATAATATCAATACTTTCATCAAACATGCTTAAAGCCAAAACGGCCGTTTTAGGATAATGCGTACTTATCCATTCGGTCGTATCAAATCCATTTAATCCGGGCATTTTAATATCCATCAATACCACATCAATAGGTAGGTGTTGTGGAAGCAGTAATTGCAATTCTTTTCCGTTCGATGCTTCAAAAACAATCATTAAATCATCAAATTCTTTCAATAAAGCAGCAATACCACTTCTAAATAAAGCGTGGTCATCAACTAAAGCAATTCTAATAATTTCACTTTCCATTAGTTACAGGGTATATTAAACAAAATTCGGGTTCCTTTTTTTTCGGCAGTCATAATACGCATGGTGCCGTTCAATAATTGAATACGTTTTTGCATATTATTAATTCCCATTCCATTCGATTGAAAATTAGATTCATTATACCGAAAGCCCTTACCGTTATCACTAATTTCCATTGTAAAATAATCGTCTTTTACACCTAAAAATATAAAAATTTCGGTTGCGTCGGCATGCCGAACAATATTGCTTAAACACTCTTGCAATAAACGATAAACAAATAAGTTGGCATAAGGATGGGAAAGCGTAAAGTTATCGGGCAAATTATTTTTAAATTCAACTTTAAAATATGCATTACGCTGAAACCATTGTACTTCCTGCGAAATGGCATCCGATAAACCATTTTCCATTAAGCTTTCGCCTTGGTGCAACTTGGCTAAAATTCGAATTTCTTTTATGGCTCGTTTAATTAATTCTTGTGCCGATGAAATTTTTGAAGCAGTTTTAGCAGCATCATTCACATTTACGGAAGCCAGGGTAACATTGGTTAAACTTAGCAATTGCCCAATGTTATCATGTAAATCCGCCGCAAAATTTTGCAAGGTTTGTTCCTGCACTTCTAACTTAGTTTGAACGAGTTGTTCTTCAAACAATTGGTTCATTTCGTTTTTCTCGGCTTCATATTTTTTCTTTTTACGGGCATAATTAATAACCTGAACTACAATATAAAAAGCCACCAATAAAAAAACGGCCGTTAAACATAAAATGATGAAGATGATATAGTTTCCCGATACTTGCATATAAAAGCATAAAGCCAGGCGCTATAAAAAAATACATTGAATAACACCCTTAATATGGTAATAACCGATATGCCCCAATTGGCATGGTCGGATAAATATAACTGAACAATATAGGAAAAAAATAAATTAATAAAAAAACTGGCAAACTGATACAAAAATATACCGGTAACCAGCCAAAACACATAATCATTTTTTGCCTGTACAGCTATTTCGAGCTGTATAAGACGATAATAGTAAACAAATCCTAATACTATAAAATAGAATGAAATAAAAGTATGGCTAAAGAACACAAATGAATCCATAATACCCTTATGGTATAAAATTTCAGCCATATACAATGCAAAAAAAATGAAGAGGCCAATTTTAGACCATTTATGCCATTGCAACTTTGCAGGAATGTTTTTATCCATAATAATAACCAGTAAAACAAACTCAATAGCTACAAATACATTATAAATATACTCATTATGAATATGATGTTGGGCAGTTATTTTACCTAAAATTTCGGTAAAAAATGTTAAAACATACAGTATTTTAAAGAAAATTAGACCGGGAAGGTTAAAATTTTTGAATTTCAGAAACAAATAATAAATCCCTACCAGTAACAGTAAAAGCTCGATATAGACTAAAGTTCCGACCATTTATAGAATGATATATGTAAAAATAAGTGATTTCACTACGTAGAAATACGTTTTTTTGAATGCATGCTTTAAATTATGTTCGCACTATAATTTTAAACCAACCACAGCTTTATATTTTTTGGTTTTTGATTGGGGATAAGAGAGGGATGGATTGTGGCCTCCCTCTTTTTTTATTCACCAATTGTGCGGTTAAATATCTCCTCCTTTTAGTTGTGCTCTTTCAAATATAAGTTGAGCAATAAGGCTAGTCCAGCCTGTTTGATGACTGGCACCTAAGCCATGACCTGTATCGCCATGAAAATACTCGTAAAATTGCAGTAATTGTCGATTTTCCGGCTGCTGATAAAACCAATTATATTTACCATATAATTTTATTTCACCTTTTTCATTTAAAGTAAATAAGCGAATTACGCGTTTTTCCAACTCATCAGCCACTTCGGTTAATTCAATAAACTTACCGGAACCGGTGGGATATTCTACTTTCAAAGAACCATCATAAAACTCCCCAAACTTTTGTATGCTTTTAATAATTAAATAATTAATGGGCATCCAAACCGGACCACGCCAGTTGCTATTGCCACCAAAAAAATCAGAAGTAGAATCGCCAGGATCATATTGTATAGAATATAGTACCCCATCTATGGTAACTGAATACGGATTTTTTTCATGATACTTAGATAATGCACGAATACCTCCATCCGATAAAAATTCAGTTTCACTAAGCAAGTGCTTCAATAACCCAACCAATCTATCTTTTGGCAATAAGGATATTAAAATTTTATCTTGTTCTGTTTTTTCTTCATTAGGCCAAAACTTGTTATTTTTTAGTCGATATTGTTTATACCAACTAATTCGTTTATCAAAATCTTGTAATTTTTTCAAAACTTTTTTATCAATTACAGAAACGGCAAATAAAGAGGTAAGGCCAACAATAGATTGTATGCGTAATTGAATGGTTTCTCCTCCGGCCAACCCCAATTTATCGTAATAAAATTCATCTTCTTCATTCCACATGCCTAACTGGTTCAATGCTTCCGCAATTAAAATAAAGTGCTCAAAAAATTTAGTAGCACTATCTTCAAAAGCGTCGTCCTGCATGGCAATTTCAATGGCAATATCCATTAAATTTAAAGCATACATACCCATCCAACTAGTGCCATCTGCTTGCTCTAACTGAGCCTGATTATTAATTTGAATACTCCTATTGAATACTCCAATGTTATCTAAGCCCAAAAATCCGCCTTCAAACATATTATTACCTTGTGGGTCTTTCCGATTAATCCACCAGGTAAAATTGATAATTAGTTTATTAAATACTCTTTTCAAAAAACGGATATCGCCTTTTCCGGTTTTATCTTTTTCAATATTATAAATTTGAAGTGCACTCCAAGCTTGTACCGGGGGATTAACATCACTAAAATGCCATTCGTAAGCAGGTAGTTGACCATCGGGTTTCATATACCATTCGCGCATCATTAACCTGTGTTGGTGCTTAGCAAAATTGGTATCAACCAAGGCCATTGAAACACAATGAAAAGCCAAATCCCATGCTGCATACCAGGGATATTCCCACTTATCAGGCATTAAAATAATATCTTGATTTTTTAAGTGCTGCCATTCACTATTTCGACCATGTGTTCGTTGCCAAGATAGTGCTGTAATACCATCACTTTCCTGCAACCAGCGTTCAACATCGTAATAATAAAATTGTTTACTCCACAAAAGTCCGGCTAATGCCTGACGCTGAATATTTTTTAACTCGGAAGATATATTTTTAGGCAGAATACTATCATAAAATTCATCGGCTTCTGCTTTACGATTAATAAACAATTCTTCAAAGTTATATCCAAAGGGATTGTATTGAAGCAATGTAGATGAGATACGCAAATATAACATTTTGGTCTCGCCCGGTTGAATCATGTACTCATAAACCGGCGCAAATTTGGTACCTGATTTTTGTCCGGAAAATAAAGCTTTATTTTTATTATGAATGATAGCATCATGAAAAGCATCTTTCACAAATGGGGTAGCGTTGGGAATACCGAATAATTTTTCAGTATTGGTTTCATTTTCTGTAAAAAGCTGCAAATTAGTTTCAGGATAATAGAAATAATAGTTACCTAATCTTTCATGCATAGCTTTAACAACAACCGGCCGATTCATTGTTTTTATTACAGGTTTTTCATCGGTAATTTTTGATTGCCATCGATTAAAAAACCAAATGGTTGGTAAAACAGTTATGGGTGCAGGTTTTGAAAAGCGATTGGTAATTTCTATTTTAATGCCTATATCTTTTTTATTTAATTTGGCATACGTAACTAATACATCAAAATATTCATTGTTGTCGAAAATACCGGTATCTAATATTTCGTATTCGGGTTCAAATTTGCTGCGCTTTTTATTTTCAGCAATAATTTGTTCATAGGGGAATGCCTGTTGCGGATATTTGTACAACATTTGCATATAAAAATGGGTAGGCACATTGTCTAGATAATAATAAAGCTCTTTTACATCTTCCCCATGATTGCCATCGGAATTACCTACACCAAATAATCTTTCTTTCAAAATAGTATCTTTCCCATTCCACAATGTAACACTAAAGCAAAGATTGCCAAAAAAGTCAGATATGCCACACAAACCATCTTCACCCCAACGATATGCCCTTGATGAAGCATGATGAAAAGGGAAATAATTCCATGCATCGCCATTGGTGCTATAATCTTCCCTAACAGTACCCCATTGCCGTTCAGATAAATAAGGTCCCCATTGTTCTAATGGTACTTTTTTTGTACTATTTTCTTTTAATCTTCTTTCTTCTGCGGTCATAACATCTGCAAATTAATACTGCAATGTATAGAATAACAGATTAATTAAAGATTTGTGCAGAAAATGTTGGCATATTTTACATTTTAACAGAAAATAATACACAGAAAACAACTATTTATTTACCCAACCATTCTTTAAACTCGGTTACCCTGTCCAGGCTTACAAATAGTTCGTCTTTAAATGCAGGCTGTACATCTACTTTTAATTTTCCCTTAGGAAAAACATGTATTGCCGATATAGCATTTAATTTAACAATGGTTTGCCGATTGATTCTAAAGAACTCAGCAGGATTTAACAATGCAGATAGTTTATCCAAGCTAAATTCAACGGGATAACGTTGATTATCAGCAGTAACTAAAAAGGTAATTTTATCAGCACTATAAAAATATTGAATATCAGCTGTTTCAACCGTTTTTAATCGTGAACCCAAAGAAATTAAAAACCTTGATTTATAGGAAGAGGTTCCAGGTTGCAGGGAATGCATTAACTGTTGCAAGCCTTCCGTTGGCCAATTCTCATCTTCATTACATACCGGTGAATGTAATTTTTTAAATTTTTCGATGGCTTGTACTAACTCTTCAAAGTTAATTGGTTTCATTAAATAGTCAATACTGTTTACTTTAAATGCCTTTATCATATACTCATCATAGGCGGTTGTAAATATGATGGGTATTTCCAGATTAATTGTTTCAAATATTTGAAAACATTGTCCATCCTCTAAATGGATATCCATAAAAATTAAATCAGTTCCCTGATTTTCCTTAAACCATTGTACAGCATCAGCTACAGAAGGCAAAATGGCCTGCACTTCAATTGTACTATCATACTTGTTTAGCATGCCATCTAAACGCTGGGCAGTTAAAAACTCATCTTCAACAATAACCACTTTCATAATATTAATTTTTTATAAGTTATTTTAATTACATTTTTAATAATATTTCAAGCTAGTTTAATTTGGCAATTAAAGGCACAGATATGGAGAAGAATTGATCGTTCTTTTCTATTTCCACTTTGCTGGTTGTTCTATAAGCTACCCTACGAGCAATATTCTGTAAACCAATACCTGTAGATTTTTCAGTGTGTTCACGTTTATTAATACTATTGCGAACAATTATTTTATTTTCCATTGCTGTAACATCAATACATAAAGGATGGGTGGTTGACATACTATTGTGCTTTACAACATTTTCAACCAGCAATTGCAATGTTAATGCAGGTATTAACCATTCATCTGCATTAACCCGTATATCCATATTTAAGCAAACTTTTTTATTAAACCGAATTTGTAATAAATAGAAATAGGTATCTAAAAATGCTAATTCCTTTTCAAGCGATACCCATTCTTCATTTTTTTGGTCTAATATATATCGATATGCCTTTGATAATTGTAGAATAAACTTTTCAGAAGCATCTTTATCAACATGCACTAAATTCGACAATACACTTAAACTATTAAATAAAAAATGCGGATTAATTTGACTCTTTAACACTTGCAAACGCATTTCAGCGTATTCTTTTTGTAGCTTCTCGGCTAAAGCTGCTTTTTCTAAAGCAGATTGATAAAAATAAAAAGCTCTATTTAATAAGTATATAAATGATACGCCTAAAATATTCTCAACCAGATATAAACGAAAATAAACCATATCCAATAATTCCGCAGTGCTAATGGGTTTACTTAAACGGAACTTGTAAACAATAAGGATGAAATAATAAGAAACAATACAAACAAATAACCATTCTAACCAATAGCGAATTGGGCCTACTTTATGAAAATACACTTCACCGTACTTTACGAGATAAACAATAAAAAACGTAAAAAATATTCCAATACCCCAGGTATAGGCTAAATCTTTAAATAAGTTAACCAAGCTGGTTTCATTACCTAAATAGGCAAATAGCAAAGGGTACACCGTATATACTATCATTACTACCAGGCTAAATCGTAGTAATGGGAATTTACCGGTATTTTTAAAGAGTTTGCTCATTGTTATTTTTTATCAATGGAATGGCTATGAAATTTTCAAACGTATTTGTATTTGTATATAATTCAATTTTTTTGTTTACCTGTGCATATCTATTTTCTAATTGCTGAAATGGCTGCAACACCCCACTACCCGATATTTCTTTCATCTGACCAGTATAAGAAAAAAGTACTTTCTTATCGGCAATTGATACAACAATATGTAAAGGATTGAGCACTGACATACTTGTTTTATTGATAATATACTCCATAATAACCAAAAAAGTATTGGGTATAATTAAATATAATGCTGACTCATCATGGTGCACATTAATATCTACAAAAAGCTTATCAGCATAACGCTGTTGAATTAAGAATATATAATTTTTTAAAAAAACAATTTCATCTTTCATAGGAACCCATTCTTTTTCCCTTTGATCAAGCAAGTAGCGATATGTTTTCGATAATTTCTCAATGAATTGCTCAGCTATATCGGCATTTATTTGTACCAATGAACTTAATATGCTAAGACTATTAAATAAAAAGTGAGGATTCAACTGGTTCTGTAAAGCCTCAAAACGTGATTGCGCATATTCTTTTTCAAGTCTGCTTACCTGTGTTTTTCGTTGTTCCATACTTTTAAAAGAATTGAATCCGGTAATTACAACATAGGTTAGCATCAAATAGGTATGTGTCATGGCCAGTAAGTTTCTTAGGCGCATTTCAAGTGAGTCAATATTAGCTTCAGGTACTACAATTAATTTTACAAATAGAAAATAAAAAATGCTTTTTAATGCAAAGCCACCCAAAAAAACCACCGGTATTTCAATAGCATATCGTTTTATTGATAACGTATTAGCGGAAAATTTTTTATTGAAAAACTGTATGGAATAATATACAAAGTACATGGAGGTTACCATATCAACTAACAGAAAAAAGCCTTCTCGTATAATGCTCCGAAAATCTAATAAAGGCCTGAAACTTCCTGTATTAATAAATGCAAGAGATGCTAAAAAGAGGAAAAAGAATACAATACCACTTATTGGCAACCAAAAGTGTACACTACCGGTTATCTTTTTTACAACGTTTATTTCAATTTTACTTTGCAACATTTCAATTATTTATAGGCTCAGGAAACATACTATTGCACCAAGCTTTTGCTTATTCAGCAATGATTTCATGCTGTTAAAATGCATTAAAAAAATTACATAAATGCCAATATTACTTCCAAATAAACTAAAATATTGGAAGAATGCCTTTAAATGACAGATGAAAAATGTTACAAGGATGGGTTTGAACTGCAATAAACAAAAGGTAACTAAATAAAAAATCCCACAATACTGCGGGATTTTTTGGGTGGAGAATACCGGAGTCGAACCGGTGACCTCTTGCATGCCATGCAAGCGCTCTAGCCAGCTGAGCTAATTCCCCATTTTACTTTTAGGATTGCAAATGTATAGCCTGATGCTTGTTGCACAAAATTTTTCTTCCTCAAATTATTAGTATCAGTGTACCAATAATGATAAGCAATGCACCAATGGCCATTTTTAAAGTAACTACTTCACCCAAAAAAACAACTGATAATATAATGGCAATGGCTACACTGGCTTTATCAACCGGGGCAACTTGAGCCACACTACCTAACTGCAAAGCTTTAAAATAAAACAACCACGACAAACCGGTAGCTATAGCAGACAAAACTAAAAACAACCAATTTTGACGGGTTAATGCTAAAACACTGCCTTGTATATTTCCTTTAAAAAGAGCAATTCCCCATGTTAAGATTAAAATAAAAGAAGTACGAATGGCAGTAGCCAAATCACTATCAATATGGCTAATTCCCTTTTTAGCAAAAATGGCTGTTAAGGCCGCAAACAAAGCTGAAAGCAAAGCATAAATCCACCACATTAGCTAAGATTTTTGTTGAAATAAATATATAAAAAAACCTGTAAGTACAAAGTTCGTGCCTACAGGTTAAACTTAAGATGATTGTAAAACTTTGCATGAAAGATTATCCTGCAAAGTTTGCCAATGCTACTTATTCCCAAATTTCATCTTCGCCTTTTAACCAACGTTTTACAGCTGAAGTGGTAACACTTTTCGGACGTTCAATGGGGAACCCTAAAGCTCTATCCCAACATAAGTTGGCTAATACACCCAATGCACGGCTTACCGCAAATAATACAGTGTAAAATTCATATTCAACCAATCCATAATGTACTAATAAGGCACCGCTATGTGCATCTACATTAGGCCATGGATTTTTTATTTTACCTAATGATTGTAAAATTGGTGGAACCGTTTCATAAATTTTCCAAACGGTGTTAACCAACTTATCGTCAGCCATGTGTTTTTTACCAAATTCCATTTGTGCAGTAAAACGAGGGTCAGTTTTGCGCAACACGGCGTGTCCGTATCCTGGAACAACCTTACCGGCCGCAATGGTTTTTTTCACATAATCCTCAATTTGTTCTTTTGAAGGATTATCGGTTCCTAATTCTTTCTGCATTTCAAAAATCCACTTAATTACTTCTTGATTGGCTAATCCATGTAATGGACCTGCTAAACCATTCATACCCGCAGCATAACTTAAATAAGGATCGCTTAATGCACTGCCAACCAAGTGCGTAGCATGTGCACTTACATTACCACCTTCATGGTCAGCATGTATGGTCATATACAGGCGCATTAATTCTTTAAAGCTTTCGTCTTCAAAACCCATCATATGTGCCAAATTACCTGCCCAATCCAATAAGCCATCGGGTTGTATATGTTCGTTATTTTTATATTTACGACGATAGATGTAAGCGGCTATGCGTGGTAGGCGCGCTATTAAATCCATTACATCATCATAAGTAGGATTCCAATAATCTTTTTTGCTAATGCCTTTTGCGTATTCACGGGCAAAATCGCTTTCTGTTTGCAAAGCCATTACACCAACTACAAACATCGTCATAGGATGTGTTGAAATGGGTAAAGCATCAATGGCTTTAAACACATGTGTAGGCACATGGCTTCTACGTTGCCAAACATTGGTAACATGATGTACATCTTCTTCAGTTGGCAATTCACCAATTAACATTAAATAAAATAAACCTTCGGGTAAAGGTTCGCCGTTAGGAATAGCAGTTGGTAAACTTTTTTGTAATTCAGGAATAGAATATCCGCGAAAACGGATACCTTCTTGCGCATCTAACAAACTGGTTTCAGAAACCAAACCGGTAATGCCCCGCATTCCCTGATAAATTTGAGCAAGTGTTACTTCTCCAATTTTTTTATTACCATGTTCCTTTAATAATTCTTTTATTTCTGCATTGGCTGCATCGGCTTTTAATTTAAACCTTTCTTTAATAATTCCCATAGTGCTAAATTTTATGTTCGAATAATTGTATTTATTGCCTTTTTGAGGTATGCAAGCAAAGAGCTGGCGGCTTAGCTTAACTGATTGAAAAATGGAGTGCAAAGTGTTTGCAAACTACACATAACAATTAGCGGCTATAAAGGTAAATGAACTTAACAGTTGTAACAAATGAATTATAGAAATGTTACACTTTTATAACAAGAAATTAATGCTTGTAAATGGGTTATTTGGGCGCTTTCCTATATAAGTAAATAACTACGAATAAAAATAGGAAATTTGGAATCCATGGTGCAATGGAAGGTGGCAAATTGCCTTTAGTTGAAAAAATGGTTGAAAATTTATCTGTAATAATAAAAAGTGCAGCAATAATAAAACCCACCGCCAAATGCAAACCACTGCCCCCCCTTACTTTTCTTCCGGCAACAATTGCACCAATTAAGGTAAGTAAAATAACGGTTATGGGGGTAGCATATCGCCTTCCTGCTTCTACTTTTAATTCATTTAATCCTTCGGCGCCACGCAGTTCCTGTAATTTGATAAAGCGAGCCAATTCAGGCGAGGTAAGTTTATCTTTTGTGTATTTATCTTGGCGTATATCAAATGGCGTAAAGTTTAAATTTTTATATAGAGCCGGAATTAACTGCACATTTTCGCCCAAGGGCAGTAAAACACGCTGAACAACATATTCCAATTTCCATTGTTTGGTTAATGTATCCCACGAAATACCTTCGGCACGTGTATTTTTAACCAACTGATTATTGCGAATTTCATCTAAAAATACAGGTCCGCCGCGCTTGCTTACTGTATCGTAATTATAAATTCCGGCATACGTAAAAGTATCTACTTTCATATAGAAATCGCTTCCACTGCCATTGCGGCTTTTGGTTAGGTTTTCGTATGAAGAATTGGGATCCAAATACTTAGCCTCAAAATTTCCGCGTATTACATTGGCTTTTGGAACGATGTATAAATTGGCTGCCAAAAGCATTAAAGCCAATAAAATACCCGCCATCCAATAAGGTCTTAACCAGCGATTATAAGTAGTGCCACTGGCTAAAATGGCAACAATTTCACTTCTGCCAGCCATTTTAGAAGTAAAAAATATAACAGCAATAAATATGAATAAAGGAAATAACAAAGCCAGAATATAGGGTACGAAACCAAAATAATACTGGGTAATAATTTCCCGAGCAGTTAAACCCGATTTGGCAAAATCGTCGGCTTTTTCACTAATATCAACTACTACAGCAATTACAGTAAATAGAAATATGGAAAAAAAGAAGGTAGATAAAAATTTATTAATGATATACCAGTCTAATTTTTTCATATTTATTATGCGTCCTTATTAATGAGTGCGATTCAGGCAATGGAAAGGTTGGTGGGCAAATTGTAGCAACAACACATTTTTCCGTATAAAAAGCCTAAATAAACCGTTGCAAATATAATTGAGATAGCACATGAATGAAGCAGAAACCTGTTAAAGATGGTTCAATGCCATTCAAACCATAAAAAAACATCCATTAAAATGGATGTAGGGGGAACGTATTTCACAGGTAACAGATTAGTAAGTAACGTAAAACTAATTTTAATTTTTTGAAAAGCAAATCAAAAAACTGCACGGTGGATAACTGTTGAATAACTATTGGATTATACACATTTTCTATATAAAAATTATATGTATATTTTATCAATTATTGCAGTTAACCCTCCAGAAACCGGTTGAATTACAAGCGTTGCTTTAATATGGGTACCATTTCCTGCTTCCAAGCATAAAAATTGCCGTTTAAAATTTGGTTGCGTGCCTCGCCAACTAACCACAAATAGAAAGAAAGATTGTGCAGGCTGGCTATTTGCAAAGCCAAAATTTCATCGGCGGCAAATAAATGCCTTAAGTAGGCCTTTGTATAGTAGTTGCTAATGTTGGAAGTAAAGCCATCATCTATTACTGAAAAATCGGTTGCCCATTTTTTGTTCTTGATATTGATTACTCCTTTCGAAGTAAATAGCATACCGTTACGACCATTTCGGGTAGGCATTACACAATCAAACATATCAACACCCAAAGCAATGCTTTCCAATATATTCCACGGGGTACCCACTCCCATTAAGTAACGGGGCTTTTCAACAGGCAAAAATTCACAACAAAGGGCAGTAAAATCGTACATCATAGCTTCAGGCTCACCTACCGATAAGCCACCAATTGCATTACCGGCGGCATTTTTATCAGCTATATATTGAGCTGAAGCAGTTCTTAAATCTTTATAAGTTCCTCCTTGCACAATGGGAAATAAATTTTGTGTGTATCCATATAAATCTGGCGTTTCCTTTAAACGGGCAATACATCTATCCAACCAACGATGGGTTAGTTCCATACTATTTTTGGCGTATTGATACTCAGAGGGATAAGGTGGACATTCATCAAAAGCCATAATAATATCCGCACCTATATTTCGCTCAATATCCATCACATTTTCGGGTGTAAACAAATGCCTGCTGCCGTCAATATGAGATTGAAAGGTTACCCCCTCTTCCTTAATTTTTCTTTGCGATGCCAATGAAAACACTTGGTAGCCGCCACTGTCGGTTAATATAGGTTTATGCCATCCCATGAATTGATGTAAACCCCCTGCCTTATTTAAAATTTCAATACCGGGACGCAAGTATAAATGGTAAGTATTTCCCAAAATTATTTGCGCCTTAACATCTGCATTTAATTGCTGTTGGGTAACTGCTTTTACTGAACCTACTGTACCCACTGGCATAAAAATGGGAGTTTGAATGGTTCCATGATCGGTAACTATAGTACCTGCCCTTGCTGCACTGGCACTATCTACTTGTTGAATACTAAATTGTAAAGCTGGCATAAGTTTGCAAAAATAAGTGTATGGTGCTTTTGGTGTGCTATTGGAATAAACATGTTTGCAAAAAAGCCATAGGTTACGCAATTGTTATCCACAATATGAATGGCCAGTGCCTACAAGTATGCTTGTCAACTATTTTTGCAGAATGACAATACCTTTACCCTATCCCATTGCATTATATATTTTTATTGCCTTTTGTGCATGCATTGCCATTCAAATATTGTATTATTTATTTTTATTTAGTAAAACGGCATTTTATAAAACAAAAAATTATTATGATGAGGCACTCAAACCACTATCGGTTATTGTTTGTGCCCGTGATGAGGCGGCTAATTTGGTAAAAAACTTACCGGGTATATTGGTGCAAGAATATCCTGCAACGCATGAAGTAATTGTTGTGAATGACAATTCAACCGATGAATCGAAATATGTATTAGAAGAATTGAAAGCCGTATTCCCCAACATTCATCATATTGAATTAACACAAGAGGCTAAATTAATTGCCGGAAAAAAATTTCCATTGTCAATTGGTATAAAAAGCGCCAAGTTCGAATATTTGTTATTAACGGATGCCGACTGTGTTCCCGCCAGCGAGCTATGGATTAAGAAAATGCAGGAAGCTTATAACCCTAACACTGAAATAGTATTAGGTTATGGTGCTTATCATAAAAAACCGGGCTTTCTAAATAAAATTATTCGCTTTGAAACGTTTCATACTGCCATTCAATATTTTTCTTATGCTTTAGCAGGAATGCCTTACATGGGCGTGGGTAGAAACTTAAGTTATAAACGCGATGTATTTATACGCAACAAAGGTTTCTCATCCATGAATCAAATACCCGGCGGTGATGATGATTTATTCATTAACAAAGTAGCTACTAAACACAACACTGCTGTTGTAATTGATCCGGAAGCATTTACCCTAAGTGAGCCCAAACAAACTTGGCGTGATTGGATGAAACAAAAAAACCGCCACTATTCCACTTCAAAATATTATAAGTTTAAGCATAAGTTTTGGTTGGGCTTATACACTTTCAGCTTTTTTTGGATATATCCATTATTGGCTGCCAGTATAATATTTTTTAATTGGTGGTTGCCATTGTTGGTTTTTGCTTTTAGGTGGTTAATTCAAGGAATCATCTACTATAAAGGCATGAAGAAATTAAATGAATCTGATTTGTTTCCGCTGTTTTGGTTATTCGATATTTGGATGTTCTTTTATTACATATTGTTTTTCCCTGCTTTATGGAAAAAGCCTAAAAAAACATGGAACTAAGCTTTGGTGCTATTAACTTTACCATATGCAGGAAATATTAAAATATTTTGATGACTTTTCTGATAAACAACTACAGCAATTCAATGCTTTGGCAGGATTGTATAAAGAGTGGAATGAAAAGATTAATGTTATATCCAGAAAAGACATTGACAGTATTTATTTACACCATGTACTTCATTCATTAAGCATCGCGGCCATTACATCCTTTCAACCCGGACAGGAAATTATTGATATTGGCTGCGGTGGCGGTTTCCCGGGCATACCATTAGCAATTTTTTTTCCTGAAGTACAGTTTCATTTAGTGGATAGCATTGCCAAAAAACTTACTGTGGTTAATGCTGTTTGCGAGTCGGCAGGTATAACCAATGTTACTACACAACATACACGAGTAGAACAAATTAAGGATAGAAAATTTGATTATGCTATTAGCCGTGCTGTAGCACCTTTAAAAGATTTATGGCAATGGAGCAAACCATTGTTAAAAAAATCAACACCCCATGCATCGGAAGATATATTAGCCAATGGGTTAATCTGCTTAAAGGGAGGTGATTTGCATGAAGAAATTTCAGCAAGTTTAACCCGGCCAACATTGTATAGCATTTATGATATTTTCCCGGAACCTTATTTTGAAGAAAAGTTTATAGTTTACGTTAAAAAATAAGAGGCACCTATTGAGTGCCTCTTATTTTTTCTGCATCATTTATTTGGTACCATTAATTCGGAATTACCAACTTGTTATTACTTCTATTAACATCGGCCATACGCTGCGAAGGATCAATTTCAATGGAACGGATATCGCCAATATTTCTATTAATGGTGAAATTATATTCCGGGTCGGTCCATTTCCATTCTTGATGAACTATACGCGGTGTGGCATCTTCGGCGGGTTTTATTCCATACATTAAATTCATCGGTATATAATGCATTTCAGAAGTACCATCCTTATAAGTAATTAACACATCAATGGGCATAGGCATTTTACCAATGCGTTTTAAAGTAATTTGAGGCTTACCATTTACCAAATCAATATTACCAATTCCATAATCAATGGTTTTAGTTGAATATATCCAATACTCCTTATACCATTCCAATTCAATGTTGCTTACTTTTTCTGCCACACGAATAAAATCGTTAGCATTTGGGTGTTTAAATTTCCAGGTATTATAATAGGCTAATAACACTTTGTTGCGTAAGCTATCGCTAATAATGTAGCCTAATTGCTCTAAAAACACAGCGCCTTTGCTATAGGCGGCTAATGAGTAAGCAAAATTAGTGTTGAAGTGATCGGCATGGGTACTCATGGGTTCTTCATAAGGACTACGAGCTAATGCAAAATAACCGGCATAATTTTCATATTGATTTTTGGGCAGTTTATCAGCATCTTCAATAACCTTATTTTTCAAATAATTTTTAACAGGGATACTGGTGTAGGGCGATTGTTGTGCATAGTTTTCATTATACCAAGCCATTACTTCAGCTTCGGCATACGAGGTAAACCCTTCATCCATCCAGGGATACAAACTTTCATTGGTACCCAAAATTTGTTGGTACCAACTATGCATCCACTCATGAAAAACGGTGCCTAAGCTGGGTCCTTTAATTAAAGTAGCCATGGCGTACTCCATACCACCATCACCGCCCTGAATAAAGGAATATTGTGGATAGGGATAGGGACCAAAACGTTTTTCCATGTATGGCAATACTTTTTCAGCACTCCACAAAACATTATTCCAAGCACTATCGGCATGTGCATCACCTGCCTTATAAAATACGTTTAACGTTAAACCGGGTCTTACTTTTTTTGATAAATGTTTATAATCAGGGTCAGCAGCCCACACAAAGTCGTGTACGTTATTACCAATAAAATTCCAAGTAAGTGTGTTGCCTTTATGTTCGGGTACTTTAACACCGGGGGATTCATAACCAAATCCTATTTCATTAGGTTTTTGTAATACGCCGGTTGCTGCAACCATATAATGTTTATCAATAGTAATTTTTACATCGAAGTTTCCCCAAACACCATAAAATTCGCGGGCAATGTAGGGATTTGCATTCCAACCCTGATAATCATACTCAACCATTTTAGGATACCATTGGCTCATACTATACCGCACTCCTTCTGCATTATCGCGGCCGCTTCTCCTAATTTGTAAAGGAACCTGCGCTTTGAAAGCTACTTTAAAATTAGCTTTACTATTGGGTAAAATTGGGGTTGATAAAGGAACCTCTAAAATGGTTTCGTGATAAATCATTTTTTGTTCAACACCATTCATAGTAACACTTGTAACACTATCATAACCAATTTCGTTGGGTTGTAATTTGCTAATTCTGTCTTTTACACGGCTATCCCAATCGGGAATGGGATTACCATTTCTATCTTGCCGAGTAGCTATTTTTCCTAACTCACGGCTTCTAACATCCATACTACTGTTAGGCTGAAAGGCATTCCAGTATAAATGAAAAAATACCCGACGCAAAGTATCAGGTGAATTATTGGTGTAAACAATATTCTCACTACCTGTAAACCGATTCGTTGCAACATCCATGTTTACATCCATTTGGTAAGCAATGTGTTGTTGCCATCGTTCAGGCTGGGCAAAAAGCATTGATGTTGCCCCCAAACCCATCAATAATAAAATTGATATTTTCTTCATCATGTGCAAACAATTTTTAAAATTATATTATTTATATACCACAACAGTATTGAATATGCCTTGCTAATACTGCTTAACAAAGTATAGCAAGGTAAAATAAATATTTTATTTATGCAGTTGAATTTGCTTTATAAAGCAGGCGCATCCTTTTGTAGTTGCCCTTTGGTATTAAAATACAAATAAGTTTTGCGAAATGCGTTTTTGCGAACTTCAATCCGATACAATACTTCATTATTGAGTGAAGTAATTTTTTGTACCAACAAAATTTCCCAATCGTTGAATTTGCTTTTATCGAAACCATCCTTTATTGCATCATTTAATTGATCATAAGGCATTTTGCTAATGGTTTCTAACCATTGGCCCTTGTTGTTGTACTTCACTTGCATTACCGTATCGCCATTTTGAAAATTTGCTTGAAAATTGGTAAGGTTATCTTTCCAACTAACCTGCGCAGCTTTAGGAAATTGCTTAGCAAATGCGTCTGTAACTTCAGATGGAATTTTTCTTAATTGGGCTTGAGAGGATATAGAAAAGCCAAAGAAAAGAACAGCAAACGCAACGATTATTCTTTTTATTTTCATACAGTATTTATTTTGCATATTAAAAAATTAGTCATTTTTGCCTTCAATTACCAGCACTATTTCACCTTTAACACCATGCTCCTGAAAATAATTATGCACTTCAAGCAATGATCCGCGTATATGCGTTTCAAACATTTTAGATATTTCTCTACTCACTGAACAATTTCGCGATTCGCCGAAATAATTCATTAATTCCAATAATGTTTTTTGTAGCCGCATAGGGCTCTCATATAAAATAATTGTTCGTTCTTCCTGCGCCAATTTTGTTAATAAGGTATGTCTGCCTTTTTTGGGTGGCAAAAACCCTTCAAATGCAAAGCGATGAGCAGGTAAACCACTTACTACCAATGCAGGAACAAAAGCAGTTGCGCCGGGTAAACAAAGTACATTGATATTGTTTTGTACGCAAGCTCTTACTAACAAGAATGCCGGATCGGAAATACCCGGTGTACCTGCATCGGTTATTAATGCAAATACTTTACCCGACTGCATTTGTGAAATTAAATGGGGAACTATTTTATGTTCGTTATGTTGATGGTAAGGCGAAACCGGTTTTTGAATTTGGTAATGTTGTAATAAGCGGGCTGAAGTACGTGTGTCTTCACACAAAATAACATCGGCACTTTGTAAAACTTCTATGGCACGAAAAGTAATGTCTTTTAAATTACCTACAGGTGTAGGAACTAAATATAAGCTAACCTTTTGCTGGTTTGTTGATTGTTGTACTTCCGCCATTACAAATACTTAATTAACCCTGCACCATTTCAATTTCATAAAATTCCATAACAGGGTTGGCTAATAATTTTTTGCAGGCTTCTTCTGCTTTAGTTTTAGCGCTTAATTCAGATTCGGCCTCAATTTGAAGTGTTATATGTTTACCAATTCTTACATCGGAAATTCCATTTAAACCCAAGTTGTGTAAACCGCCTAATACTGCTTTTCCTTGTGGATCTAATAAATCTTTTAATGGCATTACTTTAATTTGCACGTGGTAGGTCGTCATGATGTGATGCTTTGTTTTAAAAGCAAAGATAAAACTACATAAGCTATAAAAGTTACCGGTACGGCCATCCATCCTAAAAATAGTGCAATAATAACAGCAATTAGTGCCAATATTAGGAATGGCCATAATTTTTTAAATTCCAATTTTTTAAATTTCAATGCCATCATAGGCAACTTAGCAACCATTAAATAACTCAAAATAATAATTGCGGCATACAAAAACCACTTGTTTACCATTAACTCAATTAACCATGCCTTGTTAGAAAACCAATAAATTAAAGGAAAAGAAGCAACACATAAACCAACTGCAGGAATAGGTACGCCCTTAAAATAGTGGGTTTGTGTATCATCTATATTAAAGCGAGCTAAACGAAAAGCACCCGCACAAGGAATTAAGAAAGCAGGCAGTAACCATAATACTGATACATCTAATCCATTAGGTTGTCCTGCGTAAGCCCTGCGTAAAAACTCATAAAAAATCATTCCCGGTGCAACACCAAAGCTAACCACATCAGAAAGTGAATCCAATTGTTTGCCTAATTCAGAAGTGGCCTTTAATGCACGAGCCACTAATCCATCTAAAAAATCAATTACAGCGGCTATGCCAATACAAACACTTGCCCAAAATATTTTTTGTGGAATTTCTATGGTTTGTTGACCTGTGTCATCAACACTTAACATTAAACCGGGTTGTAATATCACAACTATGGCAATACAACCAAAAACCAAATTTAACAGCGTAAAAATGTTGGGAATTTGTTTGTGCATAACAGGGTTATAATAAATTGGTTTTATTTTTTATGTTGCATTAATTTTTCAATTTCTTCTACCGTAATTGGAATATTTTTCATTAAATCGGTATTACCATTTTTGGTAATCCAAACATTATTCTCAATGCGCACACCCATTTTTTCTTCTTCAATGTAAATACCGGGTTCAACGGTAAATACCATACCCGCAGTTACGGGCTGCAGGCGATTACCTAAATCGTGTACGTCAATACCTAAATGATGCGAAATACCATGATACAAGTATTTGCGATAGGCCGGATTATTTTTGTCTTCGTTTTTAACATCAGCTTTGTTCAATAAACCAATTTTTAAAAATTGCTTAGTTGCCTCTTCCCCTACTTTGTTATGGTAATCGGATAATAATATACCGGGTTTTAAAATTGATTTTGCATAATTATGTAAGTGTAAACAAGCATTGTACACTTCTTTTTGTCGTTTTGTAAATTTACCATTTACAGGAACTGTTCTGGTTAAATCGGCGCAATAACCACCATATTCTGCGCCAAAATCCATTAAAACAAGGTCGCCGTCTTTACATTCCTGATTGTTGAAAATATAATGTAACGTTCTGGCATTGTCACCACTTGCTATAATGCTGTGATATGCAGGCCCTTCAGCACGTTGACTTAAAAAGCTTCTGTAAATTTCTGCTTCAATTTCATATTCCGTAACACCGGGCTTAATAAATTTTAAAAGATGCCGAAAAGTGTTTTCCGTAATATCGATGGCTTCTTGAATAACGGCTACTTCTGCTTTGGATTTAATGCTTCGTAATTGTTTTAATATTTTGGCTGCCCTTTTATATTCGTGTAAAGGATAACGCGCTTTCATTTCATCAATAAACCTGTATTCATTCGTACGAATCAGTGATGCTTTTCTGTCGTTTTCATTTGAATCGAGATAAATTGTATCAACACTATGTATCCATCCCTGTAACAAAGCTTCTATGCTATCTAACCATATAATGGTTTCAATACCAGAAATAGCCTGTGCTTCTGAAATGCGCAGTCTTTTTCCATCCCATTTTTCTTTTAGTTCATTGGGTCTTACTAAAACCAAAACTTCTCTAAATTTTTTTTCAGGATTATCTGGATAAAGAATGACCATGCTATCTTCCTGAGTTATACCGCTTAACCAATACAAATCGCTATTTTGTTTAAAGGGATGTAAAGCATCACCATTAACAGGAAATGCATCATTGCTAACAAAAATAGCAATACTATTGGTTTCCATGGCTTTTATAAAACGATGCCTGTTTTCAGTAAACAAATCGGCAGGTAAAGGCAAATTTTTCATATGCAAAATTTAAAATGGAAAGATAATTCATTCAAGCGAATACTATTATAATTTATGAAAGGCATTAACAGTTATTTACCATGACGCATACGAATAAAAACAAATAGAAAACTAATTTAATTTTAAAGATTATTATGATATTAAAAACAAACTAAGAAGCATACCCAAAATAAATAACCATTTAAAACCGATTAAATTGTAATAAAACAGCAATAGATAACATGAAACTGTTAGTTTATAGCCATACATTTGAGTTTCATAATGTTAATTTTTCAAAATATTTCACGAACCCCCGATTCCTCGGGGGTTCCTTTTTTACATAGCCTTATTGGAAAATGCTAAAGGCAATAAGTTTGTTGCATTTTCTACAACAATAATCTCACCCGATTTGGAAGCTAAAATTAAACGCATGGTATGACCATAACGACTTTGGTGCTCTATTATAGCCTGCCGACACATACCACATGGTGAAATAGGTTGTAGGCTACCATTCCTTTCTGTATCATAAGTAATTGCCATTGTGGTGATATAAGCATCAGGAAATAACGCAGCAGCAGAAGCCAGTAAGCTTCTTTCCGCGCAAATACTTACCGGATAACTGGCATTTTCCTGATTGGTTCCCGTAACTATTTCACCATTGCTTAATAAAGCAGCAGCCGAAACACGAAACTTTGAATAAGGTGCATATGCTAAAGCAGTATTATGCCTTGCTTTTTCTACTAATTTGGCATCGGATTCAGGTAATTCATTGATATCATCATAAACCTGAAAGGTAAATTCAATGTGCTTTTTGTGCATGTAATACAATTTTAGTCAAGCAATTATTACCAATAAAAAATCCTTGTATTAAATACAAGGATTTAAAAAAGTGAAAATAAAGATAACTAATTTATCGATTTAAATATTCGTTTCCATCTTGGACCATTATCCCAACTAAACCAAATGAGTGAGGCTTTTCCTACAATATTAGGTTCGGGTACAAAGCCCCAAAAACGGCTGTCTTGGCTATTGTGTCTATTATCACCCATCATCCAGTAGTAATTGTAATGGAAGGTATATTGCTTTTCAGGCTTGCCATCAATAATAAAACTTCCATCTTTTTCTTCTAAAGAATGATGTTCATATACGCGAATTAACCGTCTGTAAAAAGCAATATTATTGGGAGTTAGCGTAACAGTAGCATCTTTTTTGGGAATATAAATAGGACCATAGTTATCTACTCCCCATCCCAAAGAAAGCTGGTAAGGAAAAATACTGTAAGTAGCTTCAGATGAATCAAAGGGAATAACAAAGCGTTCAACCGAAATAACGTTGGGCACTTTGCGTAAAGTTGTAGCATCATCATGCGTTAAGGGCATATAATAAGCACCACTTTGGCGAAACATATTTTGTAAATCTTCGTGCAGTTGTTCGGTTTTTTCATCGTTACGCACATCAATATTGTACTGAGATTTCAATATGTCAAAATCAAGCGGATGGCCATTTGTTTTTACAACATAAGTGGTTTGAGAATAGGTGGGTTGAAATGCTCTTTGACCATTTACGTATAGAATACTTTCTTTTACTTGAATGGTATCGCCCGGCATGCCCACACAGCGTTTAATATAATTATCTGTTTTATCCATTGGGTGAACAATGATATTATCTCCAAATTGTTGCCATACAGCATCACGTCCCTGGCGACGCACAAAATCGTAATAAGGTTGTGCGGAACCATAGCCAGGTAAATTAATAATGGTATCACCTTCCGGGAAGTTGAACACTACTACATCATTTCTTTTAATAGGAGTATAACCCGGCAAACGCATGTATTTTAATTTAATCCAGGTTAAGTATGAAGGAGTTGTTTCACTTAATGGCATGGTATTATGAACAAAAGGAAATGATAAAGGTGTTTCAGGAATACGAGGCCCATATGCCATTTTGTTTACAAACAAAAAGTCGTGCACCATTAATGTTTTTTCCATACTTCCCGTTGGAATTACGTAAGCTTCAAAAATAAACGTGCGAATAATAGTTGCCGCTACTATAGCAAATACGGCAGCGTCAATCCATTCACGTGCAGCTGATTTTTTATATTGCTTTACAACTTTTTCACCACCCCACTTTGCATTAGCCGAAAAACCTAAATAAGGAAAATAAATAAATGGTAGGAATACAACTAAGGTGTGTTCAATTAAATTAAACCTACCAAAGTGCATAGTAAAAATAATGGTTATCCAAATTGTAATAAATTGCCCTGCAATAGGAATGAATTGCAACCAAAACCACCATTTTTTTATATTACATTTTTCTACAATTAGCCAGGTATTGTAAAATGGAATAAATGCTTTCCACGCTTCTATTCCCGCTTTTTGAAACATGCCATACATTCCAATATGCCAACCAATAATACCAATAATGAAGAGTGCTATACCCATACGTAAGTTTTAAATAAAGCTAAATTTTCTTTTGTTTTTTGCTTTTAACAATGTTACAAAGCTTGGTTTAGATTTGTTAAACAAAACCCAAACTTATATTAAGCCGGTAAAGCATAGTTGGTTACATCGTCAACAGTGATGGTTTTACCCGATAATATGACTAACCTTTCAATTACATTCCGTAATTCACGAATATTACCCGACCATTTTTTGTTTTGTAATGCTTCTATGGCTTTTTTATCAATCACTTTTTTTGCTTCACCATATTCCTCGGCAATATCTTCTAAAAATTTTTCAATTAATAAAGGAATATCTGAAACACGTTCATTTAATGATGGTACGTGTATTAGAATAACGCTTAGCCGATGATATAAATCTAATCGGAAATTTTTTGCTTCCACTTCCTCCAATAAATTTTTATTGGTAGCGGCAATTACCCTAACATCTACATTAATTTCTTTATCACCACCAACTCTGGTTATTTTTCCTTCTTGCAATGCTCTTAACACTTTAGCCTGTGCCTGAAGACTCATATCGCCAATTTCATCGAGAAACAAGGTGCCACCGTTAGCTTGCTCAAATTTGCCAATACGTTGTTTAATGGCAGAGGTAAAAGAGCCTTTTTCGTGACCAAATAATTCACTTTCAATTAATTCGCTCGGTATAGCTGCACAGTTTACTTCAATTAGAGGTGCATTGGCTCTATTACTTTTTTCATGTACCCAACGGGCTACCAATTCCTTTCCACTTCCATTTTCGCCGGTTATTAAAACACGGGCATCGGTGGGTGCCACTTTATCAATTGTATCTTTAATTTTTTGAATAGCTTCGCTTTCACCAATAATTTCCTGAACCTTGCTTATTTTTCTTTTTAAAACTTTGGTTTCCTTTACTAAGGTTGTTTTATCCAAAGCATTGCGAATGGTTATGAGCAATCTATTTAAATCGGGTGGTTTTGAAATATAATCAAAGGCACCTTTCTTCACAGCATCTACAGCTGTTTCAATATTACCATGCCCACTAATAATAATGATGGGTACTTCCGGCTTTTCAAGCAATGCCTTCGATAAAAACTCAATGCCATCCATTTTGGGCATTTTAATATCGCATAATACCACATCGAAAGTTCCGGCTACAAATTTTTTCCAACCATCTTCTCCATCAACTGCCTCTTCTACCTTGTAGCCTTCATTACTAAGAATATCTTTGAGCACACTTCTAATAGCACGTTCGTCATCTATTACCAAAATTTGTGACATATAACTACTTATAGTTTTTGCTAAGATAAGTGTTTCGTAATTGTTTTAAACAGAACCGCCGTTAAAGCCGCCTAAAGCTGTAGTTGACAACCTACATAAAAATTACGTAATGGAGCAGGATTATAATATCGGCCACCTGCTGCATTAATATCATTTCCCAGGCTATATTGCTGATTTAGTAGATTATCTGCTCCTACAAATGCATTCAATTGCCATTTTCCCCATTGAAAGTTCTTGCCCATTTTCAGTTGTAAATTTTGATAGCTACTAGCAAATACTGAGTTGGCATCGTTTAAAGGAATAGCACTTGTAGCAAATAGCATGATATGCAAATAGTATGCATTGCGAGTATCCACATCAATTCCACCGCTAAAATTATTTTTGGGCACTCCCGTAACAGCATTTCCCGAGTATTCGGTATTTCCTTGTTTGTAATTATAAAAATGATAGGGCTGATAGCTATAGCTTCCCCAAACAGACAATTTTTTTATTAGCTTAAAAGGCTGTTGCAAAATTTTATAATGAGCAGTTACCTCCACTCCTTTTTCCATGGCCCCCCCGGCATTGACAAAATATTGCTGACCCTGTGCATTAATACGCATCACTATGGCATTTTGCAATTGAAACCGATAGACTGCCACATCAAACTGCAATGCATTATTGAGTAAGCTACCTTTAAATCCTGTTTCTAAGTTCCAACCATATTCAGGTTTCAATTCGGAATGAAAAATTCTATCCTGCGGAAAAAACTCGGCCAAAGTAGGTGGCGAAAAACCTTTAGCGGCAATGCCGTACCAAGTTATAGCGCTATTAATTGCATAACTTACCGAAAAACGCGGTGTTATTACCTGTTGGTTTTGTGTTCGCAAGTCGTGCAACATAGTAGTATCAGTTAATCTGCGATAACTGAGTAATTGATTATTGTAACTGAGTCCGGCATTAAAAATTAATTTATACAATTTGATTTGCAATTGCGAGAATAAATACCACTGATTTGCAAATAAGTTATCTTTAAATTGAACTGCTCCTGCAACACCATTTAAGTTGTTATAATCATCAATTCGGGAATGATTATAAAGCCATTCCCCCCCATTGATCCAAGTTATATTGAATTGCTTTTTTTGCAAACGATAAATAAATTGTTCGGATAAACCGGTATTGGTTTCATCTCTATTTTCATATTTAGTTAAAAACGGATTAGTAATGGCATTGTGATTTAACATAACAGTGGCCTCATTAGAAAATGCGGAACTGATTTTCCATGTATGATGCACTCCTACCAAACCTGTTTTATCATATATAGCAGATTTTTGTTGTACAGCACCGGGAATATTACCCGATGGTGGCCTTGCAGAAGTAGGATTTTTAAGCATTTCAGCCAATGTTAAACCTCCCGGCGTTTGGTAATACATATTGGTATAATAGGCTAAAACATCAAAGGTTTGCGAATTAGTTTGCCATTTTCCGACCCAATTATAAGTATCCCTTCTAACGGCACTCTGTTGACGATAACTGTTTGATTGTAAATGGCTTTGCTGTAAGGTAGATGCAAATTGCTTGTTTTGATAGGTGTAACCTGTGTTTTCAGCCATCAAACCATACGAGCCGCCGGTGATACCTGCTGTTACATGATGCTGCACCTCATTACTAAAATTTGGAAGCGAATTCATTAATAATACACCGCCTGTTCCTGCCCCATAAACACTGGAAGAAGGGCCTTTGATAATTTCCATGCTATTAATCTGGCTAACATCAATTAAATTTAAATACGTATTTCCACCTCCATCAGAAATGGGAATATTATTCCAATAGACTTTTACATTTCTTACACCAAATGGAGAACGTAAAGTACTGCCTCTAATGGAAAGACGATAACTACCCGGAGAACGTTCTTCCATTCTTACCCCGGCAACGGAGTTAATGGCAGGCAGTAAACTAGTGGGCGCAGTTTTTTCTATATCTGAATGGCTAATAATGGCAACAGCAGCAGGTGCCTCTTTCCATTTATTATTCAACATAAATGCATGCACCGTTACTTCCGCCAATGTATCATTACCAAATGCAACTTGTTTATTTACTGTTTGCGCATATACTTTTTGAAAAAATGCTATTCCAATAACTAGTGCTAAATATTTCATTATTATAATCTGGTTAAGATGCCCGCAAATACAAGCATAAAATTAGGCCATTTAACCTGCCTTTACTGAGTTGATTCAATAATTAATGAAACAAAAAAAATCCCGAAAAATTTCGGGATTTTATATTAAGAAACATTTACACTTATTTTTTCATGTACATCACTTCCTTAGCTAACTTAACGGTACGCTCAACATCAGGAATAGCTAAAGCTGCTAAGTTGGGAGCATAGTGCATTGGAGCATCAGCACTTGTAATTCTACGAATAGGTGCATCTAAATAATCGAAGCCCTCTTTTTGAATACGATAAGAAATTTCAGAACTTACAGAAGCAAATGGCCATTGCTCTTCCACAATTAATAATCGGTTAGTTTTCTTAACGCTTTCTAAAATGGTTTGCCAATCTAAAGGGCGAATAGTTCTAAGGTCAATTACTTCAGCATTTACACCTTCTTTTTCTAATTCAGCAGCAGCTCCTAAAGCAACTTTCATCATTTTATTAAATGAAACGATAGTGATATCTGTACCCGATTTTTTGATGTCGGCTTTTCCAATGGGAATATAATATTCTTCATCAGGCACTTCACATTTATCACCATACATCACCTCACTTTCCATGAACATAACTGGATCCTCTTCATAACGAATGGCTTGTTTCAACAAACCTTTTGCATCATAACCATTAGAAGGAGAAATTACTTTGATTCCTGGAATATTGGCATAATAACTTTCGAAAGCGGTTGAGTGTTGCGCCCCTAATTGACCGGCACTACCATTGGGACCTCTGAAAACGATGGGGCAGGAAATTTGTCCTCCGCTCATGGCTAACATTTTTGAGGCAGTATTTAAAATTTGGTCTAAAGCTAAAACAGCAAAATTCCATGTCATAAACTCAACAACCGGCCTTAATCCATTTTGAGCAGCACCTACAGCTACACCTGCAAAACCCAATTCGGTAATAGGTGTATCTATGATACGTTTAGCACCAAATTCTGCTAACATACCCTGGCTAACTTTATAAGCACCATTATATTCAGCAACTTCTTCACCCATTAAAAACACTCTTTCATCTCTTCTCATTTCTTCTTGCATGGCCTCTCTTAGTGCCTCTCTAAAAGCTATTGATCGCATAAAATTATCGGTTAGTGAAATTTGAGTAGCAAAAATAGAAGATTATCGGGTATAAAACCAAAAACTGGCTATTTCATCAATAAAAAAGCCCTTTGAAGCTTTTCAAAGAGCTTTTTTTAAAAGTTAATAGGGTATTAAAAAACGTTATATCCATAACTAATGTAATACAACCCACCAATTTGTGCATTACCAAAACCATTAGTGTAGTAATGATTCAACAAATTGGTTCCACCAATTTTAATCATTGATTTGGTTGCAGGCAATTTAAAGGTAATTACCCCATCAATAGTTGAAAAGGATGGAACTGTGCCGGTACCAAATGTGCCTTCATAGTAAAAGCTATCTTGATAACGGTACATCAAACTAAAGCCTAAGCGGTTGTTTAACAAAAATCCGGAATTGCTAAACCCAATATTTGTTCTGATTTTAGGCGTATTGAAGTAAGACACAAAACCAGAAGGAAGACTACCAATTTGATCAGAATACAAATTAGCATTTACAGAGAAATTCCTTGGCAATAAATATTGTACAGAAGCACCCCAACCATTTGTAGAAACATTACCCGGGGTATTTACAGAAATGCTGTAAATAGTACGTGTTGCTGCTGCATTACCAGAAGTACCATTTGGATTTAAGCCTAACAAACCTAATGGTGAACCATTTTGAGATTGTACTACAGTTACACTACCCAAAAAATCTTGGTACGTAGCCCAATAAGCATAAACATCAATTAATAATTTTTGTGCTATTAAGCCTTTATAACCCACTTCGAATGAATTAGAGGATTCCGGTTTAAATTTTCCAAAATTTTGCACCTGCAATAATCCGGGGTTAGGTGTACCTGCTTGAAGGGAAGCACCAAAAGCTTGTACACTTGCCAACGTGTAGGATGGATTATTGTTGAAGTTATAATAATTACGCAACTGTGGTAAACCACCCATTAAACGAGTACCCCCACTTACTAACAAATTAATCCATTGGTTTTGAGTAGATGGGAAACGATAAGCTGTTTGATAAGAGAAACGCAAATTGTGGTTTTTGGCCAGTTTAACAACTGCAGAAAAGCGAGGCGTAAATTTTCCATCAAAATTGCTGTTTTTATCATAACGACCGGAAGCAGTTAACTTTAATACATCATTGAATAATTGTTGTGATAATTGTGCATAGGCACCTACTTCATTGATGTAAATTTTACCGGCAGTATCAGCAAATAAAGTTCCTTGTGAATTTAAAGCATATTGTTTCCAGTTTCCACCCACCAATAAATCGGTTTTGGTTTTTTCCAAACCTAATGCATGTGTTAAATTGTACTGTCCTTCAACCATATACAAGGCGGTTTTATCAACAAATAAGGCACCACCTTTAGAAATGGGAGTTTGTACTATTTTTTGGAATAATGGATTATTATAAATGGCACCTGTTGGTCTACCAGAAGCTGCATCGGTAGTTGCACGGGCATAAATTTGTGCAGCAGCATCACTTAAAGCAGCTCCGCCTAAAGCAGCCGGTAATCTTGACTTAATATAATTCTGAGTGTATTGTGAAAACCATCCTGTTGCCCCACCACTAGGTAACAATGCTTCATTAAACAAGCGAGCAGCAATGGTTGAGTTGTAAGAATCTCCTGCATTTTCCTGAGTTGTATAAGCTCTTAAAAACCAGTTTTTGTTCTTCATTTCAATTTTATATTGCCCCATCTTCAGGTTCTTTAAAGCATACCTGTCTGAACCGGTATAAACGGTACTACCTGTACCCCAATTTCCTTCAGCAATTAAATCAGTACGGCTGTTAATTTTATAAACTGCCTGACCGGAAATTTTGAAATTGTAAGTGGTAGGCGCAATTACATATTTTTCATCAAAACCTGTACGAGAAACATTTTGATTAGCAGGAATAGTTGATACAATACCATTAATAACAGAACTAGGTACCCCTTGTGCAATGAAACCTTGTCCAACTTGTTGTGCCAATGTATTAAAAGTAATACCACCGGCACTTATCAAATTCGTTTCATCTCCATAAACGTTTACACCATCATAAGCGGGGTCAGAATCGCGGGTACCCGGAATCACCTGACCATTAGGTGTACCTGTAGTGCGAGAATAATCACGTTTATCATTAGCTAACCAATCCTGCGCCTGCACATATTGCGTAGCAATTTTAAATGCAAATTTGTCAGAAACTTTTTTAGCCCAACGTAAGCTCCAATCGTAATAAGGAGCAGCATTACGTTGATAATTATCAACATGGTTTACACCCTGCTTAATTTGAAAACTTAAACCTTGGTATTTAAAAGGATCTTTACTGTTGATTAATACAGTACCATTCATTCCTCCAGGACCGTACAAAGCTGAAGATGCACCGGGAAGTAATTCAATGCTTTCTACATCTAACTCAGTTAAGCCAATTACCCCACCTACCGGGAAGTTTAAACCGGGCGCCTGGTTATCCATTCCATCTACAATTTGGTTTAAACGTAAATTACCATTCACATTAAAACCACGAGTACCAACCGATTTAAATGTTAAACTAGAAGCTACAACATCAACTCCATTTAAATTTCCTATAATATCATAATAGTTTGATGCCGGAGCCTGACGAATTGTAGATGCGCCAACCCTTTCAATAGTTACAGGAGATTCGATAATTTTTTCAGGCACACGTGAAGCAGCTACAACCACTTCTTCACCTAATGCATAATGTGGTTGAATACTAGTTTCGATAGGTGAACCTGTAAAATTTACTTCTTTTGTGGCATAACCTACAGAAGAAATAACAAGTGTGAATGGAGGTTTTTGTGAGGTGGTAAATTTGAAATAACCTTTCTCATCGGTATAGGCACCACTAGTACCTCCTTTAATTGTTACAGAAACAGAAGATACAGTTTCATTATTGTTGGCATTTTTAATAACCCCACTTACTACAGTAGGTTCCTGACCAAAAGATAGCTGTGGAAAAATTAACCAGCATACCAAACATAATGATAGCACCAATTGTAATTTTCTCATATGGCAGATTTTGTTTTAAGCAATATAAAAAAATGTTGGCTGAATAAAAAAATTATTAAAAAAATAATTGGAAAAAAATTTGGAAATCAATCACATCCAAAAAAATTAAATGTACAGTTTTTTAAATAGCTACTTGTATTTTTGACGTATGACAGCAACATATCAATTCCCAAAACAAACAAATTTTTATAAAGGCAAGGTAAGAGATGTTTACACCATTGCCGATAATACACTGGTTATGATAGCCAGTAATCGTATTTCTGCATTCGATGTAATTTTACCGAAACCTATACCTTACAAAGGGCAAGTATTAAACCAAATTGCAGCACATATGCTGCATGCTACACAAGATATTTGCAAAAATTGGTTATTAGCTGTTCCTGCACCACAAGTAAGTATAGGGAAAAAATGTAACCCATTTAAAATTGAAATGGTTGTTAGAGGAAACTTAACCGGCCATGCTTGGCGTACTTATCAATCGGGCAAAAGAAGTTTATGCGGTGTTCCTTTACCCGAGGGCATGAAAGAAAATGATTTTTTCCCTTCACCCATTATTACCCCCAGTACAAAAGCAGCGGAAGGACATGATGAAGATATTTCAAAAGAAGCTATTATAGCACAAGGTTTGGCATCAGAGCAAGAATGGGAGCAATTAGAAAAATTGACTTTAGCATTGTTTGCTAGAGGTAAAGAATTAGCTGCTAAACAAGGCTTAATATTAGTTGATACCAAATATGAGTTTGGAAAAATTGGTGATGAAATTTATTTAATGGATGAAATTCATACACCTGACAGCTCACGTTACTTTTATGCCGATGGGTTTGAAGAAAGGCAACAGAAGGGTGAAAAACAAAAACAATTAAGTAAAGAGTTTGTAAGAGAGTGGCTAATTGCTAATCATTTTATGGGTAAAGCGGGAGAAGTGGTTCCTGAAATGAGTGAAGAATGGATTACCACCATACAAAATCGTTACATTGAATTATATGAGAAGTTAATTGGTGCTAAATTTAAACCTGAACCACTTTCCGAAGCGGAAACTTTTGAAAAAATTGTGGCTTCATTAAAAGAAATTGGCGTTTATTAACTAAACGCCATTTATTTCGTCAAGACGTGGCCGTAAGCGAGCTTTAGATTTATGGAAAATATTTTGCCCCTTGTCTATTCCCTTACGTAATTGTTTTTGTCGTTCAAGCGGCAAGTTCAGTGTATCGGCACATTCCTTACTACAACAACCATCGTAAGTTTTGGCACAATCTTCACATTGTATAAACAACAAGTGACATCCATTATTCTTACAATTCGTGTGTGTATCGCAGGGCTTACCACATTGGTGGCAACGGGCTATAACATCATTCGTAATTCTTTCACCCAAACGATTATCGAAAACAAAGTTCTTACCTTTAAAATAACTTTCTAAACCAAGTTGTTTCGCCTGCCTGGCATAATTAATAATACCCCCTTCTAAATGATACACATTTTTAAAACCTTTGTGTAACATGTAAGCACTAGCTTTTTCGCAACGAATACCACCGGTACAATACATGATGATATTTTTGTCTTCATTACCTTTCATCATTTCAACTGCCATAGGAAGTTGGTCTCGAAAAGTATCAGATGGTACTTCAATTGCCTTTACAAAATGGCCTACTTCGTATTCGTAGTGATTACGCATGTCAATTACTATCGTATTCGGATCTTCCAGTAATTTATTCATGGTAACAGCATCAACATATTTGCCCTTTTTGTACATATTGAAAGATGGATCGTTAATACCATCTGCCACAATTTTTTCACGTACTTTAACTTTCAATACCCAAAAGCTTTTGCCATCATCATCAACCGCAATATTTATTCGCAAACCATTTAAGGCAGGAATACTGTATAAAAAGTTTTTCATGGCCTCAAAATTTGACTCAGGTACACTTGCTTGTGCATTAATACCCTCTTTAGCCAAATAAATACGGCCAAAGACCTTCAAGGTATGTAAATTCTTGTACAAATAATCGCGGAAAGCAGGCGGATTTTCAATTTCAAAATATTGATAGAAACTTACAGTAATACGTTTTTCAGTTTCTTGCATGAGGCGTTGCTTTAACTCCTCATTGTTAATACGGTTGTGCAACAATGCCATAGTAAAATTACATTTCAGACTTTTTATTGCTTTACGGCAACAAAAGTTCCATTAACAATATGGACCCACTTGCAGGGTGGGCAAAATATCAGCGCAAAAGTATCAATTTTAAACAATCAATGTAGTAAAATTTGAACTTAAAAAAGCTAATAACATGGAAAGGTTAAATTTTCCTAATTAAACTACCTGTTAAAGCAGCCATTCCGGCAACAATACCACCTACCAATGCTGTTACCAAAATTATAGCTATAGAGGAACCATGAAGTGGTAATATTTCGGCTACTTTTTTCGACAAAATATGGTTATTAGCCGCATCAATCAAAAATGCCCAGATTCCCCACAATAAAAACAAAGCAATAAATGCAGCCAAAAAAGCTTTGTAAGGTTTTTGATGAATAGCCAAAGCTACTACGAATGCACATATAGCAAAGGTATACCAAGGAAATGCTGCATATAAACTAAAAGCAAAACTCAAAAGTGCTGTTATTAATATAGATATTACGAATTTCATATTCAATTATTTTTATTTTAGTTATGCGTTAGTGCATTGTAAATGCCATTTTATTTCTGAGCTCTTTTCAGCCATATCACGTGTTAAAAAAAGCAATGGATAATATTTTCCCGCAGCCCATTGTTCAATAAAATTATCATAATAAAAACTGCCGGGATTGCCGCTTTGTCCGCCGGGATAAACACCATATGCCTCCGTTTTATCTGTTAAATGCACAATCATCCGCCAACTGGGTCCGTGATTTGAAGTAGTAGCATTAATAATATTGGTTCCACCGCCTATTGGCACATGTAGTTTACTAAAGGCAGGAATTTTCAATAAATGACCAATGTAGGTATCTTTATATTTTCCCCAAGGCAGTCGCCCATCTTTTTCAATATCTTCTAATGCGGCACAAGCTTTCTTACATGCTTGTTGCACTATGGTTTGCATATTTTCTTTTACATCTTTTGTGCGAATATCATCAGCAAAAATATAATTGGTATCCTTTATCATTGCTTCTACTAATGTTGACTGATCGGGCCACATGTACGGCAATCCGGTACTGTTTAATTCATCGGCATAGGTGCCTACAAATACACTATCCCAAAAACATTCAAAAATAGTTGGCGCAGTAGCATCATAATCACTCACCAAATTCCATGATTTTAATTTGTCAATATATCTCTTTTCAACAGGGGTTAGTTGCTTTTCATCTAAATATTTTAACAAAGCAGGGCGTGCCATTTCAGCAAAAACATTATAGTTATTGGTTTGCATATGCATCATATCTTCCGGAGTTATATTTTGCATTTGCGATAAAAATCTATTGATAATTATTCCACGATAAATAGGAAAATTTCCTTCACGGCCTAAATAGTATGGATAGGTAGTATCTACCGCCATTTGATTGGCACTGCTCACAAACCCTCTTGCCGGGTTATACATTAAAGGATTTTCTTTGTTTGGTATTACCCCTTGCCACATATAACTACTATCCGTTCCGGGCATTACAAACTCGCCTTGGTGTTTCCATTTAGCAATAAAAGCACCTTGTTGTTGAATAGCTATATCTCCATTTTTGCAGGCAAATGCAAAATTTTGTCCAGGGCATTGAAAATAACCAATGGCATTTTGATAGTCGTTGTAATTTTTAGCACGATTTAAACGATAAAATGAGGCTAATTCATTACTCCCATCGTGTGCTTTCCAGCGAACAGCATAATAGTGACCATCTTTATTTTTACTTTGATAACTTTTATCATACATAACCGGACCAAATACTGTCATGGCTAAAGTTTCCACATCATCCGGCCCATCTTTTACTTTTATAACTTCTTTTCTTATTTCAGCCTTTTTCCATTCGTTATTAAACCAGTACTCTTGCATGGTACTGTCTTTAAATTTCATTTCATAAAAATCTTTTACATCTCTACCGGCATTGGTTACCCCCCAAGCACAACTGTCGTTAAAACCTATAATTACGCAAGGTGCACCCGGAAAGGTAGCGCCATAAGTATTTTGTGTGGGTGTGTTTATTTGTATTTCATACCAAAGTGATGGAAGATTTAAACCTAAATGTGGGTCGTTACATAAAATGGGGCGCCCGCTTTTGGTTTTTGTTCCATTAACAGCCCAATTGTTACTACCATTGTTTTTATTGGGAATAATGGGTGGAATGGCTGTTGTATTACCACCGGCAATACCATAATAAACAGAATCAATATTGGCAGGAATTTTAGGTATGATAGAAGGCTTTTCGAATTTGGTTCCAATAGGCAAAATTGGATCCAATGAATCAGCTCTATCGGGAAATAATTTTTGAAACAAATTGTATCCCAACAAATTTTTGGTATTCGTCATCAATAAATCATCATCGCCCTGTCCGGTTAAATCGTACGACATGAATTTTAGAAACAAAGCAGAACGCATGTTGGTCCACATTTCAGGTTGCACATTCAATAATTTAAATTCAATGGGCAATTCAGAAGGTTTTAATTGTTGAATATAAGCGTTCACCCCTGCAGTATAAGCATCCATCGCTGCTTTAATCTCCGGGTCGGCTTCCATTACCTTTAATGAATTTTCAGCTGCATAAACCATACCCAATCTTCTAAAATATTTATCTATGGCTAATCCGTCTTTACCAATCATTTCACTCAAACGCCCTCCGGCAACGTTTGTTTCAAACTCCATTTGAAACAAACGGAATTTAGCATGCAAATAGCCTTGTAAAAAATAGGCATCCGCATCATTTTCTGCGTATATATGTGGTACCAATCTATTATCGAAATAAACATCAGCTTTTCCTTTTAGTTGCGGCAATATCAATTTACCGCCAAAATTGGTATTTTCAGTTTCGGCATTTTGCCAGAAGCCTAGTTGTGGCGATAAAAAATAACCCAAACGAGGGGTTTTCGATTTTCCGGCAGGTAACTGAACATTTAATACAACAATTAAAGCAATGGTAATAATTGCGGCTATTGCAGTGTAAACATATTTCATAGACAAGATTTGTTTCAATGGTTTTTAATCAGCACTATCTTGGAATTAATGGCAAATAATCATTATTCATACCCAAATGCAAATGATTGTTGATTGAAAATAACAAATTTTTGCATACATCAACAAATTTGTTACAGAGATTTATGAAGCTTTCATATTGTTCAATAATTGCAACAATTGTTGAATCTCTTTTTTCGTATTAAAGGCATGCAAAACTATTCTTAGTCGCTCTGCGCCTTTGGGTACAGTGGGATATAGTATGGGGCGCACCGCCATTCCATTTTTTTGTAAATGTTGAGCTACTGTAATTACCTGTTCATTGCCGGGTATAACCACCCCTTGAATGGGGGTTTGTGAATTTAGTTTTTGAAATGGAATGTTTGCTTGTTGAAATTGTTGAATGTGCTGCTGCAATAAACTACGTGCTGATTCCATAGTTGGGAACAGTTGATACGACTTCATTATACCCTGTACCAATATGGGTGGCAAAGCCGTAGTATAAATAAGCGGGCGAGAAAAATTAATTAAATATTTTTTTAACCTGTTAGAACCTACAACCACAGCACCCTGGCATCCTAATGCTTTTCCAAATGTATGAATACGTGCAAACACACTGTTTTGTACTTGCAAGTGTTGGGTTAACCCCTCTCCTTTCTTTCCAATAATACCGGTTGCATGCGCTTCATCAATAATTATATGAGCCCCATACTTTTGCGATAAATGAATCAAATTTTGTAATGGACAAACATCGCCGTCCATACTGAAGACCGATTCCGTAACAATAAAAACATTGCCTTTTGCAATCTTTAATTTATCCTCCAACTGCTGCATGTCGTTGTGCTTAAATGAAAAACTTTGTGCAAAAGAAAGCCTTACTCCTTCGCGTATGGAAGCATGTGAAAGAGCATCGTATAAAATTGTATCGCCTTTTTGTGGTATGGAAGATAAAACGCCCACATTTGCGTCATAACCGGAATTGAATAGAAGTGCCGACTCTGTTTCATGAAAACCGGCAATTATTTTCTCCGCTTCTTCTATTAATGCATAATTGCCTGATAAAAGACGAGAACCTGTTGCACCAAATGCCAAATAATTGGAGGTTTCCTCATGAATCAACTGATTTTTCACAATGCCCAAATAATCATTGGAAAAAAAATCAACAGCATTCATATCGGGCAATTGCAGCTTTCGTAATAATCCAAGTGCAGTTCGCTCTTCAATTTTTTTATCAAGAAAATGGTCGTTATACATAAGTCAAAACTAATGAAATACTATTGTTTAACTGAATATGAGGAAAGAATACCTGAGGGTAGTAATTTTGCCGGGAATAATTTTTTATGGAAGATACCGTTGATGTAAAATCAATTTTAAATCTGCAATTAGTAACCGACCCACGCTGGGTACAATTGGCATCCATTAGTACGGAAGCTATTTTAACCGATCATGCTTACTGTGAACAAAAAGCAGCCATTTCATGTATTTCAATTATTCAGCACTATTCTTCCAAAAAAGAAATAGTGCATAAACTATCCCCCATTGTTACGGAAGAATGGGGACATTTTCGGTTGGTATTGCAAGAATTGGAAAAAAGAAAACTGAATTTAGGGAAGCAACGTAAAGACGTGTACGTTAATCAATTGTTAGCCTTTCAACAAAAAGGCGGTAGTGAAGAAGGACGTTTATTAGATAAACTTTTAACCATGGCTTTGATTGAGGCCCGCAGTTGCGAACGCTTTAAGCGACTTAGCGAAGGATTAGAAGATGCCGGTTTACGAAAATTTTACAGGCGCTTTATGGAAAGTGAGGCCGGCCATTATACATTATTTATTGAATTAGCTCGGTTGTACTTCCCTGCTGAAAAAGTAAACGAACGTTGGAAGCAATGGCTGACTTATGAAGCACAAGTAATGCAAAGCAATGAATTAAGAGGCGATAGAATACACTAATGATAAGACATATTTATTCATTGATTGCATTCGTAAAATAATCCAGCATATGGTGTAAAGGAAGGTATGGATGCACTTTCAACAATTGCTGTGTTAGGATAGCATATTTTCTTAAAAATGTTTGGTGCTGTTGTGATTTGGGATTTGATGAAACATGCCGCCTAGCTATTTGTATTTCCTCAATTTGTTCAATTAAATCAATAGTTTCAGCAGTCATACAAGCTTCTTTCAGCTTGGTCCAAACATATTCTGTTGCTGCATGGTTAGGGTGAACTAAATCTTCCGCATAAAAACGATAATCGCGCAAATCATCAATTACTAGTTCATAAGCAGGGAAATAATAAAGCTGTGGTAACTGCTCTACTAAATAATGCACAGCACTAATTAAAGCTGCTTTGCTTCGGTTATTATTAATTACACCTTCGCGTAAATGCCGAACAGGACTAATTGTAAAAATTACTTTTATGTTTTTATTGAATGCACCCAATCTATCTAACATAGTTCCCAATACAGTAATTACTTGTGTAGTATCCATTAATTTTTTTTGAAACCATGCGGCAGGTGCTTTATGATTATTTGCAGCAACGGTACCGGGTTTAGCATTGGCCGCTTCTGCAGTTAAAGTATATACCCAAGCAGAACCCAAGGTAACAATAAGATAATCGGCTGTTTGCAAAAATTGATGCGCATTAACAATTGAAGCATTCATTTTTTCTGTTGCTTCATCGGCAGTTACACCGGAAAAGCGACTATGAAATTGCCAGCTATGCCAACTTTCATTCAAAAAGAATAAATCAGCAGGGGTATATTCTTTTTTTGAAATAATGTTAATGATTGCTTCAGCTACACTTACCGGATTAAATAAAATTCCATTAGGATTTTGATGTACCCGGAATCCTGCATTGATTAATTTTTCACCTATGTTTTCTGTAAAACAGGATCCTATCAACATTATTTTGTGTTGATGATGAATAGGCATTGTTAATTTTTGAACATCAAATTCTGCATGAAATTTCATGAATAAAAAATAATACGGATTAAACAAAAATTTCGGCGGCCAGTTGAATACTTTTTTCTAGTGCAGATTGATTAAAATTAAAGTCTTTACCAATTTGTTGAAAGTATTCCATAATTACCAGGCTATCCATATTTCCTACCAATTCATCTTGCGCCATTGGGCAGCCGCCATAACCACGAATAGCACCGTCAAATCGAATGCAGCCACCCTCATATGCTGCAGATAGTTTAGCCATTCTATTTTGGGCGGATGCATGCAAATGTGCACCAAAAATAATGTTGGGATATTCCGGAATAAGTACTTCAAAAGCAGCCTTTATTTGATTTGGGGTTGCAACACCCACTGTATCGGCTAATGAAATAATGCCAATATTTTTTTGCACCATAGCATCGGCCCATTGCAATAATATTTCACCATTATATGCATCACCATATGGATTACCAAAGCCCATGCTTAAATACACCACCAAAGTTTTATTATTTTTTAAACACAATTCCTGAATAGCATCAATGGTATGCATACTTTCTTCTTGTGTACTGTTGGTATTGCGTAACTGAAAAGTGGGTGATACAGAAAATGGAAAACCTAAATAATTAATCTCATCAAACATTACTGCCGATTCAGCACCACGTATATTAGCAACTATGGCCAATAACTTAGTGTTTGTATTGTGAAGGTTTAAACCTTTTAAAACATCAACAGTGTCGGCCATTTGTGGAATGGCTTTCGGGGAAACAAAGCTGCCAAAATCAATAGTATGAAAACCAACTTGTAATAATTGATTGATATAATTTATTTTTTGCTGAGTGGGTATAAAATCATGCCATCCTTGCATGGCATCGCGGGGGCACTCAATCAATTGTATATTGGTCAATGTGTCTTTCATAACCTATGTAATTAGGATAATTTATTTGCAGTAATAGAACTAAACTGTCTCTGCTTTAATGCTTCATACAGTACAATACCAGCTGCAACCGATACATTAAATGAATCAAAATTTCCTGCCATAGGAATTTTAAAAAAATAATCTGCTGCTTTGGCTAAGTAAGGTTGAACGCCCCTACCTTCAGCACCCATAATAATACAGGCAGGTATAGTTAAATTTAATTCAAATACATTTTTTTCAGCTCGCATTTCTGAAGTATACACTTGTATGCCATTTAAATGCAGTGTATCTACAGCTTTCAACAAACTATTTACCCTACAAACTTGAATATGTTGTAAGGCGCCTGCGCTACTTTTTAAGGCCTCTTCATTTAATGCCCCAATACCTTTATCGGGAATAATAATAGCCTGTGCTCCACAACAAACAGCACTTCGTGCAATGGCACCAATATTGCGCACATCCGTAATGCCATCTAACATAACAAACAGTGGCGCTACACCCTGCTGCACAACAAAATCAATAACCTGTTGCAAATCCATGTATGGAACTAATGCCGCAAAGGCTATGATGCCTTGATGATTAGCCTTAGTTAATGTATTCAGCTTTTCAACAGGTACTAATTGAATGGGTATTTGGTGTTGTTTAGCCAATTGCTTAATGGTAGCAATAGAATCGCCTGAAGTATTTTTTTGCAATAGTATTTTATCAATAGCTCTACCCTGCTCAATGGCTTCTATTAATGGCTGCCTACCAATTATTAATGATGCAGATGATTTACCCATATTGCAAAATTAGGGTTTCCATTTGCCCTGCATCCATAATAGTTGCAGTTTTTGTAAAGCAATAATAGATACAGCATCTGTAATGGCTCCATTTTCAACCATTGCAAATGCTTGTTGTAATGGCACTTTTTTAATTTGTAATTCTTCCGTTTCTTCAGGCGAAGGCGAAAATTGTTGTAATTGTGTAGCTACAAACAATTCCGCAATTTCATCAGTAACGGAGTTTGATAAGTGTGCACTACCTAAATATTCCCATTTACCTGCCTTCAACCCGGTTTCTTCCAATAATTCGCGTTGGGCTGTTTGCTGTGGCTGTTCATTATCAGGACACCCACCCTCGGGTATTTCCCAACTGTATTGTTGTAAAGTAAATCGATATTGTCCCACCAAATAAGTATTCATTTCTTCATCAACCGGGATAACACCTACGGCTATATTTTTAAAATGCACTTTTCCATAAATGCCTTCATTACCAGAAGGATTAATTACTTGATAGTGGTGTAAGGCAATCCAATTATTTTCATATACTAAATTTTCACTCAGTATTTTCCATGGATTTTTTTCTGCTAATGGCATGACAATATTTTTATGATGAAGCAGTTACAAATGTAAGCACAAGAAAAAAGGCCATCAAAATAGAAGGCCTTTTACTATTTAGTGCAAGTAGTTAGCTATTTATTTAATACCGAAAGCCTTTTTTACTTTGGGTACATAATCTAATTTTTCCCAGGTAAATAATTCCACTTTCATTTTCTTCACTTTACCATCGGGTGATTTAAACTCTTTTGTTACTACTTCATTCTTACGGCCCATGTGTCCGTATGCAGCAGTTTCACTATAAATTGGATTTCTTAGTTTTAAACGCTGTTCAATGAAATAAGGACGCAAATCAAATAATTCCATTACAATTTTACTGATTTCTGCATCACTCATATTCACTTTAGCAGTACCATAAGTGTTTACATAAATGGATGTGGGTTGGGCAACACCAATGGCGTAAGAAACTTGTACCAAAATTTCGTCGGCAACGCCTGCTGCTACTAAATTTTTCGCAATATGGCGAGTTGCATAAGCTGCAGAGCGGTCAACTTTTGAAGGATCTTTACCGCTGAATGCACCACCACCGTGTGCACCTTTTCCACCATAAGTATCAACGATAATTTTTCTTCCTGTTAGTCCGGTATCACCATGTGGGCCACCAACTACAAACTTACCAGTTGGGTTAATATGGTACTTTACCTGATTGTTGAATAATTTGGCGTATTTTTTATATTTAGCTTTCACCCTTGGAATCAGAATTTCAATCATATCCTTTCTGATTTTGGCCTGCATTTTAGCTTCGGTATCAAAATCATCGTGTTGCGTTGAAACAACAATGGTATCAATTCTTACGGGTTTGTTATTGTCATCGTATTCTAATGTAACCTGACTTTTTGCATCGGGGCGCAAATACTTAATTTGTTTGTTTTCGCGACGCAAAGCAGCTAATTCAATTAAGATTTTTTGTGCCAAGTCTAATGAAAGCGGCATATAATCGTCGGTTTCATTTACAGCATAACCAAACATCATTCCTTGGTCGCCGGCGCCTTGTTCTTCTTTCTTTTGGCGTTCTACACCTTGGTTAATGTCAGGAGACTGTTCGTGAATTGCGGATAAAACGCCACAAGAATGCGCTTCAAACATATATTCGCTTTTGGTATAACCAATTTTGCGAATAACACCACGAGCAATTTCTTGCACATCTAAATATGCTTTTGAACGTACTTCACCTGCTAAAACTACTTGACCGGTTGTTACCAAGGTTTCACAAGCAACTTTAGAATTAGGATCGAATGCCAAAAAATTATCGATTAATGCATCGGAAATCTGATCGGCAATTTTATCGGGATGCCCTTCAGATACGCTTTCAGAAGTAAATAAATAAGACATGAATACTTGATTTTATAGATACGTTTGCAAATATAAGTGTAATGTTATTTGAAATGTTTGTAATTAAACCGATGTTCGTTTTATGTGCATAAGGTTTATTTAGCCAACTCCTGAAACAATTCAATGTACTCAGAAAGATCGGAGTCTAATCCTTTAAATGGAACAATTGTTTTGCCTTTTAGTTTTGCAATATCATCAGCTAATTTTTTCTCAATCGTTTCATCACCAATGGTAACTGCATCGGCAAAATGCGCCCCCCCTTTGAATAGGGAAGTGTTATTGGCATCTTTATATAACTCTAAATCTTTTTCTTTTATGTTGGCGTTAATCACAGCCTTTTTTACAAAATCAGCACCTAAATTTTCTTGGAAGGTATTTTGACCTACTGTAAATACAACTTTACTATTGCTAAACATAGCTTCGCGTTTATACGCTGTTTTAATATAGGCAGGAATAAGGCCTGTCATCCATCCACTGCAATGAATAACATCGGGTGCCCATCCAAATTTTTTTACGGTTTCCAAAGCCCCTCTTGCAAAAAATATACTTCTCAATCCATTGTCTTCAAACCAATTCTCATCATCATCATGAAAAATGTGTTTACGTTTAAAGAAGTCTTCATTTTCTAAAAAATATACCTGCAATCTGGCATTGGGTAATGAAGCAACTTTAATTTGTAATGGATAGTCATCATCATCAACTGAAACATTAATACCCGATAAACGAACCACTTCATGCAAGCGATGCCTGCGTTCATTAATTACACCAAAACGCGGCATAATGCATCGCACTTCTAAACCACTGTCATTGCTTTTTATTGCAAGCCTGTTCACCACTTCTGCAAACTCTGTCAACTCTAAATAGGGCGACATTTCGGTTGCAATAAATAAAATTCTTTTCTTTGACATGAATTAAGTCAATTTACGTGAGGCAAAATTTAAGGGTGCAAAGTTAATTAAAATACACCAAATAGGTGATAAATGCCCTTTTATACAAAATAATTTTGAACAAAATGATTATTTGCAAAACAAAACAGGCATTGCAAAAAGTGCTTCAATCACAAAATAACCCCATATCTATTGGTTTTGTGCCTACTATGGGAGCATTACATAATGGCCACTTGGCTTTAATTGATGCCAGTAAAAAAGCCGGGAACTATACTGTTTCCAGCATTTTTGTAAACCCCACCCAATTTAACAACAAGGAAGATTTTGAAAAATACCCCATCTCAATTGAGGCTGATATTAACTTGTTAATACAACATCAATGTGATGTTTTGTTTTTGCCTACGGTAGCAGAAATGTACCCTGATGGCCCACAAATTCCCCATCATTATCCCTTAGATTATTTGGAACAAATTTTAGAAGGGGAATACCGTCCCGGCCACTTCCAAGGTGTATGCTATATTGTTGAACAATTGCTTAAGTTGGTCAACCCCACCCATTTATACATGGGTAGTAAAGATTACCAACAGTGTATGGTAATTCAATTTTTATTACAGTACAATCAACAACTTTCCAATATTCAATTGCATATTGAACCCACTGTTCGTGAGGCCAATGGATTGGCCATGAGTTCAAGAAACAGAAGGCTTTCAATTGAAAATTTTAACAAAGCTGCAACATTATTTCAAACCCTTGTTTTTATAAAACAGAACATAAGCCAATACACATTAGATGCTTTAATCAACATGGCTAAAACCAAACTCATAGAAGGCGGCTTTGAAAAAGTTGATTACATAAGCATAGCCGATGCCCACACGCTGAAACCTATTGAACAATTCAACCCACAACAACCGGCCATTGTTTTAGCAGCAGCATTTTTACAAAATGTTCGGCTTATTGATAATTTACCGCTTAACTAATGCTTTGAAAACTTGTTATAATCAAAGCATCTTTTACTTTTGCGCTCATTATGTTAATAGAAGTATTAAAATCGAAGGTTCACCGAGCTGTTATTACAGAAGCTAACTTGAATTATGTGGGTAGTTTAACCTTAGACGAAGACTTGATGGATGCTGCCAACATGATTGAAAATGAAAAAATTCAAGTGGTTAATGTGAACAATGGAGAGAGATTAGAAACTTATTTAATTAAAGGTCAACGAGGTTCGGGGGTTGTGTGTTTAAATGGTCCTGCTGCCCGTAAAGCCGCTGTTGGCGACATTATTGTAATTATGTCGTATGCACAAATGGATTTTGAAGCAGCCAAAACATTTAAACCACACGTAATATTTCCAAAAGCAGGAAATAAATTATAATTAATCAGGCTTCTGTAAATTGCAGTAAGAATTAACCTGCATGGCAAGAAAACTGAAGGTATTTATCAAATACTTATTTTTTTTAGGACTGGGCATTTTTTTGGTTGCCTGGAGCCTACATCAAATACCGGCCAATCAATGGAATGAATTTACCGGCGCTTTGAAGCATGCCAGGTACATTTTATTTATTCCTGTTTTTTTCATTTTAACACTAAGCCATATATTTCGTGCCTTACGTTGGAAAATTTTAATGCAACCTCTGGGCTATTTTCCTACACTAATCAATACCTTTTTTGCAGTTATGATTGGTTATTTAGCCAACCTTGCAGTTCCTCGGTTGGGCGAAGTTTTAAAATGCACCTTATTGGCCCGTTATGAAAAAGTGCCTGCAGAAAAACTGGTTGGTACTATTGTAGTTGAAAGAGCCTTCGATGTACTTTCTTTAGGCATTGTTTTCATATTAGCATTTTTAACCCAATATGAAATTATTGGCGATTATGCCATTCAATTAGTCAAACAACTGTTTCAATCTAAATCGGGTGGCGTATCGCTGCGCAAATTAGGAATTGCCATATTGGTATTAATTGTTGTAATATTTATTATCCGGCACTGGTTTCAGCGATTTGCACATCTTAAAATAGTTATTCAAATTAAAAAAATTATTAAAGGAATTTGGGAAGGGCTCATCAGTATTAAAAATGTTAAACAAAAAGGTTTGTTTATATTTTATTCGGCCGCTATTTGGTTATTATATCTTTTAGGCACATGGATTGGTTTTTATGCTACTATTGGAACCAGCGGTTTAAGCGTCCCGGTTGCTTTTTCTGCTTTGGCATTTGCCAGTATTGGAATGATTCTAACACCCGGCGGAATTGGTGCCTATGCTTACTTTATGGCCATGGTATTGGAAAAAAATGGTGTTGCCTATGGAATAGGATATGCCAATGGAACTTTACAATGGTTTGCACAATTTATAATTATTTTACTTTTGGGCTTTGTATGCCTTGGTTTATTGCCTTGGTACAATAAAAAAAGATTACCACAACAAACCCCTACAACCATTCATTGATATGCGATACACACAAGCTATTCAACAAAAAATATTTCATTTGGATGCACTAAAAGCAATAAGAGCCGGATGGAAAATGCGCAGTAAAACGGTAGCCTTTACCAATGGTTGCTTTGATATTTTACATGAAGGGCATATTTCTTCTTTATCTAAAGCTGCTGAAGCTGCCGATTATTTGATTGTGGGGGTAAATAGTGATGCCAGCACCAAACGTTTAAAAGGAAACGACAGGCCTGTAAATAATGAGCAAAGCAGAGCATTATTACTTGCATCATTAATAATGGTTGATGCAGTTATTATTTTTGAAGAAGATACCCCTTTGCAACTCATTGAGGCTTTAATGCCCGATGTTTTAGTGAAAGGAGGAGATTATACCATTGAAACAATTGTAGGTGCAAAAGAAGTAATGGCCAATGGTGGAAAGGTGCTTATTAATCCTATTATAGAAGGATTTTCAACAACAGGCATTCTGCAAAAAATACGGCAATTGGGTTAATGATGCTTTTAAATTCATACAATAAAGCCCCTAACTCTTTAATTAGGGGCTTTACAATATGTTTCAATTCAATTATTGAAAGGCCTCTTTCACCCTATCGAAAAATGATTTTTCATTTTTTCCGGGTTGAGGTTTGAAGTTGGGGCTTTGACTTAACTTTTCCAACATCGCTTTTTCTTCCGCAGAAACAGTTTGTGGTGTCCAAATATTTACATGAATAAGTTGGTCACCTTTAGCATAGCCTTGTACTTCCGGGAAACCTTTTCCTTTTAACCGAAATATTTTACCACTTTGTGTACCGGCCGGTATTTTAATTTTAGCCTTACCATCAATGGTAGGCACTTCAACCTGTGTTCCAAAAATAGCATCAGGAATAGAAATATGTAAGTCGTAAGCAACATTCAATCCATCGCGTTGTAATTCCGGATGTGGTTCTTCTTCAATTTGAATTAATAAGTCGCCGGGCATTCCACCACGTTCACCTGCATTACCTTTTCCGCTCATGCTTAATTGCATACCCTCTTGAACGCCTGCTGGTACATCAATTGAAATAGTTTCTTCACCATATACCCTACCTTCACCTTTACAAGCAGTACATTTATTGGTAATAGTACTTCCTTCACCATTACAAGTAGGACAGGTAGTAACAGTTTGCATTTGTCCTAAGAAGGTATTGGTAACTCGGCGAACTTGGCCTGTTCCACTACAAGTGCCACAGGTTTGAATACTGCTTTTATCTTTTGCACCATTGCCCCCACAAGTTGAACAAACTACATATTTTTTTACTTTAACTTGTTTGTTCACCCCATTGGCAATTTCCTCAAAGTTTAGTTTAATCTTTATTCTAAGATTACTACCTCTTTGTCCTGTAGGTCTTCTACTACTTCCACCACCACGTCTTGAACCTCCACCACCAAAAAAGCTACCAAACACATCTTCACCAAAAATATCTCCAAAATGGCTGAAAATGTCTTCCATATTTTGAGCTCCGCCAAATCCACCTGAGCCGGGCCCAAAGGCCTGATGGCCATACCTATCGTACCTAGCTCTTTTATCAGCATCGCTCAGCACTTCATAAGCTTCTGCGGCCTCTTTAAACTTTTCTTCGGCGGCCTTATCACCTGGATTTCTATCGGGGTGATATTGCATGGCCACTTTTCGATAGGATTTTTTAATTTCTTCAGCAGTAGCTGTTTTTGTTACGTTTAAAATTTCGTAATAATCTCTTTTTGTTGACATAATTTTTGGATTGTGGAGTAGTAGAAACTACCAATTTTTATTTACCAACAACAACCTTTGCAAACCGAATTAGTTTGTCGTTTAAGTAATAGCCTTTTTGTATTTCATCTAACACTTTACCTTTCAATGCTTCAGTAGGAGCAGCTATTTCGGTAATAGCTTCATGCTTTTCAGTATCAAATTCGTGCTGTAAACTATCCATTACTTTTAACCCTTTGCTTTGCAAAATGTTGCGCAGTTTATTGAAAACTAACTGTATGCCCTCTTTCTGTAAAGCAATATTATCCGATTCATTCAATTGTTTCTCAGCCCTGTCGCAATCATCTAATACTTCCAATAAAGCCACAATAACTTCTTTTCCCGCTGTTTGTTGTAACTCTATACGTTCTTTGGCTGTTCTACGTTTATAATTCTCAAATTCAGCCAACAAACGTAAATATTTATCTTTTTGTTCTTGAATTTCAGCTTCTAATTTTTCTATTTGGCCTTGTTCTGCCACAGGTTCATTTAAATGAGCAGATCCTGCTGCATTTTCGTCAGTATTTAATGTTAAATCAGTATCATTTACCTGATTTTCCTTCTCATTTACGTGTTTTTGATGTTTTTCTTTTCCTTGCATAGCTCAAATTTGAAGTGATACGTATTGGGCAATTTTTTTGCCAATTACACTTAAGCGGCAAAAATGGCAGTAGTTGCGCTTACTTTTGCAAAATGACGAAGGTTTTTTTAAACAAAAAAATGAATGAAAGAATTGCCGGTGGCCACCCTTGGATATTTGGCAATGAATTGCAACCAATACTTAATGATGCCATTGCCGCAGGCAGTTTAGTTGAAGTTTATACAATTGACAAAAAATGGATTGGAATAGGTTATTTTAACCCTAAATCACAAATTGCTATTCGTTTATTAACTAGAAAAAAAGAACCGGTTGATGCTCATTTTTTTTATAAAAGAATTATGGATGCTTGGCAATACCGTCAAAAACTGGGTTATAAAGAAAATTGCAGATTGGTATTTGGCGAAGCCGACGAACTACCTGCACTTATTATTGATAAGTTTAATGATTATTTTGTTATACAAACATTGGCATTAGGAATAGATGTTTGGAAAGCCGCCATTGTTGATGCATTGGAAAAAATTTTTAAACCCAAAGGCATTTATGAGCGCAATGATGTTCCGGTTCGCGAATTAGAAGGATTAACTCAACAAAAAGGCTTTTTGTCGGCCCCCTTTGAAACTGAAATCATTATAAGAGAAAACGGTTTGAAATTTTTTGTTGATATTGAAAACGGGCAAAAAACCGGCTACTTTTTAGACCAACAACACAATAGAAGTGCCATAGCACCTATAGTAAAACAAGCAAAAGTATTAGGTGCATTTACCTATACCGGCACATTTGAAATACATGCTGCACATTATGGAGCCACTTCGGTTAAAGGCATTGATATTAGTGAATCGGCAATACAACAAGCCAAACGAAATGCGGCGCTTAACCATTTAGAAAATAGTTGCCACTTTGAAGTTGCCAATGCATTTGATGTATTAAAGCAATGGGCTAAAGAGGAACAAAAATTTGATGTGGTAATGTTAGATCCACCGGCCTTTACAAAAAGCCGCCAAAACATTCAAAACGCTTTGAATGGTTATAAAGAAATTAATTTAAGAGGAATGAAATTGGTAGAAAATGGCGGATTTTTAGTAACAAGCAGTTGTACCAATTTGGTGAATGCACAACAGTTTTTGCAAACCATTGAATGGGCAGCAAAAGATGCTCGAAAAAAGATTAGGCAAGTTACTTTCCAAACACAATCGAATGACCACCCAATTATCCGTGGACTGGAAAATACGGAATACTTAAAATTTTTAATTGTTGAGGTAAGAGATAAATAGGAACCAATCCATTATTTCACCACCTGAAAACGCCCGGATTGTACAATCATGCCATTTTGATTGCGTAATTGATAAACATACATACCACGGTAATACTCATCTAAAGGAACAGTTATTTTGTTGCCATCTACGGCATACTCGTTCATTTTTTTGCCAATGAAACTAAAAATATATAGTGTGTAATTTTTATAATTTTGATTGGCTTCAAATTCAAAATTTACAAAAGAGGTAGCGGGGTTAGGATATACAGTCAATACTTTTACCTGATCGAAAGCATCGGGGAACGGGCTTTTTTCAGGATTAGCATTTCCTGCAAAAAAACTAAAGGCACATAAGAAAGTTAAGTAAAGTTTAATCATTCAGGCATACTTAAACAATGCTAAGTTAGCAATTAGGTTTGAATAAATATACTGCCTTAACAATTACTACAACATTTGTATGAACTTTTCAGGAAAGCTTGTAGAAAAGTTAAGGGAGCATTAACAAGTAATACCCCCTTAAAATACGGTTAAATAGCCTATAGGTATTATGCAGCCAACACTTGTTGAATAGCATTAAAATTAGGTAACTCACCGGCATTTTCTAATACTTCTGCATATTGAATATTACCATTGGCATCAATAACAAAAGCTGCGCGTTTACTTACGCCTTTCATCCAGCCAATAAAATTATCATATATTGCTCCATAGGCAGTAGAAACTTCTTTATTAAAATCGCTTAACAAGGGGAAATTCAATTTCTCTGTTTCTTTAAACTTAGCTAATGTAAAAGGCGAATCAACTGAAATGCCTAAAACAACGGCATTTGCATTGTTGTAAACAGCAATACCATCGCGTACTGCACATAATTCTTTAGTACAAACTCCCGTAAATGCCATTGGAAAAAATAGCACTATAACTTGTTTACCCTTGAATGAACTTAGTGTAACTTGATTTTTTTCCGTATCATATAAAGTAAAATCTGGAGCAGGCATACCTGGATGTAATTGCATAAATGAAGTTTTAAGGTTTAAAAATAGAAGTTATATTAAAACACACGAAAATTAAATTTGTTGCCTAGTCAACGTAAAGTAATTGAAATATTAATTTTTTAGTCTTCGCAAACATTGCTCCAAGCTGTGCTGCCATTCGGGTGGCTGAATGCCAAATACCTGCGTAATTTTTTCGGTATTTAAACCACTGTATGCCGGCCTTTTGGCAGGAGTTGGAAATTGTGCTGTTGTGATAGCATTTACTTTGCACGACAACTGCATATTTTGTTGTATGGCCAAAGCAAATTGATACCAACTAATTATGCCCTTATTTGCATAATGATAGATTCCGTAAGGTACTGATTGAATAGATTGGGTACTAAGTGTTGTTATTATTTTCATGACTGCTAATGCTAAGTCTGCTGCGTAAGTTGGACTTCCATACTGATCGCTTACAACGCCAATCTCATTTTTTTCTTTCATTAGACGTATCATGGTTTTCACAAAGTTGTTACCAAAGCTGCTGTATACCCATGATGTTCTAATAATGATAGCACTGGGGCAATTTGATAATGCCAGTTTTTCGCCCATATATTTTGTGTAACCATAGTAATTTATGGGATTGGTTAGACTTTCAGGTAAATAAGGCTGATTGGCCGTTCCATCAAACACATAATCGGTTGAGAAACTAATTAATACAGCATTATACTTTGAACAAGCTTTAGCTAAATAACTAACAGCATCAGCATTAACGGCATAGGCTTGTTGCTGATTAGTTTCGGCTTTATCAACGGCAGTGTATGCTGCACAATTAATACAAAACGCAGGTTTATATTGCTGAAAAAGCTGTAACACTTCAGTTTCGTTCGAAATGTCAAGTGTCTCTTTATCGCAAAAAACAAAACGAAAGTGTTGGGCAAATTTTTCGGATAACTGATGTAATTCAGTTCCTACTTGTCCATTTTTACCGGTTACTAAAATAAGAGGTAATTCCATATTCGAAATTTATAAAGTCCAGTATTTTCTGGAAAATATTTGGTTGGCATAAATTCCTTTCAAGTCAACAATTAAAGCATGCGGCAAAGTTATGTTGGCAAAATAGGCATCATCCAATGCTTTATATTCATTATGCGCTACGGCTATTACCACAATGTCGTAATTGTTTTGTATTTGATCAATCAATCCGAAACCATATTCTTTTAATAATGCTTCATGGCTAGCCCTTGGATCAGTAACATGCACCTGAATTTGAAGTTGCTGCAAGGCTGTTACCACATCTGCGATTTTTGCGTTGCGAATATCGGCCACATTTTCTTTAAAGGTGGCACCCATAATTAAAACCTTAGCCTGCTTAACCACATCAACCGCAACAATTAAATGCTGAATAATTTTATCGGCAATGTATTTGCCCATACCATCATTAATCATTCGTGCAGCGGTAATAATTTGTGAGTTGTAGCCTAACTTCGCAGCTTTGTAAGTTAAATAGTAAGGGTCAACACCAATACAATGCCCACCCACCAATCCGGGTGTAAAAGGCATAAAGTTCCATTTTGTTGCAGCAGCTGCTAACACCTCATGGGTATTTAATTCCATTTTATCAAAAATCATGGACAACTCGTTCATTAAACCAATGTTTAAATCGCGCTGGGTGTTTTCAATAATTTTAGCAGCTTCAGCTGTTTTAATGGTAGGTGCAATATGAATACCGGCTTCAACTATAGCCCCATACAGGGAGGCAATTTGCTTTGTAGCAGTTTCATTACATCCGGCTACCACTTTTATAACCTTTTGTAAAGTGTGTTGCTTATCACCCGGATTAATTCGTTCGGGCGAATAACCGTACATAAAATCTTCTCCGGCTTTTAATCCACTATTCTGTTCAATAACAGGAATACAATCTTCTTCAGTACAGCCCGGATAAACCGTAGATTCAAATACAACGGTACCGCCTTTACTAATAACATTGCCCAAGGTATGGCAAGCTTTAAGCAAAGGTGTTAAATTGGGAATTCGCTCTCCATTCACGGGGGTGGGTACCGCTACAATATAAAATGAACAGTTTTTTAAGCAATGTTCATCATTCGAAAAAGTTATGTTTAATGCTTCAAATGATTCCGCATTAAACTCTTGGTTAGGATCAATGTGTTGCTGCAGTAATTGAATTTTATTTACATCAATGTCATAACCAACCACTTTAAATTTTTTTGCGAAAGCCAAAGCCAACGAAAGGCCGACATAGCCCATACCAATAATAGCCACCGTGGGGTTGGGTTGCATACGCAATTGAATTTTGCAATTAATGCTGTGTAAATTCTTTCGGCTGTTTAAACAATTCTTCTTGTGGTAACTGTTTAAAATATTCGTAGGTTCTTCTTAAACCTTCACTCCTATCAATGGTAGGTTGCCATCCTAATATTTCTTTAGCTTTGGTAATATCAGGTTGTCGTTGTTTAGGATCATCAACAGGTAAAGGCTTATAAACTATTTTCACATTTGCACCTGTAAGTTTTAAAACTTCTTCAGCAAAATCTTTTAAACTTATTTCATTAGGGTTACCAATATTTACAGGATAAGGATAATCACTTAAAAGCAAGCGGTAAATTCCTTCAATTAAATCATCAACATAGCAAAAAGAACGCGTTTGGCTACCATCACCAAAAACCGTTAAATCTTCGCCGCGCAAAGCTTGGCCAATAAATGCCGGTAGTGCTCTACCGTCATTCAATCGCATACGAGGACCATATGTATTAAATATGCGTACAATTCTGGTTTCTAACCCATGATAAGTATGATAAGCCATTGTAATAGCTTCTTGAAAACGTTTGGCTTCATCATACACACCTCTTGGACCAATAGGATTTACATTACCCCAATATGATTCGTTTTGTGGATGCACCAATGGGTCACCGTAAACTTCAGAAGTAGAAGCAATTAACATACGTGCCTTCTTTTCTTTAGCTAATCCCAAACAATTGTGCGTACCTAATGAGCCTACTTTCAGTGTTTGAATAGGTATTTTTAAATAATCGATGGGGCTGGCCGGTGAAGCAAAATGCAGTATATAATCTAGGCGACCCGGAACATGTATAAATTTAGAAACATCGTGATGATAAAATTCGAAATCCGGCAATTTAAAAAGGTGTTCAATATTACGCAAATCGCCGGTAATTAAGTTATCCATTCCAATTACATGATAACCTTCTTTAATAAATCTATCGCATAAATGCGAACCTAAGAATCCGGCTGCGCCGGTAATTAAAACGCGCTTTTTTTCCATTTATTTACATTTTTGGGCGGCCAATACTTTCGTAATAAAAACCTTTATCCTGCATAGCTTTTACCTCAAACAAGTTTCTACCATCAAATATAACTTTATGTTTCATTTTTTGAACCATCACCTCAAAATCAGGAGTTCTAAACTCATTCCATTCGGTAGCAATAATTAAAGCATCGGCATTGTTTAAAGTACCATACTGATCATTAGCATATTCAATAACATTACCAATTTGTTGTTTTACATTGTTCATGGCTTCAGGATCAAATGCGGTAACTGTTGCACCTTCAGCTAATAATGCCTTAATAATGTATAAAGCCGGAGCTTCGCGTATATCATCGGTATTGGGTTTAAATGCCAACCCCCAAATTGCGAAGTGCTTACCTTTTAGTTGGTTATTAAAGTAATGCTTTATTTTAGGTAACAGATGTAATTTCTGGTTTTCGTTAACTGTTTCAACTGCTTTTAAAATTTTAAAATCATACTGCACTTGTTCAGACGATTTAATTAAAGCTTGAACATCTTTAGGAAAACAACTTCCACCATAACCAATACCGGGAAATAAAAATCGTTTCCCAATTCTTTCATCGCTACCAATACCCCGTCGAACCATATCTACATCAGCACCCAATTTTTCGCACAACTGTGCAATTTCATTCATAAATGATATTTTAGTTGCCAAGAATGAATTGGCTGCATATTTGGTTAATTCTGCACTTTTTTCATCCATGTAAATAACGGGGTTACCCTGACGCACATAAGGTGCGTATAGTTCACCCATTATTTTACGTGCTCTTTCCGAGGTAGTTCCTATCACTACTCTATCGGGTTTCATAAAATCATCAACAGCAACGCCTTCCCGTAAGAATTCTGGATTGCTTACTACATCAAATTCACCTTTGTAATGTTCAGCTATAGCATTCCGAACTTTTTCGGCAGTACCTACAGGCACGGTGCTTTTATCAACAATTACTTTATAATCAGTTAATAACTTGCCTAACTCTCTTGCTACACCCAACACATATTTTAAATCGGCCGAACCATCTTCACCCGGCGGTGTAGGCAAAGCCAAAAAAATAATTTGTGCATCTTTTATGCCTTCAGCTAAATTGGTAGTAAAATCTAAACGCTTTTCATTTAAGTTACGAATAAATATTTTTTCCAAGCCGGGTTCATAAATAGTTATGGTTCCCGATGCCAGCTTCTTTACTTTTTTTTCATCAATATCAATACAAGTAACATGATTACCGGTTTCGGCAAAACAGGTGCCGGAAACTAAACCTACATATCCGGTTCCAACTACTGCTATCTTCATATGTTGTTATTTACGAATTTTAAAACGTGTGAGCTAATATATTCTAATTGTTCATTATCCAATTCTGTGTGCATGGGTAAAGAAATAACTCTTTCAGTAAGCCAATCGGTAACAGGCAAATTCACTTCAGGCAAACCAAATGTGCTAAACATTTTTTGTTTATGCCCCGGTACAGGATAATAAATCATTGAAGGAATTTTTTGCTCGGCCAAATAAGTATTTAATGCATTGCGGTTTATTCCGTTCAATACTAAAGTATATTGATGATACACATGATTGGTATAATTAGCCACTCCCGGAGTTGTGATTGCAGCATTATTGGCAAAGGCATTGTTGTAAAATGCTGCAGCCGCATTACGAGCAGCAATATACTCGTCTAAATGTTTCAATTTAACATCTAAAATAGCTGCTTGTATAGCATCTAATCTGGAATTACAGCCTACCACTTCATGATAGTAACGTTCTTTTTGTCCATGATTAGCAATCATCTTAATTTTTTCAGCAAGGGCATCATCGTTGGTAAAAATAGCGCCTCCATCTCCATAAGCACCTAAATTTTTACTCGGGTAAAATGAGGTACAACCAATGTGGCCGATGGTGCCGGTTTTAACAGTTTTGCCATTGCTAAACGTATAATCACAACCAATAGCTTGTGCATTATCTTCAATTACATAAATATTATGTGCATTAGCAATAGCCATAATAGCTTCCATATTAGCTGCCTGTCCATATAAGTGAACGGGCACAATTGCTTTCGTTTTGGGTGTAATTGCTTTTTGCAAAGCTTCCGGATCTATACAAAAAGTAACCGGATCTACATCAACAAAAACGGGCGTTAAACGCAACAAGGCCACTACTTCGGTAGTAGCAATATAAGTAAACGATGGGGTAATTACTTCATCGCCCGGTTGTAACCCTAATGCCATTAGGGCAATTTGCAAAGCATCGGTTCCATTAGCACAAGGAATAGTGTGTTTACTACCCATGTACTGATTGAGTGATTGAGTAAATCTTTGAACTGCAGGACCATTGATATAAGCAGCACTTTCCAAAACCTCCTCAATTCCTTGTTGTATGGCCTGCTTTATTTTCAGATACTGGCCTTTGGTATCTACCATTTGTATAGGCTTCATGGGCTTCATTTAAGTGCGGCAAAAGTAAAACAAAAACATAATTGAAAACAGTTTTACATATTTCATGCCATAAGTGGTACAGGTAATTGTATAAAAGTGTTTATTTGTGGTTACAATGAAGTGGCAATTACTATTTTATAACCTTTTTTTAAGACTTTATGTGCTTATTGCCCATATTATAAAAGGGGGTAATAAAAAAGCTGCTTTGTGGCTAAAGGGCAGAAAAGATATTTTTGAAAAATTAGCTTTGGCTTTACATAGCAACAAAGCGCCTATCATTTGGTTTCATTGTGCAAGCATTGGCGAGTTTGAGCAAGGACGTCCTTTAATGGAACAATTAAAATTGAAGTTCCCAAACTATAAAATTCTGGTTTCTTTTTTTTCACCATCGGGATATGAAGCCAAAAAAGACGACAGCATAGCCGATTGGGTATTTTATTTACCAATAGATAGCAGTAAAAATGCCGAAAAATGGCTATCAATTGTACAGCCCTCTTTGGTTGTTTTTGTGAAATACGAATTTTGGTACTACTATTTAAAAAGTATTCACGAAAAAAATATACCTGCTATTTTAGTTTCAGGAATTTTTAGAAGCAACCAACCTTTTTTTAAATGGTATGGTGGACTACATCGTTATATGTTACATTGTTTTAAACACTTGTTTGTTCAAAATGAACAGTCGAATGAATTGCTAACTAAAATTGGGTTACAACAAATTACAAGTGTTGTTGGTGATACCCGTTTTGATAGAGTAATACACATTGCTAAAGAATTTTACGAGAATAACTTAATTGAACAACTGATTGATAACCGGCAAGTAATTGTAGCGGGTAGTACTTGGACTGAAGATGATGAGGTACTTGATCATTTTGCAAATACCCATCAGGAATTGTTTTTCATTATTGCACCGCATGAGGTTGATGAAGATAGAATTGCAGAATGTAAAAACTTATATAAGCATCATATTTGCTATTCAGATTTATTGGCGGGTGTTACCGCAGAAAATAAAAATGTTTTAATTATTGATAATATTGGCATGCTAAGCAAATTATATCGATATGCTACTATTGCTTATGTAGGTGGTGCCTTTGGTGATGATGGTGTGCACAATGTTTTAGAAGCAGCTGTTTATTTTAAGCCGGTAGTATTTGGACCTGTTTACGATAAATTTGTAGAGGCAGCATCGCTTATTGAAGTGGGTGGTGCTTTTAGCATCGAAGATGCGCTTCACTTAGAAAAAGTTTTTATTAAACTATTATCCGATCCAACCTACTATAGTAATGTTTGCAACAATGCAGGCAATTTTGTTTTGCAACATGCAGGTTCTACATATGGCATCATTCAATATATTCAAGAAAATCTGCGTCTAACTAATTGATTAAAAACAACTACTACTTCATTATCATCTTTCCAGCCCAACTTTTGTTGTAATTCTTTTTGCACCCAAAAAGCAGCTTCGGGGTAAAGAGAAAAATTATTAATTGTTTTAATACTTTTTTCAAAAAGGCTTTCATCGCCATTAAATAATTCTTTTACAAACAGATAACGGTCGTTAATACCAATTGCTTTTCGTAAATCTTTAATCGGTGTTTCCTGTAATGTAGTAGCCAATTCTTTTTGTTGTGGCTTTAATTTATCATTTAAACTTGTTGTATTTTCTGTAACATTAGGTATATCTATTTTTTCTTTTATTACACCTGTTGCATTACTTTCAATGAAAGTATTACTATTCAAACTATCATCAGTTATCACATTTGTATGAACTTTTTGCTCTATGGATTGAGATGATTGTTGTTGTGTGATAGGCGTTTGAAAAGGCATTACTACAGAAATAAGAGCATGTTCAGTTTTAACCGTTGTCATCTCTTCCTGTAAGGCAGTCCATAATTGTTGAACGGTAGTTAATAAATTAACTACGGGTTCGCCTGTGGCTCTTTGTTCAATTAATTTATTAAGAAGAGTATCTACAGTTTGCATAGTATGTAATACATTTGAGGTTTGAAATGATGGCTAAGTTAGCAAGCTTTTTTCAATTAACACTTTATTAAAATGTTTATAGAACCACATATTAAAGGCGATAAAATTGGTTGGATAGAAGTAATATGCGGCAGCATGTTTAGTGGTAAAACGGAAGAATTAATTAGACGCTTGAAAAGAGCCAAAATAGCCAATTTAAAAGTTGAAATTTTTAAACCCGCCATTGATACACGCTATGATGCACAAGATGTAGTTAGCCACGATGCCAATGCTATTGCCTCAACTCCTATTGAAAACTCGCAAACTATTTTATTATTGGCGCAAGATGTTGATGTGGTAGGTATTGATGAAGCTCAGTTTTTTGATGATGAAATTAGTGATGTATGCGAAAAATTGGCTTTACGTGGCATACGGGTAATTGTAGCCGGATTAGATATGGATTATTTAGGTAACCCATTTGGACAAATGCCCAATTTATTGGCTAAAGCAGACTACATAACTAAGCTACATGCCATTTGCGTAGTATGTGGTAATATTGCCAACATATCACACCGTAAAACGGAACAAATGGGGCAAGTTTTATTGGGTGAAAAAGATATATATGAACCTCGCTGCAGAAAATGTCATCAAATTAAGCCTTAATGAATAAACAACATATAATTGCATTAATTAAAAAAGATATTTTGCTGGAAACCAGGCAACAATATACTTTTTATGGTATTCTTTTATATGTTGCCTCAACCATTTTTGTAGTGTATTTAAGCATGGGGCAGCCAGAAGATAAGGTTTGGAATGCCTTATTTTGGGTTATTCAATTGTTCATTTGCATTAATGCGGTAGCTAAAAGTTTTTTAGCAGAAAGCAGGGGCAGAATGCTTTATTTTTATTCTATTGCCGGAGCCGGCGATTTTATTATTGCCAAGCTTATTTTCAATGCTCTGCTCATGCTGCTAATGAGCCTTTTAAGCTTAGCAGTATTTACAGTATTGTTGGGAAACCCTTTAGCCAATGCAACTGCCTTTATTGGAATAAGTATGTTAGGGGGAATTAGTTTAAGCTTAGTATTTACTTTTTTGGCTGCTATTGCCGCAAAAGCAGAACAACAAGCTGCATTAATGGCTATTATGGGCTTCCCTATTATCATTCCACAATTACTACTTTTAATAAAAATTTCTTCAATAGGATTTGCAAGTGTTGTGCAAGGTGGTTTATGGCAAATGATTGCATTAATGGCTGGTTTAGATGCCATGGTAATTATTCTCGCCTACATTTTGTTCCCTTTTTTATGGAAAGATTAAAAACGCAAATGCCTTACTGTTAATCCGTTATTTTTCAATTGAAGTAAGGAATCAATTCCAATTTTAATATGCCTATCTACAAACTTACTGGTTACCTTTTTGTCACTTGCTTCAGTTTTAACTCCTTCGGGTATCATTGGCGAATCGCTTACCAATAATAAAGCACCGGTAGGTATATGGTTATAGAAACCAACTGTAAAAATGGTTGCAGTTTCCATATCAATGGCATAGGCTCTTACTTTAGTAAGGTACTCTTTGAAAGCTTCATCATGTTCCCAAACCCTTCGGTTGGTGGTATAAACAGTGCCTGTCCAATAATCTACCTTATAATCTCTAATAGTGGTAGAAATAGCTTTTTGCAAAGCAAATGCCGGTAACGCAGGTACTTCAGGAGGAAAATAATCGGTTGATGTTCCCTCACCTCTTATGGCAGCAATTGGCAAAATTAAATCGCCTATTTTATTGCGTTTTTTTAAGCCACCACACTTTCCCAAAAATAAAACGGCTTTTGGTTCAATGGCAGAAAGCAAATCCATTACCGTTGCTGCTCCGGGGCTTCCCATACCAAAATTAATAATGGTTATATCATTAGCAGTAGCACAAGTGAATGAGCGATCTCTACCTACAACTTCTACATTATTCCATTCGGCAAATTTTTCAACATAATTACTAAAGTTGGTTAATAGAATGTATTCCCCAAAGTTTTCTAATTTTTCGCCTGTATAACGGGGCAACCAGTTTTTTACAATTTCTGCTTTTGTTTTCATAACTTTTATAATATTCTATGTGTTAACTAAAATGCTATTCTCCCACAAAAACTAAAATGCAACCTAGCCATTCTAGTTTAACTGATAAAAGTAATTGTTTTTGGCAAATAATATTATTCTTTTACAAAAAATATTAGCACATTATATTTATACTCCTTTTAGCGAAATTTTTAAGCATTGCACATGATAATTCAACTTAAGTACCCACCGCCCAACTTTCAAATTAAAAAAAAAGAGGATAAAACTTTTATTTTTGATGCTTACAGGAAACGTTGGATTTTACTAACCCCTGAGGAGTGGGTACGTCAAAATTTTTTGAACTATTTAGTGCATCAAAAAAATTATCCAGCTTCACTTATAGCTGTAGAACAACAAATTCATTTGAACGATAAGAAAAAACGTTTTGACATTGCTGTTTATAAAAATAATTTACCCTGGATGCTGGTTGAGTGTAAAGAAATGGAAGTAAAGTTATCAACCCAAACCATTGACCAAATTTTAAGCTATCAACAAAAGTTGCAAACACAGTTTTTGGTATTAACCAATGGTAATGAAACCTTTTGTTGGGATACACTCAATGCTGTTGCTTTAACTGCGTTACCGAACTATTAATTGCTTATTCGCGTGGTGCCACCTCAGCTATGCCTTTCTGATTAAGTTTATACGGAAGTGACCGAATCGTAAGCACACCACCATTGTTAAGTGTACTAAAATCTTTCACCACTAAATTCGGAAAATGTAAACTTCCACCTGTATTGGCTGCAATGGTAACATAATCTGGGTGTACGCCTATTTGTCCCCCGCATACCAATATTTGTATGGGTTTCTTTATTTTATTCACCAATACTATATCACGCACAGGTGCCCAATTATCAGCAATGAGAAAAACCTCTTCACAACTGTTACAAGCTTCAATAGCTTTAATAATTGCTTCACAAACATTTTCAGGCGTATCACCACCTGATCCCTTTTGCATGGCTAATTCCATTAGATCGGCAGCTGCTGCCATATTAGTATACTTAGCAGTATAAATTCCGCCAGTATTACCCAACACTTTTTTTTCTGTAACTATATCATCCCCATCATTGAAACAAGCAAACGAGGATATGCAATGCAAACTATCCATTTGTTGTAACCAATGCAACAATTGAATAGTGTATAATGACATGCTTGCGGTAACATCTGCAATTACCAAAACATTTTTGCAAGGCAAATTTTTTAAACTATGTAATAAGCTAGTATCAGGTAACGAGATAATAGTATTGGTAGAAGGATTGGTTCGTTTGGGTGCATCATCTTCCCATTTTCGTGGGGGTCCTACTAAGCAATACAATTGCTGAGCTTTTTGATATTGCTGCAATTGTCTTCGATTTAAAATTCGTTTTTGAATGGCAATATTTGTTGGAATACTAAATGAGGAATCAGAAGCATTCAAGTGAATAAATGGAGTATCTGCGACTTGTAACAAAGGTCTGTTGTTAATATAAAATGCAGGAATTGACGAACTTGACGTTGAACCATAAATTTCATCCCAATACCGAATTTTTTGTTGTTTTCTATTGGGTTCTGATGTGGTTGTTGATTTAGCAATTGCAGCTGTTTGTTTTGCTGCTTTTAGTGTTGTAGCTGTTTGTTTTATCTGCATTAATTCTTGCTTCCGGGTTTCTGCAGTAACCCAATTACGATAATGAATAACGAACCCATGCCTTAGTAAAGCGGCACTTGCTGCATCCTTTCCATCCATTTGCCGAATTACCCGCCATTGCGTAAAACTTTGATTATGAATAAATGGAATTAATTGCAATAAAGATTTGAACCTTGCAGCATTTAATGCAAACAAATTATTGGATGTAGGATAATCTGTAAATACCAAATCAACAGATAGAATATCAGCATTTTGTAAATGACTAACTCCATTGGTATCCAAAAAATTGGATTGACCAAAAGGCATTGGCAAATACAACACATGTGTACTTATAGTATCTATTGAATAAACCGGTACTCGAATAAGATTGTTGTTCAATATTTTATTGACCCAAATTGGAGTTTGTGCCATAGTAAACAGGGGCAATAAAAATAAAACCAGCAAATATTTTAACATGGCACAAATTATTTCTCATCAATTTACAACTATTTATAATTGAAAAATAAATGAAAGAATAGTATAGATAAGTATACATTGTTTTTTCACAATCAACATAATGCCGGTATTGAGAAAAAATAAAAAAGGCTGACAATTTGAAGTCAGCCTCTTTTCATATATGAAGTATTGGTAAGTACTATGGAAATATACCTAACTCATTATAAGAAGTAGCCACTTTGTTAATAGCACAAACATAAGCGGCAGTTCGCATGTCGGGTATTTCAGGATTATTATTCCAAATTTCCATGATTTCCTGTGTAGCAGTAATCATGGTTTCTTCTAATCCACTATGTACCAAGTCAACTTCTTCAGGACCATGTAAAATGAATTTCCTTTCAGCTTCTGATACATTTTTACTGGTTAAATTTTCCATTTGGCTCAAAATATGTGTATTCATATTCTCCGTGAACCTTTTTTCTAAACGGCCATAACGTACATGCGATAAATTCTTTAACCACTCAAAATAAGACACTGTAACACCGCCGGCATTTAAATACATGTCGGGTACAATTAAAACGCCTTTTTTGTTTAGAATTGCATCAGCTTCAGGAGTTAAAGGACCATTAGCTGCTTCACCAATAATTTTTGCTTTAATTCTATCCGCATTTGTTTCATTAATTACATTTTCTAATGCAGCAGGAATTAAAATATCGCATTCCATTTCTAATGCTTCTTTGCTATTGGTTATATTGGTAGCGCCGGGGAAGTTTAAAATTGAACCGGTTGCTTTTCTATGTTGAAAAACTTCTTCTTCATTCAAACCATTTGCATTATATATAGCACCTTCATATTCAGCAATGGCAATTACTATTGAGCCATGTTCTCTGAAGAATTTGGCAGAATGGTAACCCACATTACCTAATCCTTGTACAATAACTTTTTTACCCTCAACGCCCGGTGTTAATCCTAACTTTTTCATTCTGTCGGCCATGTTGCATACTTCGCGAACACCATAGAAAACGCCTAAACCGGTAGCTTCTTTTCTTCCTCTAACACCACCTTGTGACACTGGCTTTCCGGTTACACAACCGGCAGCATCTAATTCACCGGGTTTTAATGAAGCATAAGTATCTACTATCCATGCCATTTCTCTTTCACCGGTTCCATAATCAGGTGCCGGAACGTCAATACCGGGACCAATAAAATTTTTCTTAACTAATTCACTGGTATAACGGCGCGTAATTTTTTCTAATTCATATGCACTATAATTACGTGGATTAATTTTAATACCACCTTTTGCACCACCGAAAGGTACATTCACAATAGCACATTTATAAGTCATTAAACTTGCCAAAGCCATAACCTCATCTTGATCAACAGCATCACTAAAACGAATACCACCTTTACAAGGAGTTTTGTGTTGGCTGTGTTGTACACGATATGCTTCAACTACTTCAATTCTACCATCATCCATTTTTACGGGGAAACGCATTCTGTAAACACTGTTACAGGCTTTAATTTGTTCTAATAAACCTTTGTCCCATTTGGTAAATTTTGCTGCTTTATCAAAACTGCGTTCAACGTTATGAAAAAAGCTGTACTGTTCATTTGACATAATCAATCGTTTTAATTTTAATATATCGATTTTTTATTTTAAAAAAACAAATATGAAGTAATTTATTTTTTTAATATCATTTATCCTTTTCTATGCGACGTAATTTTCTATCGAGAGCTATAAGGTAGATAAACAAACCCAAAACAATAACTATTACAACTGCCATTACCACATAAATCTTACCATTGCTTTTCATTAAGCTACCATCATCGGGTACATTGGTTTGTGCTAATACAACATAGTTAATTAGCATAAATGTGAAAGTGAGTAGCCAAAATTTTGTTTTTTGTATCATTAGTTGTATGCTTTTTCTTTAATAAAGTAAAGGCGTATACGTAAAGTAGTAATCCAAACGCCTAATAAGGTCCAACCAAAAACTGCGGGCCAAAATACTATACGCATGGAAGCATCTAAATCGTTTCCATTTAAAGCAGGATTCCCATCACTTCCTAACCCACCCGGATGCAAACTTTCTACTAATCTTGGTAAAATCCAAATAGATGGGTACAACATGAAGAATGCAAAAATATTATATACGCCACCCACCCTAGCTTTCTTCTCTTCGTCATTTAAAGAGCCCCTTAAAACAAAATAAGCCAAATAAATTAACAGGGCAATAGCCGCACCATTTTGTTTTGCATCGCCACTCCATGCAGCTCCCCACTGGTATTTAGCCCAAATAGCACCTGTAATTAACCCTAATACGCCGAAAACAATACCTGTTCGGGCAAATTCTAGTGAATAGGCATCATATTTCTTTAAGGGATTACGCAAATATTTAATAGCATAAATGAATGACACTAAAAACAAAATGTTCATTCCAAACCACATGGGTACATGGAAAAATAAATTACGGATACTTTGTTGCAAAGGAACACCCGGTGGTGTAGGCACTTTTACCAAAAAACCCATAGTACAAGTGTACATTAGCAAAACAAAACTTAATATCTTCCACCAGGCTAACTTAATCATAATAAATGGGCTATGCCAACAAATTTAGTTCAGCAAAATTAGTGCTTTGCCATCCAACTATAGCACAACAAATTTAAAATTTACGCAAACATTAACCTACCTGCATTTTGCATAAACACTATTTAAACAATATTGCAAATTTTTAGAAATTGTATGCAAAAAAATGGTTTAATTAGCGTAATGTTCAACCCATTATTAAATATAGACCAACTTTCGGTTGATTTTGTACATTATCAACAATCAACTGCAGCTATAAAAAATGTTAGTTTAACCGTACAAAAAGGGGAATGGGTAGCCATTGTTGGCGAAAGCGGTAGCGGGAAATCGGTTACCGCCTTATCAGTTCTACAATTAATAAGCGGCTCGCAGGTTCATTATAAAAATGGTCACATTTATTTAAAAGTGAATAACGAAACTATTGATTTACTAAAAGTTTCTAACAAGCAATTACGTTCAATAAGAGGTAATAAAATAGGTATGGTATTTCAGGAACCAATGTCATCATTAAACCCTTTAATGACTTGCGGCGCTCAAATTGTAGAAGCTTTACAAACGCATGTAACCATATCTTCAAAAAAAGCGCAACAAAAAGCAATACAATTGTTGCAACAAGTTGAATTAAAAGATCCTGAAAGCATTTTCAGAAAATTCCCTCACCAATTAAGTGGTGGCCAAAAGCAAAGGGTAATGCTTGCTATGGCCATGAGTTGCCAACCCGATTTATTAATTTGTGATGAACCGACTACTGCTTTGGATGGAACAGTACAAAAAAAGTTGCTCGATTTATTGCAGCAATTACAAAAAAAACAAAACATAGGAATATTATTCATTAGCCACGATTTAGGAGTTGTAAAGCAGTATGCCCATAAAATTATGGTAATGTATAAAGGCCATTTTGTAGAATGCAACACCACCCAACAAATATTTAATAACCCGCAACATCCTTACACCAAGGCCTTATTGGCATGCCGTCCTTCCAATTATACACACAATGAAATTTTGCCATTAGTACAGGATTTTATAGAAGAATTGCCCGACGGAAAAATTGTAGAGAAAAAGCAAATAAATAAATCAACAATTACAAGCCCCTATCATCCAACAATCGAAAACAATGAAAAACAACCTATTCTTCAATTAAATAACGTTTGCGTAAGTTATGTATTAAAGAAAAATTGGCGTGGAAAACCTTTTGCTACCAAAGAAGTTGTAAAACAAATTTCAATGGAAGTACTGCAAGGCGAAATTTTTGGTATAGCCGGTGAAAGTGGGTGTGGTAAAAGCACTTTAGCTAAAGCCATTATGCAAATTGTACCTTTAACAAACGGATCTATTTATTTCAAAAACGCACCCATTACTAAGCACTCAAAACAAGCCATACAAATGGTGTTCCAAGATCCGTATGCTGCGTTAAATCCACGGCAAACCATTGGTGCAGCCATTGCTGAGCCTATGAAGGTTTATCAATTATACCATTCGGCTGAAGAGCGCAAAAAGCAGGTTTTACAACTAATGGAAAAAGTAAAATTGCCGGCACAATATTTTCATAAATATCCCAGAGAACTCAGTGGTGGGCAACGGCAAAGAGTAGTAATAGCCAGGGCTTTAGCCGTAAAACCTGAATTCATCATTTTTGATGAAAGCGTAGCAGCCTTGGATGTAAGTGTTCAAGCCCAAATTTTAAATTTAATTAATGAATTAAAACATTCATTCCAGTTCAGTGCAATTTTCATTTCACACGATTTGGGAGTTTTACAATATTTATGTGATAAAATTATGATTATGTACCAAGGCAAAATTGAAGCTATGGGTACGCCTGAACAGATATTTCAAAACGCCAACAGTACATACACCCAAGAATTGATAAATGCCATATTATAAAATATTCTATTAGTTATACATTCGTTTTGTAATAAGCGCAAATAATGGTAACTTTGCCAACTTCAAAAATTCATGCCGTAACATGAAGCGAGTCGCCCCGTAAGGCGGCGGCAAACTGAATGTGGCTATCATTTAAAAAAAAGATAAGACACATGAAACTTTCACAATTTCGTTTTGATTTACCCCTAAATTTAATTGCCCAAACCCCCACCAAACGCAGAGAAGACAGCCGAATGATGGTAGTTGACCGTAAAACCGGCAACATGGAAAACAAACACTTTCGCGACATTTTAGATTATTTTGATGACAAGGATGTGTTTGTTGTAAATAACACCAAAGTATTTCCGGCCAGAATGTATGGTAGAAAGGAAAAAACAGGTGCTAAAATTGAAGTTTTCTTACTTCGTGAATTAAATAAACCCAATCGTTTATGGGATGTAATTGTTGACCCTGCGAGAAAAATTCGGGTGGGTAACAAACTTTATTTTGGTGATAATGAGGAATTGGTTGCAGAAGTAATTGATAATACTACCAGCCGTGGCCGTACCATACGCTTTTTATGGGATGGTGATGATGCTAGTTTTAAAGAAATGTTGGAAACATTAGGTGAAACGCCACTACCTAAATACATTAAGCGTAAGCCTGATGAGGAAGATAAGGAACGCTACCAAACTGTTTATGCTAAATATGAAGGAGCTGTTGCTGCCCCAACTGCCGGCCTACACTTCAGTAAAGAATTAATTAAACGTTGCGAAATTCAAGGCATTCGTTTTGCAGAAGTAACCCTACACACCGGTCTAGGCACATTTCGCCCAATTGAGGTAGAAGATTTAAGTAAGCACAAAATGGATGCAGAATACTATCAAATAACAGAAGAAGCATGCCGTATTGTTAACACGGCTAAGCAAACAGGTCATAGAGTTTGTTCTATTGGCACTACTACCATGCGTGCCATGGAAAGTAGCTTTACTGCGCAAAAACTATTGAAACCTAGCGAAGGATGGACCAACCATTTTATTCACCCACCTTATGAATTTAGCGTTGCTGATAGTTTAGTAACCAACTTTCATTTACCAAAGACAAGTCTTTTAATTATGACTTGTGCCTTTGCAGGGTATGAATTAACTATGGAAGCTTACAAAAAGGCTATTAAAGATAAATATCGCTTTTTTAGCTATGGCGATGCTTTACTGATACTTTAATTAAAATAGTTGTTAGAAAAAAAGACTGCCGAAAATGCGAGCAGTCTTTTTTTTTGAAAACTTAGATATTTTATTTGCATCTACTCTAAACCAAATAAGCCTTTGTTCAATAGTTGCAAAGTTTCCTTTTTATAACCGGATGGTACTAACAATGAAATATTGTGTGGACTTCCGCCATAACTTACCATACGAACAGGAATAGTGTGAATAGCATCAAATAACTTTTTCAGCACATCTTTCGTTTCGGCTATTTGGTTACCGACAATAGAGATAATTGTTTGTTCATTATCAATTTCAACTACACCGAAAGGTTCTAATTCTCTAACAATTTCTTTTAAATAAGTAGGTTGATCAATTGTAACTGACACAGCCACTTCAGAAGTGGTAATCATATCAATAGAAGTTTTGTACTTTTCAAACACTTCAAAAACTTTTCTTAAGAAACCATATGCTAATAACATTCTACTACTTCTAATTTTAATGGCAATGATACCATCTTTGGCAGCAATTGCTTTTACACCAACACTTCCTGCCTCATGCATTATAGTTGTGCCTTTTGCTGAAGGTTGCATAGTATTCAATAACTTAACCGGCACATTTTGTTGCTGTGCAGGCCAAATACAAGTAGGATGTAAAATTTTTGCGCCAAAATAAGCTAACTCAGCAGCCTCATCGAAACTAAGTTGTTCTATGGCAACAGTTTTATTTACTACACGTGGATCATTATTGTGCATACCATCTATATCCGTCCAAATTTCACAAACACTTGCATTCACAGCCGCAGCTATTAATGAAGCAGTGTAATCACTACCACCACGCTTTAAATTATCAACCTCACCACGTGCATTTTTACAAATATATCCTTGGGTAATAAACAACTTAACGGAAGGGTATTGTCGTAATAAATCGTTCAATTTTGTTTTAATAGCAGGTAAGTCAGGTTCTTCATTAGCATCTATGCGCATGAATTCGAGTGCAGGCAATAAAACGTGATTAATTCCTTGCTCTTCTAAATAAACAGAGAATAAACGAGTGCTCATTAATTCACCTTGCGCCAAAATATCTTTATTCAATGCATCGCTGAATGAAATGCGGGTAATGATATGTAAAAACTCAAAGTGCTCCGCTACAATACTTTTAGCTTTTTGCAAATGTTGAGGCTGTTGCACCAATGATTGAATAAAATTTTGATAATGCCCTTCTAATTGTTCAATAAGTTTTCTACCTTCTTCTTTATTGCCAACAGATAATGCGTTACTTATTTCAACCAAAGCATTTGTAGTACCACTTAATGCACTTAAAACCGTAATTACGGGTTCATTACCCTGAGTTATTAGTTGCGCCACTTGGTGCATTCTTTCCGGTTTGCCTACACTGGTGCCGCCAAACTTCATTACTTTCATAGTTGCCTGCTGTATTTTTTAAATAAAAAAAATTTATATTTAACGAATAAGTAGCTTTAACCAATTTTCGTTAAATTGTTTGCAAAAGTAATAGGCAATATGCATATAGCATTGCACTTTTTAAATAACAAACGTTAGTAGATTATAAAAGCAATAAAATGAACCTGAGCGCACATTCTATATCATTATGGTTAATGATAATACTGTATGTTACAGCAGGTTGTAATCATTTTATTCGCCCTAGAATATATATTAAAATCATGCCCGATTATTTCCCCTTAAAATGGTGGTTAAATTATGCGGCAGGACTATTTGAAATTGGTTTGGGAATAGCACTTTATTTTGATGCCACCAGGTATTGGGCTGCCTGGCTAATTATGGCTATGCTTACAAGTTTTTTCCCTGTGCACATCCATATGCAACAATTGGCACCTTTTAAATGGGGAAAAATTACTATTACCAAGAAAATAGCTTTCATTAGAACACTACTGCAGTTTGCCTTAATTTATTGGGCGTATACATTTACACGATAAGTTATAATACGCTGTTGAATGGTTTTTGATTGGCACATCCCATGTTTGGGCCGGGTGTAACATGCAAATAATTACAAAAATATTGGTAGTACCCCATACGACTATATTGAGTATATGGCTTATTATTTCCACATTCAATACCGCCATTTATAATATTGATTACCGTACCAAACCCTGGCAAAATATTGCGAGAACTATCATATGCATTAGGCTTCCAAATGCCTGCCATTACCTCATGGCAACTAGGCTTAGGCTTTTGCGGATGCATCCAAAACCACAAAGCAGAAGCAAAACTTACTACCCCGTTGGTAGCTACTATTTCGGGATGTTGCAATAATGAGTCTTTATTCCCAAATAAAAATTCACTAAACTGACCATAATTGTAATTCCAACTTAATTGTAAGGGTCCTCGCCCATGGTACGATTTTCCCGGAACCGGCATCCAATTTTTTTTTGAAGTATCAGAATATTGTTGACAACCATTAAGGCATCCTTGTTCCTCAACAAAATGCAATCCCCATTTAAAATAACCATCGGGTGCGGTAGGCCACCCACCCCCGGTTTCATAAGCCATATTTGCCAAAAAAGCCGCCAACTCCCTTTTTTGCAAAACTTTATCATTAGTATTTAAGAAATCAGGGAAATACTGAAGTGCTTGTAAAAATGCATTGAAGGAATAAAAATCGTTTGAAGATTGACCATTCTTTATACCAAAGCGATGCGGAAATAACTCATTCCATTTTTGGGCATTTAAATATTGTAAAACGCGTTTTTGAACCGGAAGTAATTCTGATTGATTTGCTTTTATTGTACCATTCTTAAATAGCGGTGACGCATTTGTTATACTAACAGTGCAAAGCAAAAGCACAATTATTAAAGTTCTTATCATTTTAACATAATTACCCATCATTCAACAATTCATTAAAAACAAATTTATTTTAGCAAATACGTTGCCAAAGCACAACTTGTTTTATGCATTTAAAAACCGGTATCAATATTCATTTTTTGGGCAATATTTCTTAAATCATTTACAACCGGCTCCAGTAAAGGAATCCCTGATTTCATACGGATAGATTCTAACTCACGTTCCGGATCGCCGGGTATTAGTACTTTTTGCGCTTCATTAACAGGTTTAGCATTTCTGAAACGCTCAATCCAGTTATCCATATGATGTTTGAAATCTTCCGCCGGCCTAAAAGCATCAACCCGCATTGCACCAAAAAAATGACCAAGTCCCTTACCAGGCATATTTTCCGGCATAGGTACATAAGCCGGGAATGGTGGAACCCATGGACCATAAGATGCACCACTTAAAACAGCCGAAAAAATATCAACAATACTACCTAATGCATAACCTTTATGACTGCCATGTTCTCTATCACTTCCTAGGGGCAACATTGCACCTCCTGATTTCAAAATTGCTGCATCGGTTGTAGGCTCACCATTAAGGGTTTGTACCCAGCCCACTGGCGCTGCTTGATTTTTGCGTTGCAAAATTTCTAGTTTTCCATTCGAAGCAGTTGTGGTGGCAAAATCAGCCACAAATGGGGGCTGCTTTCCGGCAGGTATAGCTACTGCAATAGGGTTAGTTCCCAACATTTTCTCAATTGAAAATGTGGGTGCAACAAGTGCACTGGCATTTGTCATAGCAATACCAATCATATCGTATTCTAAAGCCATCATAGCATGATAGCCTGCAATTCCAAAATGATTGCTATTTTGAACACTTACCCAGCCGGTTCCACATTGTTGTGCTTTTTGAATGGCCACATTCATGGCATAAGGGGCAACCACTAACCCTAATCCGGCATCCCCATCAACCACAGCGGTAGAAGGTGTTTCGTGTACAACTCGAATATTCGGTATGGTATTAATTCGCCCTGCTTCCCACAATCTAACATAACCACTTAATCTGGCAACACCATGGCTGTCAATGCCTCTAACATCGGCTGATAATAAAACGGTTGTAGCCATTTGTGCATGTTGCTCACTACAACCCATTTGTAAAAAAGTATTTTTCGTAAACTGAAATAAAGTAGAATAGGATACCAACATGAATTCAATGATATTTTTAGTAGAAAAAAAGGCAATTTATACAATGCTTGCTGCAAATAAATGTTTTAGGCCGTTAATATGTTGGAAAAATTTAAAAAACAACCATCTATATAACAAATAAAAAAGCCGGATTTTATCAATCCGGCCTATAAGCAGTTACTTTATGGCATTAAAACGGTAAATCATCGGCTGGTAGCTCAGCACCTGCATCCGTCATCGAATCCATTGTAGCAGCATTAGAAGCATAAGATCCACTAGGAGTATTACCGCCACTTGCTCCTCCTTCTGATTTAGAACCTAATAGCTGAATATTAGCAATGCGTAATGATAAAGAAGCTCCTTGTCGTCCATCCTGAGTAGTATAAGTACGCACATCAGGCTGCCCTTCAGCATACACCTGCGTACCTTTTTTTAAATAAGGGGCAATTGCCGTTCTATCAGTCCAATAAGCACATTCCACCCAAACCGTACGTTCTTTTTGTGCACCCTGAGCATCTTTATATCGTTCGGTATGTGCTACTGAAAAATTAATGACTTTTCTACCGTTCACATCATTCACCACAGCATCTTTACCAAGGTTGCCTATTACCTGAAGTTTAATCATAACACAAAATTTTGTCGTTATAAAATGAAAAAAACATGAAACGGGAAATTAATGAAAAAAAATTAAGTCTGAAAAAAGTAATTGCCAGAAAATTTGTTCAACCTGGTTGGCCTTATACATAAACATAAAAATAATGATATGTTTATTTAAAAAAGTTGTAGCTTTTAAGTATGAAGAAAAACATACAGCAACAACAATACATAGTTAACCATTTAAACGAATATGGGCCGGTAATTGAAGCCGAAATTTACACAAATGAACAAATATTTTTATATAAAAAGAATCATAATAAACCCGTACATTTTAAAACCGTTCAACTGTTAATTGATACAGGGGCTAGCATTTCCGGTTTAGATAATTCCATTATAAAATCGCTACAACTGCCCGAATATAGTGAATTAGCACAAGTTGAAGGTGCAGGCGGAAGAGTTCAACTTAAAAAATATCGGTGCCTGTTATATTTGCCTGTTTTTTTACAAAAAGGTTTGCCGTTAGATGTTTTAGAAGGAAATTTTAGCCTAGAGCCCTATCATGGAATTTTAGGAAGAGATGTATTGCAATACTGTCATTTTGAGTATCATGGTTATTCCGGAAAATTTGTTTTACGCACAGTAAATTTCTAATTTTAGTTCCTTTACATCTATGAATAATAAAAAACAATCAATTATCTGTTAAATTATTTGCTGCATTTTATTCAACAAATTTTATTACTTAACATTTCACCAAGACATATAAATTAAAATACATTTTTACAAGCAAAAATGTAGGAAACATCCAATCGGGCAACAATTCGTATCTTTGCACGCTTAATGCATTGAATATATTATGAGCAGACACGGAAAAGTATTAGTGGCCATGAGCGGAGGAGTAGATAGTACTGTTACCGCTTTAATGCTGCATGAACAAGGATATGAAGTGGTAGGCATTACCATGAAAACATGGGACTATGCCAGCAGCGGCAGTAGCAGTAAAGAAACCGGCTGCTGTAATTTAGATTCTTTTAATGATGCCAGGCAAGCAGCAGTGCATCATGGATTCCCACACTTCATTTTAGACATAAGAGAAGAATTTGGCAGTTTTGTAGTTGAAAATTTTGTTGAAGAATACATTGCAGGACGTACGCCTAATCCATGTGTAATGTGTAATACACATATTAAATGGCGCGCTTTATTAAAAAGAGCCAATGCTCTTAACTGCGACTTTATAGCTACCGGTCATTATGCTTCTATATACCGACATAGTAATCAACGGTATGTTATTTCAAAAGGTAAAGATGAAACCAAAGACCAGAGTTATGTATTATGGGGCTTGCAACAAGATTTATTAAGCAGAACCATTTTACCCTTAGGCAATTATCATAAAACAGAAATCAGGCAAATGGCCCACGATTTTGGCTACCCCGAATTGGCCAAAAAAAGCGAAAGCTATGAAATATGCTTTGTTCCTGATAATGATTATCGTGGATTTTTAAAAAACAAAGTAGAAGGATTGGAAGAAAGAGTAAGTGGCGGTTGGTTTGTAGATAAACATGGTAAAAAATTGGGGCAACATAAAGGTTATCCTTTTTACACTATTGGCCAACGGAAAGGCCTTGACATTGCTTTAGGTAAACCGGCTTTTGTTACTGCCATTCACCCTGAAACCAATACGGTTGTTTTGGGAGATGAAAAAGACTTGGAACAAAACAAAATGCTGGTTACCCGCCTTAATTTTATAAAATACGATGGCATTGAAGATGGAATGGAGGCAGTGACTAAAATTCGTTATAAAGATAAAGGTACCTTTAGCCATTTATTCAATCATGACCAAGGCATTGAAGTGCAATTTTTTGAACATGTTAAAGGCATTGCACCCGGGCAAAGTGCAGTGTTTTATGAAGGCAATGATGTAATTGGCGGCGGCACCATAATGCGCAGCCAATTGGATTAAAAGTATAATTAAAAAAGGAATCAGTTTCGTTGCAATAAAGCGGCAAACATGGTATCTGCCTGCATCTTATAACCTTCCATTAGTTGTTGCTTCATCAATGACAATGGGAAATTTTTCAATATATATTGTACCATTTCTTCATTTTCCTTTTTAAATACCGAACAGGTTATGTAAAGCAGAAAGCCTCCCGGTTTTAATTGTGGTATTACTTGTTGTACAATTTTTTGTTGCAACCGGGCATACTCCTCTATTTGTTGTTCAGAAAAAAAATACAATTGTTCAGGTGTTCGGCTCCAGGTTCCACTGCCACTGCAGGGTACATCGGCTATAATTAAATCATAATACCGATTTTTTAATGCTGGTGTTAATGGTTTTGAAACATCTGCTAAAAATAAATCATAGTCTTTAATACCGGCAACGGCAAATCTTTGCTGCAAATTGTGCAAAATGCTTTGCCTTATATCGCTTACTGTTAATTGAATTGCATTAAGCGTATCTTTTACTAAAATTGATTTTCCACCACTGGCTGCGCAGCAATCCCAAACTGCCAATGATTTTGAATCATGGGGAATGCATTGTAATAACTCCCCTACTCTTTGTGAGCTGTAATCTTGAATGACACAAGTCTTATTAAGGGGCAATATATTTTCAATTTTAATGCCTTGTTCTAATGCAATACAAGTTTTATTTAACTGGGTATAAGGTACTTTTTGTTGTTGCAGTATGGCTATAATTTCATTTTCTTTTCCGGGCCTTATGCGAAGAAACACTTTAGGTTGATGTAGAAAAGCACCGGAAAAATCAGTTGAATGAATATTCGCAGACAATGCACTGTGAAAAGGAAAAATTGCGGTGTATTCTAAGTTTGGAAAAGCCGTTTGCAAAATTTTCCAACGTTTTGCAAGCGTATCATATTCTTGCAGCAGCCAGTTTTCGGGAAAAACAATTTGCCATTCCTGTTCGTGCCCCCACAACAAAAACAAAGCGACTTTTAATCGCATTGCGTTATTCAATTCCGGCAAAGCCTTACCCAACCGATAATAAGCATAACAAGCTTTTGTAATCATTTTTCTATCGCTGCTGCCATGCTTTTTATGCTGTGCAAAATATTGTTTTAAAAAATGCGCTAAAGGCATCTCACCATGATAAGCGTTGATGATATTGAGTGCAGTGTTAAAATATGACTGATAGCGCATGAGTGATAAAAAGAATGGTTATTGAACATAAAAATAGCCGATTGAATGTAATCAATCGGCCAAAAAAAGTTTTGTACTTTAATTTTATAATTCCAACAATGTTTTAACCGGATCTTTTCCAAATAGTAGTAATTCCGGATTTTCTAATAACTCTTTTATACGCACTAAAAAGCTCACGCTTTCTCTTCCATCAATAACGCGGTGGTCGTAGCTTACAGCTAAGTACATCATAGGACGAATTTCCACTTTGCCATTAATAGCCATTGGTCGCTCTTGTATTTTGTGCATACCCAAAATAGCACTCTGTGGAATATTAATAATAGGTGTGCTCATTAAGCTGCCAAATACACCACCGTTAGTAATGGTAAACGTACCCCCCTGCAATTCTTCAGCAGTTAATTTGCTATCGCGGGCTTTTGCAGCAAGCTCAACCACCTTCTTTTCAATATCGGCCATACTTAGGCTTTCCACATTTCTAATAACAGGAACAGTAAGGCCACGAGGTGTACTAACAGCTATGCTAATATCAGCATAATCATGATAAACTAATTCATCACCATCAATAAAAGCATTTACTGCCGGCCATTCGCTCAATGCAATGGCAGAAGCTTTAGCAAAGAAACTCATAAAGCCCAGGTTCACACCATGCGCTTCTTTAAATTTATCTTTATGTATTTTTCTAATATCTAAGATACGTGTCATATCCACCTCATTAAAGGTGGTAAGCATGGCAGTTGTGTTTTTGGCTTCAACCAAGCGTTTACTAATGGTTTTGCGCAGGTTGCTCATTTTTTCTTTGCGCACATTACGCGAAAACAATTCAGCATCTGAAAAAGCTTTTTTACCGGGATTAGCCAATGCATCCAACACATCGTGTTTAACTATTTTACCACCAAAACCGGAAGGGGTAATTTGAGCGGGATTAATATTTTTATCGGCAATAATTGCGCTGGCAACGGGGGTGGCCTTTATGTTGTTAGGCACTGCAGTTACCGGTGATTGTGCAGGTGCAGCGGCAGTATCAGCAGATTTTTTTTCTGCCACCGGTGTTTCTTTTACTGTAGGCGCAGGCGCTCCGGCAGGCTTTTCAGCAGTTTCATCAATTTGTGCTAAAACAGCACCAATTAAAATTGTATCACCTTCATTTGCCATTGTTTTTAATACGCCGGCTTTTTCTGCGTTCACCTCAAATGTTGCTTTTTCACTTTCTAATTCAGCAATTACTTCATCCCGTTCAACATAGGTGCCATCTTTTTTAACCCATTTCAGTAAAGTAACTTCACTGATTGACTCTCCTACGGTTGGTACTTTAATATCTATCATAAAATAAACTTAATGTTTTTTGTTATCGGCTTTATTATATGTTGCAGCATTTGTTGCGTCGCACACTTGTACATTTTGTTCTTTGTGCATCAGCTTAAATACTAAAAGCGGTATTAATTATTTCAGCTTGTTCCTGTGCATGAATTTTAGAATAGCCTGTAGCTGTTGCTGCGCTGGCATTTCTACTTATAATACCAAAATTAAGTTGTGTTAAATTCATTTTCAGGAATGTGGCAGCACCCATATTTAAAGGCTCTTCCTGCACCCAAAACCAAGTAGCTTTATTGTATTTTTTCTGCAATACTTCAATTTGACGGTAAGGTATTGGATAAATTTGTTCTAACCGTACAATTGCAATATTGGTAACGTTTTCTTTCTTTTGCCTTTCCGCTAATTCATAATAAATTTTACCGGAGCAGAAAAGTACTTTTTTAACGTTTTCAGGCTCAGTTATTGAAGGATCATCAATTACTTCCTTAAACCCGCCGCTTGTGAATTCTGAAACATGTGAGTAGGTTCCGGGATAACGCAAATAAGCTTTGGGTGAGAAATTAATTAATGGCTTTCTAAAAGGGAATGCTAATTGCCTGCGTAATACATGGAAAAAGTTTGCAGCACTAGTAATGTTAGTAATAATCATATTCAATTCTGCACACATTTGCAGATAGCGTTCCATACGAGCGCTACTGTGTTCCGGCCCCTGCCCTTCATAACCGTGTGGCAGTAACATTACTAAGCCATTCATTCTATTCCATTTTTGTTCACCACCGGCAATAAACTGGTCAATCATGGTTTGTGCACCATTACTAAAGTCGCCAAACTGTGCTTCCCAAATCACCAGTGCATCCGGATTGGCTAAAGCATAACCATATTCAAAGCCTAAAACGCCATATTCGCTAAGCAATGAATTATATATGCGGAATTTTTCTTGATGTTCTTGTAAGTGCTTTAAACGATTGTAACCTTTATTGGTTTCTTCATCGCGTAAAACTGCATGACGGTGTGAGAAAGTACCCCTTTTCACATCCTGGCCACTCATGCGTACTATTTTGTTTTCAACTATAATACTGGCATAAGCTAATAACTCGGCAGTTGCCCAATCAATTTTATCTTCTGTTTCCAGTAATTTTATCTTTTCCTGCAACAATTTTTCTACCTTTTTCAAAGGTTTAAAATCGTCGGGCCAGCTCATAATACCCTTAAATAGCTTACGTACTTCTTCTTCAGCAATAGCAGTTTGAGGTGATTGAATAAAATCATCGGCTGTTGCTTTACGCAAACTTTTCCAAGCTAGCTCCGGAGGTTGATAAGTGTAAGGAAGCGGCTTTTGCTTTACTTCATCTAAACGTTCTTGCAAATCGTTCCAGAACTTTTTCTCCATTTCTTTAGCTAGTTCCTGTGCTTCGGTTTCACCATGTTCCATTAAATATTGCACATAAACTTCACGTGGATTGGGATGCTGATCAATTAACTTGTACAGTTGCGGCTGAGTATATTTAGGATCATCGCCTTCATTATGACCATGGCGACGATAGCAAACCATATCAATAAAAATGTCAGAATTAAATTCCTGACGGTAACGTGTTGCAATTTCTACACATTTTACTACTGCTTCTGCATCGTCACCATTTACATGTAATACCGGTGCTTGTACCATGGCAGCTACTGAGGTAGAATAGTCAGCACTTCTTGCATCATCAAAATCAGTAGTAAAACCAATTTGATTATTGATAACAAAATGTAAGGTACCGCCTGTGTAATACCCCTTCAAATTGCTCATTTGTAACACTTCATAAATTATTCCTTGTCCGGCTACAGAAGCATCACCATGTATTAAAATAGGCAAAATTTTATCATAATCACTTTTATATAAAATATCAGCTTTCGCTCTTGAAAATCCTACTACAACCGGATCAACGGCTTCTAAGTGCGAAGGATTGGGCATTAATTTTAAGTGAATGGTCTTATTATCTAAAGTAGTTACTTCACTACCAAAACCCAAATGGTATTTAACATCGCCGCTACCCATGGTTTGATCCACTTTTGCTGTGCCTTCAAACTCGCTAAAAATTTGCTCATAAGTTTTACCCATAATATTGGCTAACACATTTAACCTACCTCTATGGGCCATTCCTATTACAACTTCCTGCACATCATTATTGGCAGCAGTGTTTATAATAGCATCAAGTGCAGCAATAGTAGTTTCACCGCCTTCCAATGAAAAGCGCTTCTGACCAACATATTTAGTGTGTAAAAACTTCTCGAAAATAACCCCCTGGTTCAGTTTTTCTAAAATTCGCCTTTTTTGGTTAAGCGGAATGGGTTCAAAAAACTGTTTTTCAATGGCATTATATAACCAATTAACTTTATTTTGATCGCTAATGTATTTGAATTCAATGCCTACATGCCCGGCATAACATTTTTGCAAATGCTGTAAAATGTTACGAAGCGTAGTGGCGCCTAAACCAATTAAATTACCAACCTGAAAGGTTTGGTCTAAATCGGCTTCCGTTAAATGATAAAATTCAAGGTTTAAATTAGCCCCACGATCCTTACGTGGTCTAATTGGATTGGTATTAGCTATTAAATGACCCTTATTTCGGTATCCTAAAATTAGCCGATATACGTTTACTTCTTTTAACCAATCAATATTACCGGGCACAGTGGCAGCTGAAGCAGATGTGCTAATACTACCATTTGAGTTAGCTACGGCAAAATCAAAACCTTCAAAAAACTTTCTTAAATCCGGATCAATATTTTCAGGGTTTTTAACAAATTCCTGATATAAACTTTCAATGTATGCCGGATGCGAATTGGTGATGTATGAAAAATCCTTCATTTTGTGCGAGATTGAGCTTGCAATTTAATGGTGTGCAAATATCGTACATTGCAATAAGAAAACGACCGAATTATTGAATAGTTTTATAGATAATTTAAGTAAAGGGCCAAAGAATTAATGTCAAAAAAATAATTTTTGAATTTTAATTTTTAATTTTCCCCGAATGCCCTTACCTTTGCCGTCCTTAAAAAAGGTCACAATGGCAAATCATAAAGCTACTAAAAAAGATACCAGGCAAGCAGCCAAACGCAGAGAAAGAAACAAGTATTACGGTAAAACTACTCGTAATGCTATTCGTGGTTTAAAAGCTACAACTACTGAAAGTGAGTATAAAGATAAATTACCTGAGGTAATTTCTATGATTGATAAATTAGCTAAGCGTGGTGTTATACACAAAAACAAAGCTGCCAATTTAAAAAGCAAATTAGCTAAGAAAAAAGCAACAGCTACTGCTTAATTCCATTTTGCCTTGTTTGTAAAATGATATAATTTTTTGAATAACAAAGTATAGCCTCCTTTTTGGGGGCTTTATTTTTTTGGGTAACCTATTCAATTTTTGGGTAAAACAATCGTAAAACAATTCAAGCTATTGTTAATTGCTTCGTATATTAATTGTCCTTTATGCAGTTGCAATATTCTATGTACGATTGATAAGCCTAATCCGTAGCCTTTTACTTTTTGAACATTTGCACCCCTAAAAAAGGGTACTATCAATTTATTTGCCTCTTCACTACTTAATACTGTACCCGTATTTTCAAACTTAATTTTCATATTTTGTTTTTCGGGTACCAAGGTAATTTGCACCTTTTTATCGGTTGAATAATTAATGGCATTTTTAATAAGGTTAATAATGGCCACTTTTAGCAAGCCTTCATTTCCTTTAATTAAAATTTCTTTTTCATCATCAGGCAAAGAAGAAAATTGAAACATAATGGATGCTTCCGGAATCATTTTTTGAACAGTGGCCATACTCTCATAAATAACCTCATCTGCTCTAATGGCCGGCCATTCTGTTTGATCAGCCATTTTTTCATATTGGGCTAATAACAGCAAAGCATTGGTTAGTTCTATAATATTCAGTTCATCTTCTTTTAACGATTGTAAAACCTGTTTATATTCTTGCTCAGTAAGTTTTTTATTCAGCGCTGATTCAGTTTGCGATAACATACTGGCTAATGGTGTTCTTAGTTCATGTGAGGCATGATGTACAAAGCTTTTTTGATTTTCAAAAGCAGTATTCAATCGGCTAAGCATTTCATTGAAGTTCTGCGATATTTGCCATAACTCATCGTGTGTTTTCCTTTCGGGTAAACGTTTATTTAAATTTTGCTCTGTTGTATATTTCATTTGTACACTTAACAACCGTAATGGTTTCAGCGCACCATTTACAAATAAAAATGAAAAAAAGGCTGTTAGTAATAACCCTCCTAAAAACACAATGGTTAATATAATTCTTAAATCAGCCAACTTAGTCATACCCACTAAATCAATACCCGATGCAACAATATAATGTTTTGTTTGGGGCATATACATAGCAACAAACTGACGTTGATTTTCCTGATAATGATGTTCCCCCACTTTTTTAATATGGGCAAGAAATGAAGTGGTAAAATGATAATTAACTGTGTCCGGTATTTTATCGATAATTTTACCGGAAGAATCTAATAAAAATAAAGCTTCATCCCACAAAATGGTTTCGTGCAACATTTGCAATTTCTGGGTGGGTATACGATTCTTTGGCGTAGAAATTTGGGTTTCATAGTCATAAAACTCCAACCCTTCACTTTTCACTAAATCGTAAAAGTCGGCCTGCCTGTAGCTATAGTACAAAAAATAAATGGTTAGGGAAGAAATGAGTAGAACGATTGCCACAAAAATGGTAAAAAGCAGGGCAAAGCGCAATCGTAAACTCATAAATGCTTGGGCATTATTTTATATAATAACCAAATCCGGGTTTGGTATGTATTAGTTTATCATTAAAGGGTTTATCAATTTTGTTACGTAAAAAGCTAATATACACTTCAATGGTGTTAGTACCGGTATCAAAGCTTAAATCCCATACCTTTTCTAAAATTTGCTGCTTGGAAATAACTTTTCCTCTATTTCTAGCCAATAAAGCCAATAAAGAAAATTCTTTTGCAGTTAAAGGTATTTCAACCCCTGCCCTTGTTACCATTTTAGTAGAAAAATCGATGGTTAAATCACCAATTTCTATATTTTCAAAAACCTCTTCAGTGGTTTCGGCATGTTTTAGAGCCACCTTAATGCGTGCATTTAGTTCATCGAAATGAAATGGCTTTACAATATAATCATCTGCCCCTAAATTAAAAGCATCCATTTTATCCTGAATTTCGCCCAAAGCGGTTAGCATAATAATGGGAACTTTCTTATTGGTTTCTCTAAATTGCTTACACAACGCAAAACCATTTTTATAAGGTAGGTTAATATCTAACAATATTAACGCATAATTATGCTCTGCAAAAAGCTTTTCGGCAACTAAACCATCGTAGGCTAAATCTACCCTATAATCAAGCCTTGTTAATTCTTCCTGTATTACCTGCCCTAATTTGGGTTCATCTTCGGCTAATAATATTCTGTAGTTTTTTTCCATTATGTTTCAAGTATTAACACAGCAAAGTAATGAAAAAACTTTTCCACAACATCATATTTCCTGTTTAAGCTACATTTTTTCTTCAAAAAAAGTAAAATTTTAGGGCTTAAATTCAAATAATTTGATTCTACATTTATCCAAAATGGGCAAAAGAGGTTGCTATTACAAATAATAACATCAATCTATTTTTCTTATGTTTCCAGCGCCTGCAATATGTTGGGTAACGGTGGCATTGCCTGAGTAATTAACAGAACCACTTCCGGCAATATGAATATCTAACTTATTCTCTGCAAAAACATTAACAGAGCCACTTCCGGCTATTTTTACGTTTACATTTTCTGCTTTCAAATCGCCGCACTTTATGGTTCCACTACCGGCAATGGAAATAGTTTCATCTTTTGTTTCACCATCCAAGCTAATGGTGCCCATTCCTGCAATTTTTGAAGTAACGGAAGGGGTATTTACTGTCAACTTAATTTTACCACTACCGGCAATTTCTGTATGTAACTCTTTGGCACCCGAAAATTTCCCGTTTCCGGTTATACTTCCCGAACCCACTATATAAGCTCCTTCTAAACTTTCTAGTTTTACTTTTATTTGAATGGGTTGTGAAGCATTTAAACGATAATGTTCTTTTGCTTTTATTTCTAAAGTACCATTACCGGTAACATTGGTTAAAATGTAGGGAATAACATTATCATCGGCTACTATACTTATGTTTTCCGGTAAATCCTGTTCAACCAAAACATCAAAATCGCCAATGGCTTTTATAGTGTTTACGCCATTTATGGAACGTTGCTGGGTAATAATGTGCCCATTTCCGTTTACTCTTTCATCAAACAAATAGTTACAGGCGCTGGACAAAAAAATGAGCGAAGCTAAAATAGCGTATAGTTGAATTTTAGGTTTCATGCAGTAGTTTTTAGGTTTGTGAATATAAGTAAATCAATGTAAGAAAATAATACCGGCTTTTGGTATTCAAAATAAGAGTAAATACTTCGTTTAAGGCTTACAAATAATAACAATGGTTTTTACGCCTGAAGACCGGACAAATAATTATATAAACATAACAGTTTTGCTGGAATTTCCTATTGATGAAGCACTGTAGAAAGCCCATTTTGGGTTACCTTCGCCGCATGACAGAAAAAATCATTATTCTAGATTTTGGTAGCCAATATACTCAATTAATTGCCCGTGCCGTTAGAGAGGCCAACGTGTATTGTGAAATCATTCCCTACTATCAACAGTTCGATATAAATGAAAATTTAAAAGGTGTTATTTTAAGCGGTTCGCCCTTTAGCGTAAATGAAGAAAAAGCGCCGGTAGTTGCCATAAGCGATTTTAATAAAGCATTGCCCATTTTGGGCATTTGCTATGGGGCACAACTAACCGCCAAAACCTATGGCGGTGTTGTAAACAAAAGCAACAAACGTGAATACGGAAGAGCTACACTAATATTAAAAAATGAACAAGATGCTTTGTTTGATGGTGTACCCCAACAATCACAGGTTTGGATGAGTCATAGTGACTCAATTCAACAATTACCGCCTCATTTTGAATTATTGGCTACTACGGAAAGTATTCCGGTGGCAGCGTTTAAACAAAGTAACCATAGCCCCAATCCTCTATACGGATTACAATTCCACCCTGAAGTATTTCATTCAACTGAAGGTAAAAAAATTATACGCAACTTTTTAGTAAACATTTGTGGCTGCAGCCAAAACTGGACTCCCGCCAATTTTGTGCAGGAAAGTATTGCACAATTAAAAAAACAAATTGGTGACCGCAAAGTTATTATGGCTTTGAGTGGTGGTGTGGATAGCACTGTTGCTGCAACCTTAATCAGCAAAGCCATTGGCGACCATTTATACTGTTTATTTGTTGACAATGGCGTGTTACGCAAAAACGAATATGAACAAGTATTGCATACTTACCAACAACTACATTTAAATGTTGTGGGGATTGATGCCAAAGAACATTTTTATACCAAACTGGCCGGCAAAACCGACCCGGAAGAAAAAAGAAAAATTATTGGCAATACTTTTATTGAAATTTTTGACAGAGAGGCCAAACGAATGAATGACATTGGTATGTTAGGACAAGGAACTATTTATCCCGATGTAATTGAAAGCGTTAGCGTGCATGGCCCATCACAAACCATAAAATCGCACCATAACGTGGGGGGATTGCCGGATTATATGCAATTAGAATTGGTTGAGCCTTTACGATTTTTGTTTAAAGACGAAGTTAGAAAAGTGGGTATTGAATTGGGCATTCCTGCAGAACTGATTAATAGACATCCATTTCCCGGACCGGGATTGGCCATTCGTATTTTGGGTGAAGTAACCGAAGAAAAAGTGCATTTATTACAACAAGCCGATGCTATTTTTATTGATGCATTGCGCAACGCCAACTTATATTCGAAGGTTTGGCAGGCCGGTGCTATTTTATTGCCTGTTAAAAGTGTAGGTGTAATGGGCGATGAACGTACATATGAATATACTTTAGCACTACGTGCCGTAACTAGTGTTGATGGCATGACAGCCGATTGGGCGCATTTGCCTTATGATTTTTTGGCCAGTGTTTCCAACGCCATCATTAATCAGGTGAAAGGAATAAACCGTGTCGTTTACGATATTAGTAGCAAACCGCCTGCTACCATTGAATGGGAATAATTTTTGATAATGAATAAGCTACCAATTCAGTTTAAAAAATTTTAGAATGAAATTTATTTTTCGCGCTGTTTTTTTGGTCATGGTGCTTTTGTTGAGCAATATTTTGACGGCACAGAATAATCCAATAAGGGTAGCAATATTCTCACCCATATATATGGACTCTGCATTTATTGGCGATACTTATAAATTGGGCGATGGGAATTTGCCTAAACAAATGTTGCCGGGTTTAGAATTTTATAATGGTGCCATGGCGGCTATTGATTCTTTAGAAAAACAGGGCATGAATGCTGAAGTAATGGTATATGACACTAAGAGCAGTAATCATTCACTGCATAACATTCTACAGCAATTGGAAGAAAATCCGGTTGATTTAATGATTACTTCCTGTAACGACAGGAATGAATTAATGCAAATGGCACAATTTGCTTTACAAAAGCACATTCCGTTAATATCTGCAACTTATCCCAACAATGCCGGTATTTACAACAACCCCTACTTCATTATTTTAAATTCAACGCTGCAAACCCATTGCAGCAGTATTTACAAATATTTACAACGCAATAATGCATTTGATAAAATTGTGTTGTTTACCCGAAAAGGTAAGCCTGCTGAAATTATACAAGGCATATTCTCGCAAATGTCACATAACACGTATAGTGTTCCATTAAAATATTTAACCGTTCAACTACCCGATACATTTACGGTTAATCAGGTAAAGCCTTATTTAGACAGTACGAAAAAAAATATTATTATTTGTGGTTCGTTGAATGATATGTTTGCACTGCAGTTAATTAAGGCTGCAGGTGATGCAAAAAATTATGACATAGAAGTTATGGGGATGCCCACCTGGGATGCTATGCAAGGGTTAGATCAACCCGCCTATGCTTCTACCACCATTGTTTATACCACACCATTTTATTATAATAGAACATCACAACTGTACAATAACATTGCCCAACAATATAGAACACAATTAAATGCCAACCCAACTGATATGATGTTGAAGGGATATGAAACCACTTTTCATTTTCTACAACTTTGGCAACAATTTGGCCCTGAAGCCATACATCACTTATCTGAAAACAAATTTGTTCTATTCAACAAATACAACATCCAACCAGTAAGAGATAATAAAGATTTATCAGCCATTCATTACTTAGAAAATCAACAACTCTATTTTGTAAAAAAACAAGGTGGGGCAATAAAAAGTGTTAATTAACAACTAAAATAAATTTAATATTTTTTTCAATTGAATTTAACTGATTCATTTAGCTACTGCTAATTTGCAAACTGCTTTAAGTTTTAATGAATGATACATTAGCTGATGTATTTATTGCATTTATGCAAGCACACCTTCCATTTATAAAAAAATGAATAACTTTAAATAAAAAAATGGATAACAGTAACACCACCATTTTCGAATTTTTAGAAGAAGCGAAGGAAAGTTTAACGGCTTATGTTAACGTGCAAATAAAACTATTTAAACTGCAGTTGGTTAAAAAAAATGCAACCATTGGTGGACTATTAATATGGTTACTCATATTATTTTTCTTTCTGTTTGGTTTAATGCTATTTGCCGGCTTTGCTTTTAGTTTTTGGATAGGCGCCTTATTGCAAAATATACCCATTGGTTTTGCCATTACAGCATTAATTTTTGCAATACTTATTTTATTAATTACCCTGTTCCGAAAGCAATTGTTTATTAATCCTATCATTAAAATCATCATTCAGCAACAAATGAGTGATATAGATGAATAAAAAAACAGTTATGAAAGCTGCCAAAAACATATCGAATCTTACCGAGTTAAACGAAGCTATTCATGAATTAAAATTGCAGAAGCAAGAGTTGGAATTTACTATTGCCAATCAATGGAATGATTTGCAGGACAATTATCCGGTACTTTTAAAAAATGCGCTATTTCAAAAATTTCCGCTGTTAAAAAAAGGAAACATTTTAATTACTTTACTTGGTATTCCGGCCATTCAACAAAACGCACAAAAAATAGTTAACAAATTGGCTGAAAAAGCAGAAAACGCATTGGATAATTGGATTGATAGATTGTTAACTAAAAAAGAAAAAGATACACCCCAAAATTGAACTTAACAAAATGCTAATAAACTTGTTAAATAAGTTTGTTAAGTAAATTTAGTGGGTATGCATAGGAAACAATTGTTGGGCATATTGTGCATTATTGCGTTCATAACTTTATCGGCAACCGTAACCAATAAAATGAATAATGGTGAAAAGCCTGAACCAATTCCTGCCTATCAACAACAACTTGGTGATGCACAAAAAGGCTATGAGTACCTGGTTACAGGCAACTATGTGAGTAGCGGATTCCCTTATAAATTTTATAAATTAATTGCAGGAAAAGACAATACCAATCTTTTAAACAGAACCGGTAAAAACGCTACTGTTCCATTTGGTTTTAATGTAATTAAAAACGAACAAGGCATTGATATGGTTGTACCGAATTGTTTGCAATGCCATGCACAAGTTTTTAATAATCAATTGTATGTTGGTCTTGGTAATAGTTTTATTGATTTCAGCAACACAAAAAAACAAAGTAACATTTTTACGAATACCACCTTTCAATTACTAAAAACAATAGCGCCCAAACAATTTGAAGGAACCCAAACAATAGTTCAATCATTTAAAACTGTTTATCCTGATTTACAAACTGAAGTTAGAGGCGTAAACGCAGCAGACAGGTTAGCAATTTTACTTGTGGCACACCGTAACCCTGTAACGCTTCAATGGAGTGATTCCGCTTTATTAAAAATTCCGAATGAAGTAATACCCACCGATGCGCCTGCATGGTGGTTACTAAAAAAGAAAAATGCAATGTTCTACACGGGATTTGGCCGAGGCGATTTTGGAAAATTTTTAATGCTTAGTAATTTACTTACTGTAAAAGATACTAGTGAAGCAGCAACAGTATATCAACATTTTGCTGATGTGCTGGCTTATATCAAAACTATAGAGCCGCCAAAATATCCAAAGCCAATCAATCAATCATTAGCCATGGAAGGACAATTATTATTCACCACCAAATGCAGTAAATGTCATGGCTCATATGGTGCTGATGCATATTATCCAAACTTACTTATTCCCGAAAAAATTATTGGTACAGATTCCTTGTTATACAAAAGCAATCAACAAAATCCTCAATTCATACAATGGTTTAATACAAGCTGGTTTGCCGGTGGTGGGCATCCGGCTAAACTGGTACCTTATAACGGATATATAGCCCCACCCTTAGATGGTGTATGGGTAACGGCACCCTATTTTCATAATGGCTCTGTTCCAACCTTAGAAGGAGTTTTAAATAGTAAAAAGCGTCCCAAATATTGGAGCCGAAATTTTAAAAAACCTAGTTATAATTATGAATCAGTAGGTTGGAATTATACAGAACATCAAGAAGCTAATAACAAAAAAATTTACAACACTACTTTACCGGGCTATGGAAATTACGGCCACAATTTTGGAGACGAACTATCTGAAGCAGACAGAAAAGCTATTATTGAATACTTAAAAACATTGTAATCAATAATTTTTTAATACAACCCCTTGATAAATTGATAGTGTTCCTCTTCCGGCACATGTTGCTTCAACAAAGCCTCATCTTTTTTTAAGGCAATTACATAAGCATATAAGCGAAAAATTTGAATCACTATAAAAAGAATCAATAGTAAAGCTGCTAAACTAAAAATTACGGTATTCATAACATTTTTTTTATTGAACAGATAGAATATATTTTGCCAAGTTTTCTCTATCAGCATCTGATAATTGACTTAATGTAGGCATTTGTGGATAATCGGGCCTTTTTTTACCCGGTGCTTTTATCCATTGTTCTAATCCTGAAATATTATTTTTATAAATACTTACCATTTCGGTTATTGGGGGACCCACCAATTTGGTATCTTTTTGATGACAAATACTACAATTGGTTTTAAACAATGCAGCTCCTTTTTCTACCGGACTTAATGCATTATCTGACGATTGTGATGCTTCATCCTTGTTAACATTTAAACGAGCATTGGCTGATAATTTTTCAAATTCAGCAGTTTTAATAGCCATTAATTCCCTATGTGGATTTAAAGCATTAGCTCTGTACACATGTCTGCCACTTCCCATAAATAAAACGGTAATAGTCATTAATACAACAATACCGCCGAAGCGTTTATTAATGGCTTCTTTAGGACCACTCAAGGCTTTCCATATCCACCACATAGCTATTAATGCCAATGAGGCACCTAATAAAATAATACTTAACAATCCCCATCCAAAACCCTTCGAAGGCAAAGAAATAAGTACAATCGGACCAATTAAAAACTGTGCAACACTTGCTCCCAGCGTTAATGAATAAGCAATTTTTTTAACATCATATCTTGTATAGTTATTCGGAAAAATGGTTTCAAACGGATAATTTTTTCTACCAACGTACCAAAATAAAAACAAACCTGTAACGGCTAACGATGCAAATAAAAAATGAAAATAACGCGGAAAAACATTTGGCAAAAACAAGGCACTGATAAACCCATGAATGCTTGACCATTTTTCAGGAAATAACATTAAGTTAATGTTCACTAAAAAAATTAGAGGGATAAACAAAAATAACAACACCGATAATGCAATAATTCCAATATGTAAAATTTTAAATCGCTCCATACTGTGCCAAGTGTACTTATGTAAATAAGTAAGCAAAAATGCAATGGCTACTAATGGAATAATTAAAATCCACATGATGCCGGTAAGTGCATTAGCTGAATAAAAATATATGGTGTACAATGCATTAATACTTAACAAAGGCGCAACACCTAATACTACTGCCAAACTTTTATTTACCGTAATTGTTCGGGCTACTTCGTATGCTAATGTGTCGTAAAATTTATTTTTTAACCCTTTTATTTCAGCCCATAGCGTTACAATAGATCCACCCAGCATTAGGTTTACAAAAACAATGTGTAACAAAAAAGAAAAAACCAACAAAACTACCAATAGCCATTCCGGCAAAGGCAATGGAATAGGAATATCGCGAGGTACAGGAGTATTTACCTGTAAAAAGTGTACGAATAAAATATTCATATAAAACTATTTATTACTGAAAATTATTTTTGAGCTGTTTTAATGGAATCGTTTGTATGTGTCGCTAATTTTTGTTGAATAGCAGCATCCATATTATTCAAAGGATTAATGACAACACCGGATGTTTGAGCTCCGTCTAATGTTTCATGACTTTGCTGTAAAAACTTTATATATGCAGCCAATGCCTCTGCCTCTTTTTGATTGCCCGGAAATGGCGGCATAAATGTTCTTCCGTTATGCATATTAGGTATGTATGCGGCCATAGCACTCTCATCTAAAGGCTTATTAAAACTGCCATACATTCTTTCAAACACATAGGTAATTGAGTTAATACCTTGTGTGGTATGACATCGACTGCAAGAGAGCATAAATACATTTTTACCTGCTTCAATTTTATTGCTTTCTGTAATTTCAGGAGTAGAATTATAGGTGGCATACTTTAATATTCCATCTCGCTGAAACAAAGGATAATCTTCTTTTCGTAATAAATTGGAATACATATATCCCCCAATAACATAAGGCTTTCTGATAAACTCACGCACCCGCTCAAAAATGCCTAAAAAACTAAACGCCATAATGGTTGGAATTACAACCATATACCACTTTACTTTAGAAGGCTTAATAACACCAAATAAGGCAATTAAAAAAACAGATGCTGTAGCTCCTAAAATAATGTATTTTAAAAGATTATAATACTGCTGAAACTCTATAGTTCCGACTGCAGTGCTCATATTATCTCGCATGGCAGCGGGCATGGCTTTGTAATAATATATTGCACCCAGTATTGACAATGGGGTCCAAAACAAAACCCATTTAGCGGTTGTTGATATTGTTTTTGTACGTAAATCGCTTCCTTTCTTTGTAAAAATAAAAACCAAAAAATAAGCAAATGTTCCTGCCACAATCATGGCAGTTGGTGTTCGGAATAATAATTGCGGCAAATAAATTGGATTGGTAAATCCATTAATAAAACTATGTTGCGTATTCCAGTTGCCCGGATCCATCATAAAACCTAAAATAGCAACAATAATAGCCATTGTAAACCATGAAAAAACAGATAAGTACCAACCAAAACGAATATGCTTCAATTTAGCCTGCAACGAGCGATTGGAATTTTTCCACGTTAAATAGTAAACCATTATTAAAACTACTTCAGTAACAAAAATGGTCCACTCTGTAAACCATGCCCAATAAAATACTCTAATTAAACTTCCAATAGAAGCCGGGCTAACTAATGCTGCAGAAAACCAAATACCTACACCGGTCATAGCCCCCACTGTAGTTGTAATAATAAAAGCAACTTTCATCATTTTTTCTGCAACACCATCCCATTGCAAATTGGTAATTTCATTGGGTTTACTATTCTTCACCCCTTTTTGCTCAAGCCAGGTTATGTAAGGCACAAAACCAACTGCAATACCATGATTAATGAGTACATGTATAATAGCAATCATTGCTATTAAAAATCTATCATTCAACCAATCTAAATGAAACATAGGGAAATCCATAAAACAATATTTGTAACTGCAAAGCTACTTTAGCCTAACGGGCCGCCTATTTACCCTTTTACGGAAACTATGTACTTATTTATGGAAACTATTAGTATGGAAATTTTATAGAAAAAAAACAAATTAATATATACAACTTTTTGCATTTGAAATTTGCTTTCTAAACAATTCGGGTGTTATAGAGGTATATTTTTTAAAGAATCGGGAAAAATAAGAATGATTCTCAAAGTTTAACGCCCATGCAATTTCGTTGATGGTTAATGAAGAATTAACCAAAAGTCGTTTAGCTTCAAGAATAATTCGATTGCGAATATGTGTACCTGCAGAGTGGCCAAAATGACTAATACACAACTCATTTAAATAATTCGGAGTTATATAAAGCATTGCAGCATAATCTTTTGGCAATCGTAAAGTTGTATAATGTTCCTCAATTAATCTATCAAACTTTTGTAAAATAATGGCTCCCTGTCTTAATTCATAAGGCTTAATAACGTTATTTAAAGGGCGGCTCATCCATTCTAATAACTGCAATAAATATAAGCGTAGCATATATCGCGCACTTTCATCATTACGGGCATATTCATGCTTAATTTGTTGAAATAAAATCTGAACATCGCTTGATATACTTTCAACATTTACAACAGAGCCATTGCCATTCGCAATAAAAAAAGGATAATTTTTTAAATGATTCAAATTGGCCAGAAATAATGAAATATAAGATTCAGTAAAATTAATTAATATGCCTTTGGGCTTATAGTCAAATTGCCACTCATGAACTTGTCCCGGATTGAGAAAATAGATTGTATTTTCTTTTATTTCAAATTTCGTAAAATCAATAATATGATATCCGGAACCCGATTCAATAAACATTAACTGATAAAAATTATGACGATGAGGGAACTGCATATTATTGTGAGATGCCAAAAAATCGGCTAACTCTAACACTAAAATTTCGTGTTCAGTAGCACTTGCATCTATCATATTACAAATATCTAATACCGGAATTTTTTCTTTGCCAAAATTCATGCAGTCAAAATTAATTTTTATGAAAAAAATGTATGGTGACTTTTAACACATTGCTAATTTTACTTGTTATAAGGAAACCTTTACTTCTATTAATACCATGCACCAACAGCATTCCCTAGGCTTTAAAATTATAGAACAATACCTGGCTGGTATGCAGCAAACAGCTTTCCCTTTTCAAATAGCTGCATGGCATGCTATTCAAAGTGGAAACAGTGGTTTGGTGAATGCTGCTACCGGTATGGGAAAAACATTTGCAGTTTTTTTAGGCAGTATCATTCAGTTTATTGATGAACATCCCAACACTTATACCCAACAAAATAATAATGGATTACAATTACTTTGGATTACACCCTTAAAAGCTTTGGTAAAAGATTTAGCCCGTGCCATGGAAACCACTTTAACAGATTTAAATATTCCATGGCAAGTGGGCATACGTACCGGCGATACAACAACTCAAGAAAGACAACAACAAAAAAAACAATTACCCGAAATTTTATTAATTACCCCCGAAAGTTTACACTTGTTGTTTACGCATAACAACCATGCTAATTATTTTAAAACATTAAAAATAATTGCAGTGGATGAATGGCACGAATTGCTGGGAAGTAAAAGAGGTGTTCAAGTTGAATTGGCCTTAGCACATTTAGTTCAATTGCACCATATACAAAAAATTAAAAACAAACACAAGCTTTGCATTTGGGGTATTAGTGCTACCATTGGTAATTTAGAAGAAGCAAAAAATGTTTTATTATTTCCATTAAAAACAAAAGGTGTAATTATACAAGCGCCCCCCACTAAAAAAATAAATGTTCATACCATTATACCCGATGAAATAGAAACCTACCCTTGGGCAGGCCATTTGGGCCTTAAATTGGCACATAAAATTATTCCGATTATTGAGCAAAGTAATTCAACCTTAATTTTTATTAACACCAGGGGAATGACAGAAACCTGGTACCAAACTATTTTAACGGCCGCACCACAATTAGCAGGTGCCATCGCCATTCATCATGGAAGTATAGAAAAAGAATTGCGCTTATGGGTGGAAGAAGCACTGCATCAACAAAAATTAAAGGCAGTTGTTTGTACTGCCAGTCTTGATTTGGGAGTTGATTTTAAACCGGTTGATACGGTTATACAAATTGGTTCACCTAAAGGAATTGCGCGATTTATTCAACGAGCCGGAAGAAGCGGTCATCAACCCAATGCCACTTCCCATATATATTTTTTACCTACACATTCGTTGGAATTAGCAGAAGTAGCAGCATTAAAACATTGTTTACAAAATAATATCATTGAATCGAAGCCAACCCTTTTATTGTGTTATGATGTGTTAGTGCAATACCTATGCACATTGGCCATAGGTGGTGGTTTTAATGCTAAAGAACTTTTTGAGGAAGTTCAACAAACATATTGTTACCAACAACTTAGTATTGACGAATGGAATGAAATTTTATTGTATTTAACAAGTGGCGGTGCCGCTTTTCATGAATATGAAGATTTTAAAAAACTGGAGTTAGATCCGAATGGAAAATATGTAATAAGAAATAAAAGATTGGCTATGCAACATCGCATGCATATTGGCACCATTGTAAGTGATGCAATGTTAAAAGTAAAATGGATGCATGGTAGTTATTTAGGCGTAATTGAAGAATGGTTTATTAATAGATTAAATATTGGCGACAGTTTTGTTTTGGGTGGAAGGAATGTAATGCTAACCATGATAAAAGATATGACGGTTTGGGTAAAGGCATCTCAAGCAACTAATACCACAATTCCCAGTTGGATGGGTGGAAGAATGTCATTAACAGCCAATTTAGGGGCAGAATTAAGAAATATTTTTTCAAATGCATTGCATAATCAATTACCCGAAATGAAAGCTTTGGCATCTTTGTTTCAATTGCAACAACAACTTTCCATTATTCCCAATAACAATGAATTACTCATTGAAATAATTCAAGAAAAAAAACATTGGCATATTGTTGTATATCCTTTTGAAGGCAGATTGGTGCATGAAGCCATGAGCGCATTAATGGCATACCGACTTTCTAAATTACAACCCGTTTCATTTTCCATTGCCATGAATGATTATGGATTTGAACTTTTATGTGATGAACGGATTGATTTAACCCCGCAAGTAGTTGTACAATTATTTAGCACCGAAAATTTAATTACCGATTTACAAAATAGTGTAAACGCTACAGAAATGGCAGCCCGTGCATTTAGGGAAATTGCAGTAATTGGTGGACTAATTTTTCAAGGATATCCCGGAAAAAATAAGCGTACCAATCATTTACAAGCTTCAGCAACTTTATTATTCAAAGTATTAAATGAATATGACAGCAAAAATGTTTTGCTACAACAAGCATTTAAAGAAGTATTTGAAAAACAGATGGAAGAAGTTCGTTTAAGAAATGCATTAAAAAGAATTCAAGAGGCTACCATTTGTATTACTCATCCCAAACAGTTTACGCCTTTCAGTTTTCCAATTGTTGCCGATGGTTTAAACAGAAACCATATTTCATCTGAACAATTGGAAGATAGAATAAAAAAAATGCAGCAACAGCTTATTCATTAAAAGCCATTGCTACATTAAAAGCCATTGATACATTAAAAGCCATTGATACATTAAAAAATAAATATATTTATTTTCTCGTTAAGTATTTTATTTGACTGGAATATAAAATGATAAACAAAGCTATGAAACCATAACCAAGATATGCTCCCCACCCTGTAATAGAAGATTTGCCCAATAAAATAATAGAAGCAATAACGGGAAACACCTCGCCTATTATCCAAGTATAATATCCTTGCATTTTCAATTTTCGCATATCAATGGCACCTATAATACACAATATGGCACCAATAAGCGTTACTACAAGTAGGGGTAATTTATTCACTGCTGATAAACGAACCAATTCTATTGCTTCAGGTGAATAAAACTTTTTAGCAAACTCAGGCATTTTATCAAAATCAGGACTATTAGCCATTTGCTGCATGGCAGCAAAGTTTTTATCAGCAGATATATATTGATAAATACCTGAGAGAATAGCTATGCCGCTTCCAATAAATGTAAGTATGGTAAGTACTTTAAGCATGCCATATCTGGGAGCAATGGGTTGATTACTTTCTAAGTTGTATTCCATCATTGTAGTATAAATTAAATTTATCTAAAAATATCATTCTCAATTCATTCAGCAAAATTTAATGCATTAAATTTTTAAGCATTGTTTTTAAATTTGCTATTATGTTTGTCCCTTACCCATTCCCATTTAAAAACCAACATTTATGGTTAGTAACCGAAAAATGCATTTTTTGGGAAGAGGAAGGTGCACTCATTCTTTCAGACACTCATATTGGAAAAACCGCACATTTTAAAGCAAATGGTATAGCTGTTCCGGAAGCCATTTTTAAAGATGATTTACGCAGATTATGGCAAGTTATTTCAGTATTCAATCCTAAAAAAATTTTAATTGTCGGTGATTTACTACATAAAAAAAACAATCAAGAAGTAGCACATTTTATAAAATGGAAGAATGAAACCACAAAAGTTCCATTTCACTTAATAAAAGGCAACCACGATGTTTTATCTGAAGAATGGTATAACAATGCGGGTATTATATTGCATCAACAACAATTGCTGCTTCCACCATTTTTATTTATTCATGATCCCAACGAAATTGAAATCAATGAAGAAGAGGATATATATACCATTTCAGGACATATACATCCGGGTGTTCGTTTAAAAATAACAGGAAAACAACATATAAAATTGCCTTGTTTCTATTTCGGGAAACACCAAGCAATATTACCAGCCTTCAGCAATTTCACTGGTTTAGCTATGCTAAAACCCACTAAAAAAGACAAAGTTTTTGCAATAGCGAATCAAAACATAATTGAAATAAAATGATTGAAATTGCTTTTCATCACTTATATGCACATGCACTTCCTGCCGGTCATCGATTCCCAATGGAAAAATATGAACTAATTCCGGCACAGTTACTACATGAAGGAACCATAGCCAAAGAAAATTTAATAGAGCCCGAACCCATTGATGATGACATTGTTTTATTAACTCATGATAAAGTTTATGTTCAAAAGCTTCAATCACAAACGCTTACAACGGCCGAAGAACGTAAAATTGGTTTCCCTCAGTCTGCTGCATTAACCCTCCGGGAATGGTTAATAACCCAAGGTACCATTAACTGTTGTTTAAGTGCTTTTAAAAATGGTATTGCATTAAATGTTGCAGGTGGTACCCATCATGCTTTCAGCGACCATGGCGAAGGTTTTTGTCTACTGAATGATTTTGCAGTTGCAGCCAATTATTTATTATGGAAAAAGTTTGTTAATCAAATATTGATTATAGATGTTGATGTACACCAAGGCAATGGTACAGCTGCTATATTTGAACACAACCCTAACGTATTTACGTTTAGCATGCATGGTGCACATAATTATCCATTCCATAAAACCATTTCAAATATTGATGTTCCATTACCGGACGGTACTGATGACTACACTTACATAACACGATTACAGGAAGCCATTCAGTATTTATTGCCATTAGTAAAGCCCGATATTGTTTTTTATTTATCAGGAGTAGATATTTTACAAACCGACAAATATGGCAAACTAAATATTTCGATGAATGGTTGTAAAAAGCGAGATGAAATAGTTTTTAAAGCATGCAAACAACAAGGCATACCCGTTGTTGCAGCAATGGGTGGTGGTTATTCGCCCGATATTCGAACAATTATTGAAGCCCACTGCAATACTTTTAGAACCGCTTTACATTTGTACTGATTTATTTCTGCGAAGTTGGTTATAATCAATAAAATAAATAAACTTGGCTGAAAGTTGATTGCTTAATGGTGATGCAAATGCCTCAAACAAATTATCCATGTATTTTTTGTATTGTTCCCCATTAATAGAAACATCGGGGCCTATTGCGTTCTTCCAGGCAATAATTAACCTACTTCCTAATCTAAAATCCCATGTATAAAAAGCATCAACATTTAAAGCATTAAAATTATTATCATAACCAGGAACTACCGGAATTTCAAGGTTTTGAAAATAGCCTTCACTATCCACATGAAACATTTTTACATAGTGCACTCTACTCCAGTAATGCCTAACCCGTAAAGTAACATTCATTCTAGCTTGAAAATTATATATAGCATTGAATACATTATCCATGCGAATTACTCTGCGTTGACCAATGACAGGCGCATTGGTACCTGATTCAAAAAATACCCAACCAAATTCGCCTGCATCAAATTCCTTCTTACTATTTAAACTAACAGAAAATTGATTATTGAACCTAAATCTTATTCCACCTGTGACTACTGAGTAAGGAATATGTTCACAGTAGTCATATGCAGTTGCATAACCTATTCCATAGTTAAAAAACAATTTTTTCCTACTATCTGAGCTACCAAATACACCTGAAAAAACATAAGGTACTCTTTTAAGTTTTTCACCCGGTGTTCTTAATTCAAAATAGTCATTACTCCATACCGGGCTACCTTCAACAACTAATTTCGCATCATAAAAGTTTTTAAACACCTTTAAAAAGGTAGTGTAATAATATAAACTGCTAAATGAATAGGGCTTATATAAATTTTGATATTTTAAACTAAAACTGTATATTTTAAAATTATAATTTTTACCGGGTTTATATTGGTTATAAGACACATTAGCTGTATAACTTACTTCATTAGGTGCTTTCAAATAACCTAAATCATTAGGATCGTATTGATCGCTTTCAATATTGTTAGAGAAATTCCATTGCCACAAACCACTCACTTTTCCAAAACTATTCATTAGTTTAAAGCCATTATGTGCATAGGCACCTCCTACTGTGCTATAAGCAGCTTTACTTTGTAATGAATATTGGTTGGCTTTATCAAACAAACGCAAGTCAACGGCACTTACATTGGCAAATTGATCACCACCACGTCTAATTACATTTGAGTTCGTGAATGAAATGCTACTTCTGTTAGCCAATGCTTGATCCAGCACAATTATATTGTAGTTGGAAAGAGGTTCTGTTTCAATATGATGCACATTACCCTTATTATCGCGCACATCGGCAAACATTGGCGCAGTTACTGCATTAAAAACACCAATTCCTAAATTATGCTTGGTACGACCTGAAAATTTTGTGGCATTATATAATTGCGTTAACGACGGGTTTTGTAAAATGGTATAACCACTATCAACTGCTAATTGATTAATACTATCGTATAAAGTTGGTGTTTTTCCTACACGCCTTGAATAAAAGATTCCGGCTTTATTAAACAATTCGGTTCCTTCAGTAAAAAAGGGTCTATTTTCAGCAAATTGAACTTCATAGGGAGATAAGTTAAGAATCACATTATCACTTAAAGTTTGTCCAAAATCCGGCACTAATGTCATATCTAATGTAAAGCTTTCATTAATGCCATATTTCACATCCATACCACCATTATGTAAAACATTTTTAATGGTTCCAGTTGCTGAAGGTACCGTACTATAGCCAGCTGAAACATAGGGTAAGAATGAAAGTCGCAAAGGGGGTTGTAAATCTTCTAACCCACTTAAAACGCCAAATTGATTCACTAAACCTGCAATATTGGGGTTGACAGGATTCCAATAGCTTACTTCATTCAAACGACGAGTTGATCGATAAAAATTAACGCCCCAATCTTGTATATTTTTTTGTGCAAACCGAAGGCTCATGTAAGGAATTTTCATTTCTACTATCCAGCCATCGTTTACAATATTAACATGGCTGTCCCATACCGCATCCCAATTATAGTCAACTCCATTATTCAAATTAAAATTCCCGGAAAGTTTCGCATCGCTTTGAACATTGGCAGCAGTTACCATAAACATGAAAGCATTTTGCCCATCATGATAAGTATCAAATGCAACGGCAAAAACATCAACATCTTGTCGCTGTTCACCATCGCGTAAGGTCATTTGTCTGCGAATTAAAGTAGGGTCATCATGCAAATAAGCACTTACATATATTGCACTATTATCATATAAAACTTTAACTTCCGTACTTTGCGAAGCAATTGCACCAAATTGAGGTTGGTTTACAATAAAATTATTAGCTACTTCTGCAACAGCCCATTCGTTTTCATTTAACATACCGTCTATTTTAACAGCATGTTGTGTACGAAATGCCTTGAAATGTTTTTGTTGGGCAAAAACCTGACAAGCCAATAAAATTAGCAAAAAAGATAATTTTATTTTATTATTCATGGGTTACTATAGCTACTTTTTCAAAACTACACGAAAACAAAATTTTGAAATAATGAAAATAGGATGAATGGCAGAAATAAGGGGATGTAATGAAAAAAGCTGCTTGATAATGAGCAGCTTTGAAAGTTGGAGCAACTAGATATGAATTGTTTAATTAAGTTTCTTTTTTAATGTGGAAACTTGCGCCTGTAAATTATTCACCATACCTGCTAATTGGTTTACATCCCAGCGCTGCACGGTATTGGCTTTTTGCAAAATGAAAACAGCTTTCCAAACTTCCAAAATATCGTCGGTAGCAACGGAATAAGGCTCATAAACCGGATTATCACTTACTAAGGTTAATTTATTTTTTGCTCTATTGTTTTTCAAGATGCGTTTGTAAACAATGCCATCTTGCTTAGAAAGTACAACATAGGTGTTGCTTGATTTAACCTCTTCAACATCCTCAACTTTTTCACCAACAATTACACTGCCACTTGGAGTAGGCAACATACTATCGCCAATAATTTCGAAAGCACGGTATTGGCCTGGTGCTAACATGGGTAACGTGAAAGTGTTTAATTCATCTAAAAATTCGGTATCGGCATAACCAGCCAAATAACCTGCTGCTGCTTTTACCGGAACAAATGATATTAATGCGGAATTTTCTGAAGCCATTTTCAACTTCCTACGTTGTTCTATATAACTGGTGCCTTTTGCGGCTGTTAAATCCTTCAGTAACAATTCATCTAAACTAAGTTTATACATTTGAGCCACATCTTCTAATACTTCTAATTTTGGCTCAGCACGTTCCTCTTCATAAGCACCAATTAAAGAACGTTTAATCCCTAATTTTTGGGCAAATTCCTCTTGCGTATAACCTCTTAATTTGCGTAAATAGCGTAAGTTTTTTCCTGCAAAACTCATAAACTAACGATTTTAGCGGCAATATACTAATTTTTTTAGTAAAAAAAATATTTTTTTACCAAGCTGCCCTGGCAGAAGGAGAAACACTTAAATCGGAAAATTGATTTGCCTGATATTTATAATAAGCTGTAATGGCTATCATTGCTGCATTATCGGTACAATATTCAAAAGGAGGAATAAAAGTTTCCCAACCTTTTTCTTTTCCTAAGGTTTCAAAAGCATGCCTTAATCCTTTATTTGCACTTACACCGCCTGCAATACACAATCGTTTAACACCGGTTTGTTTTACCGCTAATTGTAATTTGTGCAACAACATTGTTATAATGGTGTATTGTATAGATGCACATAAATCATTGATGTGCAAAGCGGCAAAATTGGGTGGTTGTTTTTGTAAAAAATATAAAACGGAAGTCTTTAATCCACTGAATGAAAAATTTAATTCGGGTACTTGTGATTGGGCAAACTTAAAGGCATGTGGGTTACCTAACTGAGCATATTTGTCAACCAAGGGCCCGCCAGGGTAAGGCAATCCAAGCAATTTAGCGGTTTTATCAAATGCTTCGCCGGCAGCATCATCAATGGTTTCTCCCAGCACTTCTAAGTTTAATGGGCTATGAGCTAAAACAATTTGTGTATGTCCCCCACTTACCGTTAAACACAAAAATGGAAATTGAGGAGCAGGTTCAACAATTAAATTGGCTAAAACATGTGCTTGCATATGATGCACCGCTATTAAAGGCTTTGCCAATGATAGTGCTAATGATTTTGCAAATTGTGTTCCTACCATTAAACTACCTAACAAACCGGGGGCTTGTGTAAACGCAATGGCATTTACGTTGGCTAAGCTAATATTTGCTTTTTTAATGGCAGTATCAACTACAGGTACAATATTTTGTATGTGTGCTCTGCTGGCTAATTCAGGTACAACGCCTCCATACTCAGCATGTATTGCTTGCGTTGCAATTATATTTGAAACAATTTTTCCATCTGCACAAACAGCAGCAGACGTTTCATCACAAGAAGACTCGATAGCTAAAATAGATAACGGCACAAATTTTTTGGTCAAAGGTACATGCTATTTACTTCTAATAGCCACTACGGGATCCATTTTGGCAGCAATGGATGCTGGAATAATACCTGATAAAACACCTAAAACAATACAAATACTTAATGCCAATAAAATAATATTAGGCGCAATAAATATAGGAAATGGTAAAACCTTACTTAAAGCAAGGGTTAAAATCCAAACCAAAAATAATCCTAACAAGCCTCCTATTACACATAAGAAAGCACTTTCCAACAAAAACTCAGTTAGTATGGTTCTTTTTTTAGCTCCTATTGCTTTTTTTAAACCAATTTGTGCGGTGCGTTCCCTTACTGTAACAAACATAATATTGGCTACGCCGAAAGCACCTACTAACAAACTTAAACCGGCTATTGCCCATCCACCTAAATTTAGCGAACCAAACAGTCCATTTAATGAATTGCCTAATAAGTTTACATCGTTTAAAGAAAAATCATCAGCTTGTTGAGGACTTAATTTTCGGGCTTGTCGCATTATTCCATCCAGTTCGTCCGATAAGCTGGTTGTAGCAATGTTTTTTTTGGCTTGAACCATTATGAAAGGACTACTTTGTTTAATTACATAAATGGAAGCAAAATAGCGATAAGACAATAATATACAGTCATCATAGTTAAAGCCACCCAATAAACTGTTTCCTTGTTTTTCCAAAACCCCAACAATTATTGCTTTATGATGATTAAAATCAAGTTGTTTACCAACCGCTTTGTCTGAATTTCCAAATAATTCCTCAGCTACTTTATGCCCTATTACGGTTGAATTGGTACCATATGTAAAGTCGTAATCGTTAATATAACGACCCGCAGCTAAATTAATAGATTGAATTTTCATGAAATTCTCGGTAATACTATAGACATTCACATTGGTTAAGCTATTATCGCCATAGGAAACCGTAGCATTCCGAGAAGCAAAAAGCGCAACGGCATCTGATAACTCACTTTTTGATTCTATAAATTTCATTTCATCATAAGTGGGTGTGGGCCTTTTCACAAATTTCCACCATGGGTAATTATCTCCTCCGCCACTATATTCCCATTTATCAATATAGATAGTATTAGTTCCTAAGGTTTGAACTTCTCCACTAACTTTTCTTTTTAAACTATCTACCGTAGCCAATACACCTATGATGCAAAATATTCCAATGGTAATACCAAACAATGATAAAAAAGTACGCAGTTTATTTACCCTTAATTCCTGAAGGGCCATTTTAAAACTGTTCCAGATAATGTTGAGCATTTTCAGCATATTCCAAAAATAGTGTGTTATTCCTCAAAATTTTAAAATAATGGTTCAATGCCTATAATTAAGTGATGAGCGTAAAAAATAAACCATGAACAAATTGATATCAGTTGAAATCTTCAATCAAGTATTTTTTCAAATTATGAAATAATTAAAGTGGTTTTGTTATTAAAATGCACTAAAAACGAGGTTTCACTAATAAAAATCAACAAAAATTTGCCGGTAGTGTTATATGTTTCGAATACTTTCTAAAAAAATAAAAAAAGTATTTGTCTATAACATTACATCGGTTTGTATTTTTGCACAGATTTATTTATCAAATTCAATTTTGCTATATGACCTGGAAGCAAGCTTTTACCTCATCAGTAGGAAAGAAATTAGTAATGGGTTTAACTGGAATTTTCCTTATTTTATTTTTAATTGTACACGCAGGTTTAAATGCCTGTATTTGGGCTAACGATGGTGGCGTTATGTTTAATCGTGCGGCTCATTTCATGGGTAGTAATGTTATACCTCGAATTTTAGAAATAGGATTGTTTCTTTTCATTTTTTTACACATTATTCAAGGTTATGTTTTAGAAGCTAGCAACCGTAGCAAACGTAAAATTGGTTATGCGGTATCGTATAGTAACAGAGGAAGCAAGTGGTACAGCCGCAGTATGGCAATCTTAGGTACTATCTTACTTTTATTCTTCATTGTACACTGGAAACAATTTTGGATACCTTCTCGCTTCACCGGCATTGAAGAAACTACATTACCTAATGGCACTCAGGTTCATAATTTATATGCTTTAATGCAAAGCACCTTCTCTGAATTATGGGTAGTTATATTTTACATTATTTGTTGCATAAGTTTGGGTTACCATTTAGCCCATGGTTTTCAAAGTGCATTTAAAACAATAGGTGTACATAACAAAAAATATCAACAGGCACTTAGCTCTTTTGGTTATGGTTTCGCAATAGTAATACCACTCATTTTTGCTTTAATGCCTATTAGTTTTTATTTCCATTGGATTAATTAATACAACAAAAGTTCTCTAAATGAAAAACTTAGTTCAACAAAACAAGTATAACATTTAGAAAAATATCAACTTTAATCTACAAAAAAGTAGTACCATGATACTAGATGCAAAAATTCCATCAGGCCCTATTGAACAAAAATGGACCAGTTATAAAGGCCATTGTAAATTGGTAAATCCGGCCAACAAGCGCAAATTAGAAATAATTGTAGTAGGTACCGGATTAGCCGGAGCAAGTGCTGCAGCCAGTTTAGGCGAATTAGGTTATAAAGTTAAAGCATTTTGTTTTCAGGATAGTCCCCGTAGGGCACACTCCATTGCTGCACAAGGTGGAATTAATGCTGCTAAAAACTATCAAAACGATGGTGATAGCACTTTTAGATTATTTTATGATACCGTAAAAGGAGGCGACTATCGCAGCCGGGAAGGTAACGTTTACCGCCTTGCTGAAAACAGTGCCAATATCATTGATCAATGCGTTGCTCAAGGTGTTCCATTTGCTAGAGAATACGGTGGAGTATTAAGTAACCGTTCATTTGGTGGTGTACAGGTACAACGTACTTTTTATGCTGCAGGACAAACAGGGCAACAACTTTTAATAGGCGCTTATCAGGCATTAGAACGTCAGGTAGCATTGGGTAATGTAAAAATGTATTCCCGCCATGAAATGCAGGAATTAGTAATTATAGATGGAAAGGCAAGAGGAATTATTGCCCGCGATTTAGTAACCGGAAAATTAGAACGCCATTTCGGTCATGCTGTTTTATTATGCACTGGTGGTTATGGCAACGTTTTCTATCTATCAACCAATGCAATGGGTAGCAATGTAACTGCAGCTTGGAAAGCACATAAAAATGGTGCTTTAATGGGTAATCCTTGCTTTACACAAATACACCCAACTTGTATTCCAGTTTCCGGTGAACACCAAAGTAAATTAACCTTAATGAGTGAATCATTAAGAAATGATGGCCGCATTTGGGTGCCCAAACAAAAAGGTGATACACGTAAGCCCAATTTAATTCCGGAAGATGAAAGAGATTATTATTTGGAAAGAAGATACCCCGCTTTTGGAAACTTAGTTCCACGCGATGTTGCCTCAAGAGCAGCAAAAGAAAGATGTGATGAAGGTTATGGTGTTGGCTCATCTAAACAAGCTGTTTACTTAGACCTATTTGATTCATTTGATAGATATGGACATACTGAAGCTGCTAAAAAAGGAATTGACAATCCAACAAAAGAACAAATCAGAGCATTAGGTGCAGAAGTAATTAAAGAAAAATATGGTAATTTATTCGATATGTATGAAAAAATTACCGGTGAAAATCCATACGAAGTTCCGATGCGTATTTATCCTGCTGTACACTATACCATGGGTGGACTTTGGGTTGATTATGAACTAATGACGAATATAAAAGGCTTATATGCTTTGGGTGAAGCCAACTTCTCCGACCATGGAGCCAACCGTTTAGGAGCTAGTGCTTTAATGCAAGGTTTATCAGATGGCTACTTTATTATACCCTACACAATTGGTAACTATTTGGCAGATGAAATTTACAATAAACCCATTTCTACCGATCATGAAGCATTTCAACTAGCGGAGAAAAAAGTTCAGGAAAGACTAGAAAACTTGCTAAGTATTAAGGGAACACAGCCTGTTGAAAATTTCCATAGACGTTTAGGTAAAATTATGTGGGATAAATGCGGAATGGCCAGAAATGCCAATGGTTTACAACAGGCCATTCAAGAAATTCAACAATTGAAAAAAGAATTTTGGAGCGATGTTAAAGTTCCCGGTGGTTTACATGAACTAAATCCAGAATTGGATAAGGCTGGGCGTGTAGCAGATTTTATTGAATTGGGAGAATTAATGTGCATTGATGCTTTACACCGCAATGAAAGCTGCGGCGGACATTTTAGAGAAGAATATCAAACTCCTGACGGTGAAGCATTACGTGATGATGCTAACTTTATGTATGTTGCTGCATGGGAATTTAAGAATGATCACCAATGGGAATTACATAAAGAACCATTGCAATACGATGTAATTAAGCCTACACAAAGAAATTACAAATAATTTAACCAGGAATGATATTCAATTTTTAAAGATTTTAAATTTTTATTATGGAACACTATACCATGAATCTAAACTTAAAAGTTTGGAGACAAAACAGTACAGAGGCAAAGGGGAGTTTTAAAATGTACCGTGTTGAAAACATCTCATCGGAAATGAGCTTTTTGGAAATGTTTGATGTATTAAATGAACAATTAATAAAAGCCGGAGAAGACCCGATTGCATTTGACCACGATTGTAGAGAGGGCATTTGTGGTATGTGTTCTATGTATATTAATGGTAAACCTCATGGACCTTGGCAAGCAAATACCACTTGCCAATTACATATGAGAGCTTTTAAAAATGAAGATACAATTGTAGTTGAGCCTTGGCGAGCTAATGCTTTCCCAGTAATAAAAGATTTGGTTGTAGATCGTTCTGCCTTTGACCGCATTATTCAGGCAGGTGGATATATTTCTGTGAATACCGGCAATGCTGTGGATGGAAATGCAATTTTAATTGACAAAGATGATGCAGACAAATCTTTTGCTGCAGCTATGTGTATTGGTTGTGGAGCTTGTGTTGCTGCTTGTAAAAACAGTAGTGCAATGCTTTTTGTATCAGCCAAAGTTTCTCACTTAGCACTTTTACCTCAGGGCCATCCTGAACGAAATACACGTGTTTTGAATATGATTGCTCAAATGGATAAAGAAGGTTTTGGAGCTTGTACTAATACAGGTGCCTGTGAAGCTGCTTGTCCAAAAGAAATTTCTTTAACAAACATTGCCCGTTTAAATAGTGAATACATTGCGGCAAGTTTGGTGGCAGAAAAATAGAAATTAAGTTATCGTCATATTACATCTCACCACTATTTATGGGTGGTGAGATTTTTTTTGCATTTAATTCTTATGTTAAATTTTATTGTATATTGTACATTCATATTATTCATTAACATACGCATTATGCATAACTAAAACCATTAACTAACAGCTTATTTACATACCCACCTATTTAGCTTAATTTTTATGCCTAACAGTTTTTTTGCTTTTAAACAATTTACGGTTCATCAGGAAAAATGTGCAATGAAGGTTTGTACAGACGCCTGTCTTTTCGGTGCAATTATGGCTAATTATCTTGAAAAGCAAAATGTTAATAGCCTTGCAGATATAGGCACAGGAACAGGTTTATTAAGTTTAATGGTGGCACAGAAAAATAAATGCCTGATTGATGCGTATGAAATAGATGAAAATGCTGCTTTACAAGCTGAACAGAATTTTAATCGTTCACCATGGCATGGTAAACTTCGTATCATTAAAGGCAATATAAAAACCCTACACATTAATACCAACTATGATTGGATTATTTGCAACCCCCCTTTTTATGAAAACAGCCTAAGAAGCAATAATCAACATAAAAATATTGCCATGCATAGCCAGGAATTATTGCTGGAAGATGTGCTACATATTTGCGATGAATGTTTAAATGGGCAGGGGAAGTTTGCTATTTTATTACCCTACTTTAGAAGTACTGCATTTATTGGTATGGCGCACCAAAAAAAATTTTTTCTTGAATATAAGCTAGATATAAAGCCAAGTCCTAAGCATCACTTTTTTAGAACTATTTGTATTTTTTCTAAACAACCAACCCCTTTACTTACCGATGATACACTTACTATTCGTGAAGTAAATAACAATTACACAACCTATTTTACCGAGCTATTAAAGGACTACTATCTCTTTTTGTAACAACTTTACTTTTAGTGAACTGCGTAATCAGCTAAATAATTAAAATGATTGGTTAATTGGCCTTGTTTTAATATAATAGCCCGCTCTACCATATCATTACCTGAACCCAACAAATCGGGTAATACATGTTTTATCAATTGTTCCCCAAAATAACGACTGGCATCACGTGGCAACTCATTAGGTAAATTACCCACTGCAATTACATCAATACTGCCCGGTAAATAAGGGGCAGTTTTAGCAAAAGTTTTTCTATCAACTCCATAAACCGGGTCTTCAATAGTTTGGTCACCTAAGTTAATCGGAATTGAACCATGCGCATCATCTGTTATGTCTGAAATAGTTTGAATAGCAAAATGCTCATCAATATCAGATAACTCAAACAACCGAGGCATATCTTCTGTCCAGAATATTCCATTCATTAAAATATCTGAACAATGGGCATAAGGTAAAAAACGACTTCTATAATCGGTAGGATGTGAATGAAAATGTTCTCTTTGGTATGTTTTTAAGTGCTTATGGGTAAATAAATCAGGCCCTTTCAATTGTACATATACCGGATAGGTAAATTTTTTTTCTAAATATTCATCGGGTTCAACTTCGGTAATACCCATTAAATTCATCACCTCTAAAATACCATGTGCTACTCTTCCACTGCCGGTTACGGCAATTTTCACATTAGGTAATTTCAAACCAAAATATTGATGAATTAATGAACGATAATCTTTCTCTTCATAAACCCTCCCCAATTTATACAAGCCTGTCCTATTGCCATAACACATCATACCATTGTGGGCCCCTACAACCCCTGCAAAAAAACCAAAACCAATAACACGTTGCCCATCTTCATGTTCTAAACATTCATAGTCAATTAAAGTAATTTTTTTATCAATCATTGTATGAAATAATGCTTGATTGTATGGTTGTTTTTTCCGAGTATGTGAAAAGAATAAATAAGTTTTGTTGGCTACTAGCGCATCTTTAGGAACTTCCTTAATGCCCATTAAAATATCGCAATCAGAAATATCATTCACTACAGCAATGCCGGCACGTTTGTATTCTTCATCACTAAAACAACGATTATTTGATGCTTCTACTACAATATTAATATCTTTAAAATGTTGCATTAGCCATTTGCATTGCGCCGGAATTAGTGCTACTCTGCTATCGGAAGGAACCTTACCTTCTTTAATCAATCCAATCTTAATCATACAGCAAACTTTTACTGCCTAAAGGTATTTTATTCAATACAAATTGAAACAATTTAGGCATCTTTTAATACAAATTAGTTAGATGCATTGAAATAGTTGGAAGATAAGTTATTAAAATAAATTTCATTATTTTAATTTATTGAAATAAATGAAGCTAACAAAAATCATTTTTTAAAGTTTATATCAATCGTTATTTTGCAAATAAAACATGCAAGCAATTGAATATGTAACTGCAGCTAATGCGTTATCCATTATACAAAGCAATCAAAGAGTATTTATACACGGTAGTGCCTGTACCCCACTTTTTTTATTACGCGAATTAGCCAAGGAAGCTCCACGTTTGCAAAATGTGGAAACGGTATTTATTACAGTACAGGGAGATATAGTAATTGATAAACCGGAATATCAAAACGCTTTTCACATTAACTGTTTGTTTGTGTCTGCATCTGTTCGTGAAGCCGTAAACAGTGGTCGGGCCGATTTTATTCCCGCATTTTTAAGTGATATACCCGATTTGTTTAAAAAGAATGTGCTTCCCATTGATGTGGCCATTGTTCAAGTTTCACCACCCGATGAGCATGGTTATTGCACTTTAGGCTTATCAGTTGATATTGCACGTACAGCCGTAAACACGGCTAAATATATTATTGCACAAGTAAATCCCAATATGCCTAGAACACATGGAGACGGGTTGTTGCATGTTAGTCATATTACAAAAATGGTTTATCATGAAGAAGCTTTACCCGAATTAGATTATGCCAGTAAAACCGGAGCAGCCGAAATTCAAATTGGAAAATATATTGCTGAAATGATTGATGATGAAAGCACACTGCAATTGGGAATCGGCACCATTCCAGATGCTGTTTTAAAATCATTGCACAATCACAAAAACTTAGGTTTACACACCGAAATGTGTAGTGATGGTGTGATAGATTTAATGGAAAAAGATATAATTAACAACAAGTTTAAAAAAATTCACCCCAATAAAAATGTTACCAGCTTTGCCTTTGGTACCAAACGATTGTATAGTTATGTAAATGATAACCCTGCTTTTGCTTTTTTAGATATTGATTATGTAAATGACCCTCATGTTATTAGAAGAAACAACAAGGTAATTGCCATTAATAGTGCTATTGAGGTTGATATTACAGGGCAAATTTGTGCCGATAGCATTGGCACCTATCAATATAGCGGTATTGGTGGCCAAATGGATTTTATGCGAGGTGCCGCTTTAAGTGAAGGTGGTAAACCCATTATTGCCTTAACAAGTAGAACTAAAAAAGGAATATCACGCATTACTCCGCATTTAAAAGAAGGAGCCGGCGTAGTTACAACACGTGGCCACATACATTATGTTGTTACAGAATTTGGTGTTGCTTATTTATATGGGAAAAATTTACGGCAACGTGCAAAGGCTTTAATAGCCATTGCTCACCCCGATGACAGAGAGAAATTAGCTAAGAGTTGCTTTGAACGATTTAAAATTTTTGTTTAATTAATAAAATTATGGCACCGAATTTTGTGTATTAAAGCATATAATGTAATATTGCAGCCCCAAGCCCAGATGGCGGAACTGGTAGACGCGCCAGACTCAAAATCTGGTTATCGCAAGGTAGTGCAGGTTCGATTCCTGTTCTGGGCACAAAAGTGGTTGTAAAACCACTTTTTTTATGCCCCATTGCTATTAAAACATGATAGATTGTACACACCAATGATTCCTTATTTTTTGTTGTTACAATAACACAAACAAATGTTCATATTAATTATCTTTAGCCGCTAAAACCAGAGAAGCATGTTGAAAGTAGGAGTATTTGGCGTTGGCCATTTGGGAAAATACCACTTAAATAATTGGAAAGAAATTGAGGGTGTTAAATTAGTTGGTTTTTTTGATCCGAATAATGAGGAAGCAAAATTGGTTGCAGAACAATATGGCATAAAACGCTTTTTAGATGAAGAAAAGTTGATAGATGCTTGCGATATTATTGATGTTGTGGTGCCCACCGACAAACATTTTGAAATATGTATGTTAGCCATTCGAAAAGGCAAGCACGTATTTGTTGAAAAACCTTTTACCCATACCATACAGGAGGCCAAAAGCTTGGTAAACATGGTTAAAGAAGCGAACGTTAAATTACAGGTGGGTCATGTTGAACGCTTTAACCCGGCTTATTTAGCACTAAAAGATGTACAATTAAACCCCATGTTTATTGAAGTACATCGTTTGGCTCAATTCAACCCTAGAGGAACTGAAGTAAGTGTTATCCTTGACCTAATGATCCATGATATAGATATTATTTTAAGCTTAGTTAAAAGCGGAGTAAAAAATATTTATGCAAGTGGTGTTGCAGTTATGACAGATACACCAGATATAGCCAATGTTCGTATAGAATTCAATAATGGTTGTGTTGCCAACTTAACCAGTAGCCGTATAAGCATGAAAAAAATGCGTAAAATTCGTTTGTTTCAAAAAGATGCTTATTATGGCATTGACTTTTTAGAAAAGAAAACGGAAATAATTACGCTAAAACAGCCGCAAGACGAAAATAGCTTTACGTTTGATATTGAAACACCACATGGAACTAAAACCATTGCTGTATCAAATCCTGAAATTCAACCGGCTAATGCTATTTTGTTAGAATTACAAAGTTTTGTTGATGCCATTAACAACAATACCCCCACGTTAGTTAGCGAAATAGATGGATTGTTGGCGCTTGAAGTAGCCCACCAAATTCTGCAGAAAATTAATAGCAATAATATTGCTATGTCATAACTTAATGCCATGTTTTATAAAACTTTGGAAATAGAGTTAGCAGATAAAAAAGGCCAATGGCAGCCCATGCAAAACAAACATATTTTGTATGGAATAACTAAACGCGTTATTGATGTTTTATTTTCAATAACAGCAATTATTCTATTACTTCCGCTAATTATTTTCATAGCTATTAAAACCAAATTTTCTTCGCCGGGAAATGTTTTTTATTCTCAACAACGTGTAGGATATAAAGGAGTGCCGTTTACTATTTATAAATTTAGAAGTATGTACGCTGATGCGGAAGTAAATGGGCCTCAATTATCAAGTGATACGGATGGCCGTATTACCCCCTGGGGAAAAATTATGCGGAAATGGCGGTTAGATGAAATACCACAATTATGGAACATTATTAAAGGGGATATGTCGCTGGTTGGACCAAGACCTGAAAGGCAGTTCTATACTAATCAATTGATACAAATAGTACCCAACTATGCCTCACTGTTTCTGGTAAAACCAGGATTAACATCCTTAGGTATGATAGAGTTTGGATATGCATCAAACCTCAATGAATTAATAGAAAGAGCGGAATATGATTTGATTTATATTCAGAAAAGATCGTTTTTATTAGACATGACCATCATTTTAAAAACCTTCCTTATTATTTTATTAGGCAAAGGGAAATAAAGCGTTATGCAGGATAGCAATTGGCAAATAATACCCGCATCCGCAATAGATGAAGTAAAATGGAACCATTGCATTAATCAATCATTCCAACCAAGCATTTACGCCCAATCATTTTATTTAAATGCTTTATGCGCAAATTGGTTAGCATTTGTTTATAAAGATTATGAAGCTGTTATACCGGTTCCATTTAAAAAAAAATGGAGCTTTCAATATTGTTATCACCCCCCATTTATACAACAATTGGGTTTATATGCTGCTAATATTAATGAAGACTTACTAAAAGGAATTAATCATGTTATAAAACATTTCAACTACGGAGATTTATATATTCCCTACCCACAATTACCTAAACAACCCAATCAAAGTAAGGTAAAGGCAATAACGAAAGACAACTTTGAATTGCATGTACACAACGGCTACGCATTTGTACAACAAAATTATTCAGGTGATTTGATTAGAAATTTAGAAAAAGCACAAAAGTATAATTTAGTACTTGCGGAAGACCTTCATCCGCAGGTGGTATTAGAAGCATTTTATAGATTATATGGTAATACCATGAATTTATCCCGGCAGCATACCAATACTTTTTTACAGCTTTTATTAAAAATAGAGATGCAAAATAAATTTTTGGTATTAGGAGTTCATAATACCAACCAAAGGCTTGTTTCGGGGGGCATTTTCTTAATGCATGAAAGTAGAGTTTATAACATCATACATTTTGTGAATGAAGAAGGAAGAAAACAAAGTGCAGGTCATTTTTTAATTGATCAATGCATAAGAAAGATTGCCGGTAATAGCAAAATTTTCGATTTCGAAGGTTCATCTTTGCCGGGCGTACAGTCGTTTTACAAAAACTTTCATCCAAAGCATTGTCCTTATTGGCATATACACATTAATCAATTACCAATTCCATTGCGTTGGTTAAAACAATGAAGGATCATCCAGAAACTTTTCGGCTATCAGTAAGTCAATAGGGCGTGTAATTTTTATGTTTTGATGTTCACCTTCTATTAAGTGTATGGGGACACCACTATACTCAACCACAGTTGCTTCATCAGTAAATTCAGGTTGGTGTTCTTGCTGAAAAGCAGGCAACAAAATGTCACTTCTAAAGGTTTGTGGTGTTTGAATTAAAAATATTTCATCACGATTTAAAGGCTTTGAAGCATCATTAATTGTTTGCCGAATACTATCAGTAGCTTTAATGGCAGGTATTGCACTACCCTTTTCCATGGCTTGCTGATAACATTGTTGAATAAGTTTTGTACTAATTAAACAACGCACTGCATCATGAACAAAAATAATAGCATTGGTTTGTGGTGGAATAACAGATAAACCGGCCTTTACCGAATGAAAACGTGTAACACCACCAGCAACAAGCCGTATACGTTGATGAAGCGGTATTTTTGCTATAAGCTCCTTACCCATATTTAAATAGGCGTCCGGCAGTACTAATATAATTTGTAAGTCAGGAAATGATAACAAAAAAGTTTCGAGGGTATATTGTAATACAGGCTTGTTTTTAAGCGGTAAAAACTGTTTAGGCAATGCACTTCCCATTCTAACTCCGGAGCCACCGGCAACAATTATCGCAATTTTTTGCATGAAATGAATATTCGTTAATTGCAAAAGTAGCTGTAAATCTGAATTACAATACTAGTAGCCGCTATTGTTCGCCATATATACCAATTTCGAATAAGCCATTACTGGTTTTTGCAGCACGATACATACCGGCACTATTAAATACCATTGCAATATTTCCTTTCGCATCAACGCCAATCATACCTCCTTCTCCTTTCATGGCAACTAATTTTTTATGTACCACTTCGTTCATGGCCTCTTGCAATGTAAAGCCTTTATATTCCATTAAGCAACTAACATCATGTGCTGCAACAGCTCTTAAAAACATTTCACCATGACCGGTACAACTAATACCACAAGTTGCATTATTGGCATAAGTACCTGCGCCAATTACAGGGCTATCGCCAATGCGACCATATTTTTTATTAGTCATACCACCTGTACTGGTTGCTGCGGCAATATTTCCATCTGCATCGCAAGCCACAGCACCAACGGTTCCAAATTTTTTATCACGCATTAACTCTTCTAAGTGATGATTAGTATGATCTAAAGAATAATTATCGCTATCGCGAATGGCTTTCCATTGTTCATACCTGAAAGGAGAGAAAAAATATTCATCGGGTTCTAACTTAACACCTTGTTTAATGGCAAAATCATTAGCACCTTTTCCACTTAAAAAAACGTGATTGCTATGCTGCATTACTTCAGTGGCTAAAACAATTGGATTTCGAACATTACGAACTCCTGCAACAGCTCCCGCATTTAACGTAGTGCCATCCATAATTGCAGCATCCATTTCCTGCACACCTTTTTTGGTAAAAACAGCACCTCGCCCTGCATTAAACAAAACATTATCTTCTAATACAACTATCGCTGCTTTAACAGCATTTATGGCACTTCCGCCATTTTCTAAAACGGCATAACCGGCTTGCAATGCAGCATTCAAACCTTGTTCATAAGCCTGTTCTAACTGGGGCGTCATATCTTCTTTAAGAATTGTTCCTGCCCCACCATGAATTACCAATGCGTATGTTGACATTCCTTTCAAAATTTCTTCCCCGAAATTAGAAAATGGAATGAAACAGAATTTTGAAATATATTGAACGAATGCTGAACAACGTGCAATAAAAATGCGGAAATTTTAAACAAATCTATGAAAGCAGTTTTTTACATTCATTTAAAAACTTTTGTTTTTGAATGGCGGCTGTTCCTACTTCTTCACAAACCAAACCGCCAGCAATATTGGCCATTTCAGCTGCTAGACCAATTTGACGGGTAGTGGCATAAACCAATGAGGCAACAGCAATAACAGTATCACCCGCCCCGCTAACGTCAGCTATATTGCGTACATGGGTGGGAATTATTTTTGATTCATTACCGTTTTGATAAAATACTCCTTTCTCAGAAAGTGTGATTAAGGATATACTATGTCCAAGTATTTGTTGTAATTGAATATGAATTTTTTGCAATACAGGAAGTGATACTTCATCAATCAATAAATTCAGGCCATCTTTAACTTCTTTTAAATTTGGTTTAAAAATATCTACCGATTTAAAAGACAAAAAGTTTTTACGTTTTGGATCTACTGCGGTTAGTACTCCGTATTTTTTACAAAGTGTAATTACTTCATTAATAACAGTAGCAGTTAAAACTCCTTTGTTATAATCTTCAAAAATTAGCACATGTGGTTGTTCTATTTTAAAATATTCTTCAATTTTTTGAAGTAGTTGTTTTTCTGTATCTGTATTTATATCCGTTGTTACTTCGCAATCCAACCGAAGCATTTGTTGATTGCGACTCATAATACGGGTTTTATTGGTAGTAACCCTATTGGGAGTAGTAACAATGTATTTAGTACTAATGTTGTTTTGTTCTAATAAATCTACTAGTTGTTTGCCATCATTATCATTGCCAATTACCGATAAAATGGTAGTAGAAGCACCTAACGACACGGTATTCAGCGCCACATTTCCCGCCCCGCCAATACGTACTTCCCGTTTATCAAATGCTACAACCGGAACAGGTGCTTCGGGTGAAATTCTATCCACATGTCCCCACCAATAAGTGTCCAACATTACATCGCCCAATACGGCAATTTTCATTTGGTTAAACTGCTGAAAAATAGATTCAAAATTCATGAATTAAGACTTTGACTTTGTTGCGAGTGCAAGATAATACAAAGGAATACCCAATAGTGCAAAAATTAATCCGTAAATGGTATAATCAGGTTTATAGATGATAAGCAACGTGCAAAATGCCAGTCCCATTATTATATATAATGCAGGTAAGAATGGGTATCCAAAAGCACGGTAAGGCCTTTCTGTATTAGGCATTTTTTTACGCAAAATAAAAATGCCAATAATTGTTAAAACATAAAAAATAACCACAACAAAAGAAACCATATCGAGCAAATCGCCATATTTCCCACTTAAACACAATAAACAAGCAACCAAACATTGAATCCATAATGCAAAAGCAGGTACTGCTTTTTTGTTAAGTTGGGCGGTTTTTTTAAAGAATAATCCATCATTGGCCATTGTATAATAAACTCGGGCTCCTGCTAAAATAAGCCCATTATTACAGCCAAAAGTTGAAATCATAATCATAACTGCAATGATAATGGTACCAATATTCCCAAAAATTACATGCGAGGCTGCTATGGCTACCCTATCATTTTCAGCCGAAGCAATGGCCTGCATGGGCAATAAACCCGTATACACAAAATTGGTAGAAACGTACACAATAGTTACTAATAGTGTACCTAAAAACAAACTTAAACCAATATTACGTTTGGGATTTTTAATTTCACCGGCAATAAATGTTACATTATTCCAAGCATCACTACTAAATATGGAACCAACCATTGCTGCAGCAATTGCGCCCATAGCAGCCGCTAATCCATAGGATTGAATGCTACCATCTTTATTCAAATGCTGTAAATTCCAGGCATTTCCCGACCAGTTTTGATGCCATACTTGCGGTTGAAGGGCAATGAATCCGAATATGATTAATCCAAATAAACTTAGTAATTTGGTTAATGTAAATGTTGTTTGAATAATTTTTCCGCTTTGAATACCCCGCGTATTAATATAAGTTAAAAATATAATAAGAATAATGGCTAAAATTTGTGCAGGTGAAATATGCAATGAGCCAATACTGAATAATGTAATTTCATCGCTTACCTGTGGAATTAAATACGCAGTAAATTTTGCAAAAGCAACACCTACTGCAGCAATGGTACCGGTTTGAATAATGGCAAAAAAACTCCAACCGTATAAAAAGCCAACTAAGGGGTTGTAAGCTTCTTTTAAATACACATACTGCCCACCGGCTTTAGGAAACATGCCACTTAATTCCCCATAGCTAACAGCAGCAATTAAGGTCATTAAGCCGGTTAATAACCACACAATAATTAGCCAACCGGCAGAACCCACATTTCTAGTTATATCGGCACTTACAATAAAAATACCGGAGCCTATCATACTCCCGGCAACAATCATGGTGGCATCTAATAAACCTAAGCTGGGTTTGAACGAGGGTGTATCCATAAAAAAAGTCCCTTTATTGCATTTGGGACTTTGAAGATAATGATTTGCTACAAATAATTATTTTTTCTGCTTGTATTGTTCATTCAAGCCTTTCACTATATCGGCTGTTATATTGTATGCAGTATCTTTATAATACATCATATCGGGTACGTTAGAAAAAATATAAGCGTATCCTTTATCCTTATTGTATTCCTTTAAATAATCTTCAATTCTTTTTTTCACATCTTGCAGCTTTTTAAAACTTTCATCCTGCATTTCCTGTTCCATCATTTGGCGCTTATTTTTCAGGTTTTTATCCAAATCCATAATTTCCTGCTGACGATTGGCAATTTCGGCTTGACTAAGTGAGTTGCCGTTCTTTTGTAAGTCCTGATATTTATTTCTTAAAGAATTTTCCATGCTTGATAATTCTTTACCCATTTCCTGGTCTTTAGCCATTAAGGCAGTCCTAACTTCTTTTAATAAGTTATATTGATTTTGTAATGAATCCATTTCAAAATAAGCAATTTTAAAACCATTTGCACTTAATGCAGCATTGTTATTGGAGGCGGATGCAACTTTTTGAGGCGCTTTAAAATGTTCGTATAACAAATAAGCAACAGCAATAACTAAAAGGGCGTTAATAATGAGTAAAACATTTTTCATATACAAAATTATGTTTAATTAATTTTAATACATGTTAGGGCTTAAGCGTAATTATTAAACCAACACATGAATTAAAAATGGAAACGAATATACAGGCAAATCGCTCATTTAAAAAATTAGCTTACACTTTTAAATTTTAATTAGGATTTAATTAAAAAAAACCTGCAATATTTTCAAAAATATTGCAGGTTAAATTTTTAAAATGAACTTATGAGTTGTTTAACTATTCATCTTCATCAAAATTCATGGCTTCGCGAGTGGTAGATAGTACTTCAAAATCTTCTTTACTACCAACAATTAAATTTTCGAATTCACGAAGACCACTACCTGCAGGTATTAAATGACCGGTAATTACGTTTTCTTTCAAGCCAATCATTTCATCTGTTTTACCTTGTATTGCTGCTTGGCTTAATACTTTGGTAGTTTCTTGGAATGAAGCGGCTGAAATCCAACTTTTAACACCTAATGAAGCTTTTGTAATACCCAATAAAACAGGCTTAGCAGTAGCAGGATGAGCATCACGCACTTCTACCAATTTTTTGTCTGCACGACGAAGTATTGAGTTTTCTTCGCGCAGTTCACGTAATGTTACAATTTGACCTGCACGTAACTTAGTGCTTTCACCTGCATTTGTAACCACTTTTTTATCGAATATCCTATCGTTCTCTTCAATAAATTCAAACCTATCTTCTAAATCTTCTTCTAGGAATTTAGTATCACCGGCATCAACAATTTCTACTTTCTTCATCATCTGTCTCACAATTACTTCAATGTGTTTATCGTTGATGTCAACACCTTGTAAACGATACACTTCTTGAATTTCGTTTACAATATATTCCTGCACAGCAAAAGGACCCTTGATAGTTAGAATGTCATAAGGTGCAATTTGACCATCTGATAATGGAGCGCCTGCCTTCACAAAATCTCCATCTTGTACTAAAATTTGGCGAGTTAATGGGACCAAATATTTTTTAATAACGCCATCTTTTGCTTCAACTACAATTTCACGGTTACCACGTTTCACATTTCCGAATGCAACTACACCATCAATTTCACAAACAATTGCTGGATTGGCTGGATTTCTTGCTTCGAACAATTCAGTTACACGAGGTAGACCACCGGTAATATCGCGCAACTTACCTAATACACGTGGAATTTTAACCAACACCTGTCCTGCTTTTACCTCTTCGCCTTCATCAATGGCAATATGGCTTCCTACAGGTAAGTTATATTGCTTAACTTCTTTTCCTTCAACAATAATAGTAGGTATTTTAGTTTTATCTTTTGATTCAATAACTACTTTTTCGCGGTGACCGGTTTGTTCATCAGCTTCATCGCGATAAGTGTAACCATCGATAATATTTTCGAACTTAATAACACCGTTTTGTTCTGCTACTATTACGTTATTAAATGGATCCCATGTACAAATAACATCACCTTTTTTAACCTGCTGGCCATCTTTTACTAGTAAAGTTGAACCATAAGGTATATTATTAGTAATTAATAAACGGTCATTTTTTTCATCCATCAAACGCATTTCACCGGTACGACCTATTACAATGTTTACTTTATCACCTTCATTATTTACATTGGTTACAGTGCGTAATCCATCGAAACGAACAGTACCATCGAACTTAGCTGTTAATGATGATTCAATAGATGAACTGCCCGCAACACCACCCACGTGGAATGTACGCAATGTTAACTGTGTACCAGGCTCACCAATTGATTGAGCGGCAATGATACCAACAGAATCACCACGTTGAGCTATGTAACCAGTTGCTAAGTTTTTACCATAACATTTAACGCAAACACCTTTTTTAGCTTCGCAAGTTAGTACTGAACGAATTTCTACGCTATCAATACCTACTTCTTCAATGCGTTTGGCTATATCATTGGTAATTTCTTCACCGGCCTTTATGATTAACTCATCTGTTACAGGATGTAATACATCATGTAAAGAAGTTCTACCTTCAATTCTGTCTGATAAAGGCTCAATGATATCTTCATTATCTTTTAATGCGCTAATTGAAATACCTCTTAAAGTACCGCAATCATCTTCGGCTATAACAACATCCTGAGCCACGTCAACTAACCTACGAGTTAAGTAACCGGCATCAGCAGTTTTCAAGGCCGTATCAGCCAAACCTTTACGAGCACCGTGGGTAGAAATGAAATAATCTAATACGTTCAAGCCACCTTTAAAGTTTGACAAGATGGGATTTTCGATTACCTCACTACCTGAACTTCCACTTTTTCTTGGTTTAGCCATCAATCCTCTAATACCCACTAATTGTTTTACCTGCGTTTTAGAACCACGAGCTCCGGAATCCAACATCATAAACACAGAATTAAATCCTTGCTTATCGCTGGCCATTTCACGAATTAAGGTTTCTGTTAAGCGCATATCCACTCTTCCCCAAATATCAATTACCTGGTTATAACGTTCGTTATTGGTAATTAACCCCATGTTATAACTTTCGCGAACTTCATCAACTTCAGCCTTGGCATTTTCCAATAATTCATCACGAACATCAGGTACAATTAAGTCGTTAATGCTAAAGCTTAATCCACCTTTAAAGGCCATTCTAAAACCTAATGTTTTAATATCATCAAGGAATTTTGCGGTTTTAGGAACGTTAGTAATTTTAATAATATTACCAATAATTTCTCTTAAACTTTTCTTGGTTAAGATGGTGTTGATATAACCTACTTCTTCAGGTACAAATTGGTTGAATAAAACACGACCAACAGTTGTGTCTATTATTTTCTTTTCTAATGCACCTTCAGCATTTCTAACTTTTGTTCTTAATTTAATGTGAGCATGAAGATCAATACGTTTTTCGTTGTATGCAATGATTACTTCATCCATGCTGTAAAACGCTTTCCCTTCTCCTTTTACGGGCTCAGATTCGGTGCTTTTCTTTCCTTTAGTAATATAATACAAGCCCAATACCATGTCTTGCGAAGGCAGGGTAATAGCTGTACCATTTTGTGGGTTCAATATATTGTGAGAAGACAACATTAACAATTGCGCTTCCAATATTGCTGCATTGCTTAAAGGTACGTGAACAGCCATTTGGTCACCATCAAAGTCGGCGTTAAAAGCAGAGGTTACCAATGGGTGTAATTGAATGGCTTTACCTTCAACCAAACGGGGTTGGAAAGCCTGAATTGATAAACGGTGTAATGTTGGGGCACGGTTAAGCATTACCGGGTGTCCTTTTAGAATATTCTCTAAAATATCCCAAATCACCGCTTCTTTTTTGTCAACTAATTTTTTAGCAGATTTAACGGTTTTTACAATGCCTCTTTCAATTAACTTACGAATAATAAATGGTTTGAATAATTCTGCAGCCATATCTTTAGGCAAACCACATTCATGCATTTTCAATTCTGGGCCTACCACAATTACAGAACGACCGGAATAATCAACCCTTTTACCTAGTAAGTTTTGACGGAAACGACCTTGTTTACCTTTTAATACGTCGCTTAATGATTTTAAAGCTCTGCCACCTTCAGCTTTAACCGCATTCGATTTTCTACTATTATCAAATAATGAATCGATGGCTTCTTGCAACATCCTTTTTTCATTACGAAGAATTACTTCAGGTGCTTTAATTTCTAATAAACGCTTTAAACGATTATTACGAATAATTACCCTGCGATAAAGGTCATTCAAATCAGAAGATGCAAAACGACCGCCATCTAAGGGTACTAAAGGCCTTAATTCAGGTGGAATTACAGGTATATATTGCATTACCATCCATTCTGGACGGTTGCTAATTCTTGAATTGGCATCTCTAAATGCTTCCACTACACTTAAGCGTTTTAAAGCATCGGCTTTACGTTGCTGTGAAGTTTCATTCGCTGCAGCATTTCTTAATGAGAAGCTAAGTTCATCTAAGTCTAAACGGGCCAATAAATCACTTACGGCTTCAGCTCCCATTTTAGCAATGAACTTATTAGGATCTTCATCCGGAAGCATCTGGTTTTCTTTGGGCAGTGCATCAATAATATCCAAATATTCTTCTTCAGATAATAAATCGCCTGTTGCCAAATTTTCTTTAATACCAGCTTGTATTACAACATATCTTTCATAGTAAACTATGCTTTCTAATTTTTTTGAGCTCATTCCTAATAAATAACCAATTTTATTAGGCAAGCTTTTAAAATACCAAATATGTACCACGGGCACCACCAATTTAATGTGCCCCATTCTTTCGCGACGAACTTTCTTTTCAGTTACTTCAACACCACATCGGTCGCACACAATGCCTTTATAGCGAATACGCTTGTATTTACCACAGGCGCATTCATAATCTTTCACCGGCCCAAATATTCTTTCGCAGAATAAACCATCTCTTTCAGGCTTATAGGTGCGATAGTTAATGGTTTCGGGCTTTAATACTTCTCCGAAACTTTTTTCCAAAATAGAGTCGGGAGAAGCCAAACTAATGGTGATGGTAGAAAAACTTGATTTTGGACGGTTGTCTCTTTTAATGGCCATAGTACAATTTATTTGATTCCTGACCCGAAATACTCCATTTATTACAATAAAAAAAGCGGACAACACAGTGATGCACACTGCATTTACCCACTATGGTATTACTTTTTTATATAAAGCGTAATGGAATACTTCAAAATCATTAAGGGGGCAAAGGTAAGGACTGGTTTTTAAATAGAAAAAAGAAACCCCAAAATTTTAATGATAGAAACGATTGTTAGCATTGCCAATCTGTCAGGCCGGATCAATTTTAACAGGATTCTTAACTAAACAAATTGGTTTAAAAAATTTTTACTAGCCCTCTTTTGTAAGGGAACATGATAAAAATCAGTATTTAGGCCAATTAGCCAGAATAATTTTGTTTAGAAGAATATATGCTATGCAGATTATTATAGATGATACCAAAAATGTACAAACCTTACAAACGGAGTTTAATCAATTATTCCCATATCTGCGATTATTATTGGTTAAAATGCAACCTGGCCAGGAAAGTGGGAAAGTTATGCAAGATCAACCACAACCTTCTCAGAATACTTCTTTACTTCAATATAGAATAACTAATGATACAACTCCCTTTTATATTTATCCGGAAATGACTGTAGCCGAACTGGAGCAGCAGTTTACTAAGCTTTATGGGCTTGAGCCGGTTATACTAAGAAAATCAGGAAATGTGTGGATAGAAACCTCAATTACTGATGATTGGACACTGGAAGAGCAAAACACACAAGGTGAACTAATTACGCAACAAATAAACGAGCGTCAAAAGCCACCCAATGTCATTTAATTGCGTAATGCTGCTAATTTTTCATAATTGATAATGGTAATTTTTCCGGATTGTATTTCAATTAATTTTTCGTCCTTTAAATCGCTAAGTGTTCTAATAGTACTTTCAGTGGCAATGCCGGCAATATTTGCTAAATCTTCACGTGATATTTGCATACTAAAATTGCCGTGTTTGCTACTTTGTTGGTATTTATTTTGAAGCGTAATAAGTGCATCGGCCACCTTTTTACGTGCTGAGTTGTATGCCAAACGCAATAATTGTTCCTCACGTTGCTGAACTTGGTGCGACAACATTTGAATAAATTTCTTAGACACCTCTGCATTTTTGTAAATTAGTTCAAAAAAATCGGTTTTTGGCATCATACAAACCTGGGCGTCTTCTAAAACAACGGCGCTCTCTTTATGCTTGGTATCTTCTAATAATGCTATATAACCAAAATAATCTCCTTCACTATATAAGCCAGTAATTAGCTCTTTACCATCTTCATTTGTTTTACAAGTTTTTATTTTCCCGCTTACTAATAAATATATCCCTTTAGGATAGCTATCTTCTTTATATATCTCTTCTTTTTTACGATAATTTCTGAGTTCATTTTCTTCAGAAATCTTTTTCAAAGAATCAAACCCATTTACAGTTTCAATAAATTGATTTAAGCCATTAACATTATTTGCGAACTCCTGCCGCATAAGTTCTGACTTTTTTAAGCGACTTTCAATAGCATTAAGTAGTTCAATATCATCAAAAGGTTTGGTTAAATAGTCATCAGCCCCCATTTCCATTCCTTTTCTAAAATCGGCACGCTCGGCTTTGGCTGTTAAAAAAATAAAGGGAATACCATTGGTGTTTTTATTCTTCGATAATAAATGCAATACCCCATAGCCATCTAATACCGGCATCATAATGTCGCAAATAATCAAATCAAAATGCTCTTTTTCAGCCAATGCAACCCCTTCTTTCCCATTTTCAGCGGTTTTTACTTCATAATTGGCCAATTGTAATATTTCAGCGGTGTTTTCCCGCATATCTAAATTATCTTCAATCAACAAAATTTTTTTACGCATTTTCAATGATATTTGGAATTACAATATTAAAAGTGGTGCCTTTTTCTAAACGACTTTCAAAGGTAATATTCCCGTGCAATAATTCTACATACCTCGCAATGATATTCAATCCCAAACCGGTACCTTGTATATTGGTAACATTTTTTGCGCGAAAAAATCTATTGAACAAATTTGACTGATCCTCCTCCGGGATGCCCATACCCTCATCCTTTACTGCAATGGTTATTTGTTCATCAGTAATATTCAAATTCAAATATATGGGTTTATTTACCGGTGAAAACTTTATTGCATTTGAAAGCAAATTAGTAACTATTGTAATAAAAATATTCGGATCAATATATGCTAACTCCTGACCGGCAGGTTGAAAATGAATGATTTGGCCAGCTTTTAATATGGGTTGAACTTCTTGTATTATGTTTTGGGAAAGCTGCACAACATTCACCCAATCTTTTTGTACAATAATTTTCCCTTCTTCAATTTTACTGATGGATAGCATATCGTTCAAAATATCAGTCATATGGTTAATGGCTGATTTTATGCGTAAAATATGCCTTTGCTGGTTTTCTCTATCATTCAGTTCACCATACTTTTCTACTAAATTTAGTGATGATAAAATAGTAGCCAATGGTGTTCTAAATTCGTGTGAAGCCATTGAAACAAATCTTGACTTTAACTCATTAACTTCTTTCTCTTTTTCCAATAGTTGGCTTAATTCTTCCCTTGAACGCTCCAATTCGTGCAATGCTTCTTCCAAAATGAGTGTTCGATGCCGGACCCTTTTTTCTAATTCACTATTGAGCTTCTCGAGTTCTAATTTTTGTTTTAGTAAAGCACTTTCCGTTTGTTTACGGATGGTTATATCTATAATAAAAGCAATAACAAAATTACCTTCCGCTGTTTTAAAGGGGCTTAAACTAACTTCAACCGGAAACTCACTGCCATCACTTCGTAAAGCAAACAAATTCATGCCAATCCCCATTGATCGTGCATGAGGTTTATTTGCATATTGGGTACGATGCTGTTGATGTGATTGTGAAAACCTTTGAGGAATAAGTTGTTCCAATTTTATGTTTAATAACCCCCCTGTTTCATAACCAAACAACTTTTCCGCTGCTGGATTAGCCATAGTTAAATAGCCACTATCATTTACCACTATAATACCTTCTGTGGCATAAGTAAAAAGGGCGCTAAATTCTTCTCTATTTGGCATGTTTTGTTAATATTTTTTTTCTGTATGTACTTTATGTTTAACAATGGTACCGGGTTTTCTTCTTTCTAAAAATTTTCTTCTTCGAACTTCTTGTACCGGTACTCCTTCAATTTTACTTTCTAACCATCCAATAATATCTAAGTACATGAATGAACGTGTTTCCAATGGTTCGCCTTGCAATTGCTCTAATTTTTCTTTTAAACTTTTGAAAGCCGGTAATAATTTTTTGGGTGAAAGATTAAACGATTTGCGAATAAATTTAAAAATCTCTTCTTCAACAATACTTAAATTTTTCATTTTAGCCATAAAACGATATACGGATTTAATTAAGTATTCCAGTAAGTTGTCATTACCTAATTCATAATGAGCAATTAAGTGTAACAAGCGGGCATAACATTGTAAATCAGTACGTAAATCAACTTTCCAATTAATAATTTTATTTAAGTAATCAATTGCTTTTTCATTGTCACCACTGCCAAAATATAAACAGGCAATTTTATAATAAAATACCAACACCCTATGCCTATCTAAATGCAACTTATATTCATCCAAGTGTTTTTCAATTTCAGGCACTAATTGCAAACCTTCGGTAAATGTTCCTTCTAAAAAATGTTTATTAATTCTGGCAGTATTTAAATATACAAAAGTTTGTATGCGAATATTATCATTACTGTTGCCTAAATCTGATTGTGCAAAGGCTTCAAATTGCTGCAGGTATTCATTAAATTTATCGAAATTATTTAAGTTAAACTGAGCGCCCAGTAAATTGTGCATACCTCTAATGTATTGTCCGGTTTCAATGCGCTTCATAATTTCATTTTCGTGAAATAACGATACCCATTTTTGTGTGTACCGATAATACATTAATAAATCTTGCAAAATAAATCCATACCAACAGTAGGACTGATATAAATATAATTTTTCGTAAAAGCCCAGTTCATCGTAATGTATGGGAGGTAAATTCGATTCAAAAAAAACTTTAACAGCATGTACATCGCGTTTATCACGGGCATGCCCGTTTTGTATATACCAACTATATAATTCTAAAGCTAAATTGGACAGTTTATTGCTTAAATCTAATTGATGGTAAATTTTTTCCGATTCCCCGCTCAATGTTTCAGCACGGTTTTCCATACTGCGCGTAATATGCATGGACTCAATTTTTTTCTCAAATTGAAGGGTAAGCAATGCATAAATATACTGATGCTGAGAATTGGTAACTTCTTTCAACTTATCAAGCAACTTCAAACTCTGCAAATAAAGGCCTTTGTTGTATAAAATTCTGGCAAAATCTAGTTGCTCATGGGCATAGCGATCTATATTATCCGATTGCTGAATTAGGCGCAAACTAGATAGCAATTCTTTATACAAATGCGCTTTCATATTGGAAAGCTGCTGCTTTTTTATGCTCGGATTTTTTTGTAATAATTGCACTTCATCATAATCTTTCATTTTATCTAAGGCATCAAACAACTGTACAATTTTCAACTCTTCGCCTGATGCATTGCGTTTTACATACAGCTTAAAATTGCGTTTTTCACCCTTTTCAAGCGATTTTATGAGTTGAAACAACATATCGGTACTTCGGTTAGGCATCGTAATTCGTTTTGTTTAAAATGCAGTACTGTAAAGGGTTTTAGTCAATTATATACCTTTTATCCAGCGTAAAATACTAGTGAATTTAACGCATTCCAGCATTATTTATGAGCTACATTCGATATCCCGTAAAATTACAAAGGGTTTTTGGTTTCATTAATGTTAACGTTTAACCATTATTTCATGAGTGAAAAAATATATATATTCGATACTACTTTACGCGATGGAGAACAAGTGCCCGGTTGCAAATTAAATACATCAGAAAAAATTGAACTGGCATTGGCACTGGAAGATTTGGGTGTTGATATTATTGAAGCAGGTTTCCCCATTTCATCACCGGGCGATTTTCATTCCGTACAAGAAATTTCAAAAATTATTCAACACGCATCGGTATGTGGCCTTAGCAGAGCAGTAAAAAAAGATATTGAAGTTGCTGCCGAAGCCCTTAAATATGCCAAAAAACCAAGAATACATACCGGCATTGGCACTTCTGATTATCATATTAAAGGAAAATTCAACTCAACAAGAGAAGAAATTTTGGAAAGGGCCGTACAATGTGTGCAATGGGCTAAAAATTTTGTAGATGATGTTGAATTTTATGCAGAGGATGCAGGCAGAACCGACAACGAATATTTGGCACGTGTAGTTGAAGCGGTAATTAAAGCCGGCGCAACCGTGATTAACATTCCCGACACAACCGGTTATTGTTTGCCTTCACAATATGGGGCCAAAATTGCATTTTTAAAAAATAATGTTCCCAACATAGACAAAGCTATTCTTTCCTGCCATTGCCATAACGATTTAGGTTTAGCCACAGCTAATTCAATTGAGGGAATAATACATGGTGCCAGACAAATTGAATGTACAATGAATGGTTTGGGTGAACGTGCAGGCAATACTTCGCTGGAAGAAGTGGTGATGATTATTCAACAACACAAGCATTTAGGCTTTCATACCAATATTAAAACAACACAATTAAACCCTATGAGCCGGTTGGTTAGCGATACCATGCGTATGCCCGTTCAACCCAACAAAGCTATTGTAGGTGCAAATGCCTTTTCGCATTCTTCCGGTATTCATCAAGATGGGTTTTTGAAAAGTGCTATTACTTATGAAATTATTAATCCAAAAGATGTCGGTGCCGATACATCAAAAATTGTATTAACTGCACGCAGTGGTAGAAGCGCATTGGCTTATCGATTAAAGAACTTAGGATATGAATGTACCAGAAACGATATTGATACTTTGTATGAAAAATTTCTACAAATAGCCGATCAAAAGAAAGAAGTATGTGATGACGATTTGCATGCAATGGCTAAACAACACCAACGGATTGAAGCATAATTTATGAATAACTTACCTGCAATACAAGTTACCCATTTGAACATACAACAATATGGCATTACCATTTTGCAGGATATAAGCTTCACCATTCAAAAAGGCGAACACTTGTTCGTAACTGGAATGGCAGGCAGTGGAAAAACCACATTAGGTAAGGCTTTGGCCACTAGAATATTTTTTAAAGGGAAAATTGCATTTCCTGCATTTGAAAACGCTAATCAGTTACCCAGAATAGTTTATATTGAGGATACACACCAATGGAAAAACCTTACCAACCTTTCCGATTTTTATTATCAACAACGATACAATAGTTGTGATGCGGATGATAGTGAAACCATGGTACAACATTTAGCACATCACACACAACAGTTAAATAATAGTGACAAGGACACCGAAGATTATTATGAGCTGTGCCAAAAATTCAATTTGCTGCATCGTTTAGAAACTCCGCTTATCCAACTTTCCAATGGGGAACAAAAAAAATTACAAATTATTAAATGCTTAATGCATAACCCCGAAATTTTAATTGTTGATAATATTTTAACCGGGTTAGACAAAACAGCACAAAATACTTTATTACAACTTTTAGAAAAATATGCAACTAACGGAGTTACCATTGTGTATATAGGGAATGATAATATTGTACCTAACTTTATAACACATGTACTAGAATTAAATGCAGAGAAAAAAAGTAGGTATTTTTCTAAAGAAATGTACTTGCCAAAAAGTGAAAATCAAATCTTACCTAACTTTAAAAAGCTTTTAATTGCTAATCAATTGCCAACAAGTGAAACGAGGGTAATTGAAATGCAGGATACAACTGTTATCTATGGCGATAAAAAAATTTTAGACAACATTAATTGGAATGTGCGTGCAGGTGAAAAATGGTTAATAAAAGGACATAATGGTGCAGGTAAATCAACCTTACTCAGCTTAATCAACGGTGATAATCCACAAGCTTATGCTAACGCTATTAAAATTTTTGGAACAAAAAGAGGTGGTGGAGAGAGTATCTGGGATATTAAAAAACGAATTGGGTACATATCGCCCGAATTGCATAAATACTTCGACAAACAACTGAGTGTTGAGAAAACCATTGCATCCGGTTTTTTTGATACAATGGGTGTATATAAAAAACTGAATGAAGCGCAAATACAAACCCTTAACACCATCATACAAGAATTTCAATTGCAGAATGTAACACAAAAACACTTAAGTGCATTATCGTTTGGCATGCAACGTTGGGTGTTATTGGCAAGAACATTAGTAAAAAATCCTCCCCTACTTATTTTCGACGAACCTTGTCAAGGGTTAGATGTCACTTTCACAAAATTATTTTTAAATTCCATACAACAAATTGCCGCTCAACAACCTACTACTACGCTACTGTATGTAACGCATGTAGATGACGAAATTCCAAATTGTATAAACAAGGTATTAATCTTACAAAATGGAAAAGCAAAAATTGAAGAGGCAGAAAATATTCAAAATAAAGAAAATAAAAAAACAATACATACCAACAGTTATTGTGTATAACATTATAAAGCTTAAAGTATGAAAAAGAATATTGCAGTAATACATGGCGATGGCATAGGACCTGAAGTAACTACACAGGCTATAAAAGTATTACATGCCATTGCAGAAAAATTTAATCATGAATGGCAATTTACTGATTGCTTAATGGGTGCAGTTGCCATTGACAAAACCGGCAACCCGTTGCCTGATGAAACAATTGAAGTTTGTTTAAACAGTGATGCTATTTTATTTGGTGCAATTGGCGATCCAAAATATGATAATGACCCTTCGGCAAAAGTTAGACCTGAACAAGGTTTATTGAAATTAAGAAAAGCATTACAACTTTTCGCAAATGTGCGACCGGTTACAACGTACCCGGCTTTACATCACTTATCTCCTTTAAAAGAAAAACAATTACAAAATGTTGATTTTGTAATTTATCGAGAATTAACCGGCGGTATTTATTTTGGGAAAAAAGAACTTAGCAGCGATAAAACCCAAGCCATTGATGAATGTATTTATAATACCAATGAAATAGAAAGAATTGCTCATGCCGCTTTTAAAGCAGCCATGCAACGAAAAAAACAATTAACCTTGGTTGATAAAGCCAATGTACTAGAAACATCACGCTTATGGCGTTCCGTTGTGCAGAATGTAGCTCAAAATTACACTGATGTAAAAGTGAGTTATTTATTTGTAGATAATGCAGCCATGCAAATCATTCTTAATCCTGCTCAATTTGATGTAATACTTACGGAAAATATGTTTGGTGATATTTTAAGCGATGAAGCAAGTGTATTATCCGGTTCATTAGGCTTGTTGCCATCAGCATCATTTGGTATAAGTACTGCTTTATTTGAACCTATACATGGTTCGTATCCACAAGCTGCAGGAAAAGATATTGCTAATCCACTGGGCGCCATCCTTTCCGCTGCTATGATGTTGGATTATTTTGGATTAACTGCAGAAGCAGCTGTAGTAAGAGCAGGTGTAAACTGGACATTAACACACAAATTTGTTACAAAAGATATTGACCCCATTAATTTCTATTTCACTTCTACCATAGGTGAATTGATTTGTGATTTTATATCGGGCAATAACAATTTTGAAGATATTAATCATAAAAATATTGAGTTGAGAAAGTCAACCATTATTTAGCGTATAAAAAAGTTCTTTGTTCATTCAAATACAACAGGTATATTTGTTCAACACAAAAAAATAAACGTGGCGAACAAATTTCATAATGCAATTTTTAATAACAGCACAGCAATTATTACTGTCATTATTATTGTCATTATTGTACCAGTCTTCAGAGGTGGGTAGTTTGTTTGTTTACAGCAATTATAAAACAATTCAACCCGCCTCAAAAAGGCGGGTTTTTTATTTCATATAAAACACAAAACCATGTATTATAACCAAAATACTTTCATTTATTTAAATGGCAGCTACGTTAAAGTGGCTGATGCAACCATTGATTTATACAGCCAAACCTTACACTATGGTTATGGAGTTTTTGAGGGCATACGTTCTTATAAAACTGTAGCCGGTCAAACTAAAATTTTTAAAGCTGAGGCACATTTCGAAAGATTGCGACAGTCGGCTTTAGCATTGAATTTACCTTATAGTTGCTCAGTTGAAGAATTAATAGAAGCCTCTTACAAAGTACTAGCACTGAATGATTTACAAGATGCTTACATACGTCCATTGGTGTTTGCGCCAGCTAATATGAGTTTTGTAAAAAATCTCACATCAAATATAGTTATTGAAGCATGGCGCATGGAGCCTTTCTTAGGTAACAAAATGTTGCGGGTGGTTACTTCATCTTTTGAAAGACCTAATCCCAAAGCATTTCACATTCATGCAAAAGCAACAGGACATTATGTTAATTCAATATTAGCCAGCCAAGAAGCAAAACAAAAAGGCTTTGATGAGGCCTTATTGCTAGATATGCACGGTTACATTGCAGAAGCTCCTGGTGCCAATGTATTTTTCGAAAAAAATGGAACACTCTTTACCCCCGAATTAGGAAATATATTACCTGGTATAACACGTGCCACAATTTTAGATTTATGCAGTGAATTAAATATTCCGGTAAAAGAAACAAAACTAAAAGTAGAAGATATGTACAATGCTGATGCAGCTTTCTTTTGTGGCACTGCTGCTGAAGTAATTGGTATTGAATCTTTAGACAATAAGCCATTTACAAAGCCTTGGGCTGAAACCATTAGTCGGCTTATTCAAACATCTTATAAAAACTTAATTACCGAAAACCAAAAAACAATTTTAAACGAAGTATTAGGAACAGAATAACATTAATACAAAATAAATACTATGCAAAAAGAATTAAACAAATACAGCAAAACGCTTACTCAAGATGAAACACAACCGGCAGCACAAGCAATGTATTATGCACTAGGCTTTAAAGAAGAAGATTTAAAAAAAGCGCAGGTAGGCATTGCCAGTATGGGATGGGATGGTAACCCTTGTAATATGCACTTGAATGATATGGCTACTGTGGTGAAGAAAAGTGTTGATAATACAGAAGGTTTATTGGGCTTACGTTTTTATACTATTGGTGTTAGTGATGGTATTAGCATGGGAACAGATGGCATGCGTTATTCATTAGTGAGTCGCGATTTAATTGCTGATAGCATAGAAACAAACGCAGCTGCACAATATTACGATGCATTAATTACTATACCCGGTTGCGATAAAAATATGCCGGGTTCCATTATGGCTATGAGCCGTTTAAACCGTCCAAGTTTAATGATTTATGGAGGTACCATTGCAGCAGGGCATTACAAAGGGGAAGATTTAAATATTGTTTCTGCATTTGAAGCATTGGGACAAAAAATTGCGGGGAAATTAAGTGAAGGAGATTTTAAGGGTATTATACAGCATGCCTGTCCCGGAGCCGGTGCTTGTGGTGGCATGTATACAGCTAATACCATGGCTTCTGCCATTGAAGCATTGGGCATGAGTTTGCCTTACTCATCTACTAATCCTGCTTTGAGTAATGACAAACAAAAAGAGTGTGAAGCAGCAGGAAAAGCTATTAAACTTTTAATGGAAAAAGACATTAAACCTCGCGACATTATGACCCGCGAAGCTTTTGAAAATGCTGTAACAATCGTAATGGCATTAGGTGGAAGCACCAACGCCGTATTGCATCTTATTGCCATGGCCAAAACCATTGGTGTGCCTTTTGGCATAAACGATTTTCAAAAAATAAGTGATAAAGTTCCTGTATTAGCTGATTTTAAACCCAGCGGAAAATATTTAATGGAAGATTTACATCAACATGGAGGTCTACCGGCTGTAATGAAATACTTACTGAAAAAAGGTTTTCTTCACGGTCAATGCCTAACCGTTACGGGTAAAACAGTAGCAGAAAATGCTGAGGAAGCAAGAGATTTAGATTTTGAAAAACAACAAGTAATTAAACCGGTTGAAACTCCTATTAAAGCAACCGGACACTTACAAATTTTATTTGGCAATTTGGCAAGTGAAGGGGCAGTTGCTAAAATTACCGGCAAAGAAGGTACTCATTTCAAAGGCCCTGCCCGTGTGTTTAATGGTGAACATGATTTTATTAAAGGCATTGAAAATAATGTAATTAAACCCGGCGATGTGGTCGTTATCCGATACATTGGCCCTAAAGGTGCACCAGGCATGCCCGAAATGTTGAAACCTACCAGTGCAATTGTAGGAGCAGGTTTAGGAAAAAGTGTGGCTTTAATTACTGATGGAAGATTTAGTGGTGGTACACATGGTTTTGTAGTAGGCCACATTACACCCGAAGCATTTACAGGTGGTGTATTAGCATTAGTAGAAAATGATGATATCATTGAAATTGATGCCATCAAAAACACCATTAATTTGTTGGTAGACGAAAAAACCATTGAAAGCAGAAAACAACAATGGAAACGCCCCGAACTAAAAGCCACAAAGGGGGTATTGTATAAATATATTCAATTGGTAAAATCAGCGTCTGAGGGCTGTGTTACCGATGAGCAAACCTTTTAATCACAATAAAATATTGAATAATGGATACTGTAATCACTGCACCTAATAAAACAGCTACATCAACTTCTAAACCAACTGTTTCCATCTCAGGATCTCAAGCGGTATTAGAAGCATTATTAGCTGAAAATGCAACTACCATTTTTGGTTATCCGGGAGGTGCAATTATGCCGATTTATGATGCTTTATACGATTATACCAACCAAATAAAGCATATTTTAGTCCGCCACGAACAAGGAGCAATTCATGCTGCACAAGGCTTTGCTCGCAGTTCGGGAAAAACCGGTGTTGTATTCGCAACCAGTGGTCCCGGTGCTACCAACCTTGTTACAGGTTTAGCAGATGCAATGATAGATAGTACTCCGTTAGTGTGCATTACAGGTCAGGTTTTTGCACATTTATTAGGAACAGATGCATTTCAGGAAGTGGATGTAATCAACATTACAACACCCGTAACCAAATGGAATTATCAAATTACAGACGCAACTGAAATACCACATGTTTTAGCGAAGGCATTTTTTATTGCCGGCACTGGAAGACCGGGCCCTGTTTTAATTGATATTACCAAAAATGCGCAATTACAAAAGTTTGAATACAGTGGTTACGAAAAATGTAATCACATAAGAAGCTACAGGCCCAAACCTATCATTAGAAAAAGTTATATAGAAGAAGCTGCGAAAGTGATTAATGAAGCCAAAAAACCATTCGTAATATTTGGCCAGGGAGTTATTTTAGGAAAGGCAGAACAGGAACTAAAAGCATTTATTGAAAAAGGAAATTTTCCCGCTGCATGGACTTTATTAGGTTTAAGCGCTTTACCAACAGATCATCCCTTAAACATGGGTATGTTAGGTATGCATGGTAACTATGGGCCAAATGTTTTAACCAATGAATGCGATGTATTAATTGCGGTAGGAATGCGCTTCGACGATCGTGTTACCGGACGTTTAGATAAATACGCCAAACAAGCTAAAGTTATTCATTTAGATATTGATCCTGCAGAAATTGATAAAAACGTTCAAACCACAGTTCCTGTTTGGGGCGATTGTAAGGAAACACTTCCCATGTTAACCCAACTCATTCAACCCAATAACCACACAGCATGGATTAATCGTTTTCGCGAATATGCACAGCAGGAATATGATGTAGTTATTCAAAACGAATTAAACCCTACATCATCAATTATGACAATGGGTGAAGTAATTAAAACCTTGAATGAATTGACTAACGGAGAGGCCATTGTTGTAACTGATGTTGGGCAACACCAAATGGTTGCCTGCCGCTATGCTAAATTCAATCAATCAAAAAGCAACATCACATCCGGCGGAGCAGGAACTATGGGATTTGGCTTACCGGCAGCAATAGGTGCAAAATTTGGTGCACCAAACAGAACCGTAGTAGCAATTATTGGCGACGGAGGATTTCAAATGACTTTACAGGAATTAGGTACCATCATGCAATTTAATGTTGATGTAAAAATTTTAATATTAAATAATGAGTTCTTGGGTATGGTACGTCAATGGCAACAGTTATTCCACGATAAAAGATATTCATTTGTGGATATTACCAGCCCCAATTTCGTGCAACTTGCCAAAGCCTATCATATTGAAGGCAATAGCATTAAAGATAGAAGCCAATTGAAAAATGCGTTACAAACTATGTTAAACCACAAAGGGAGTTATTTATTAGAAGTAATGGTAGGAAAAGAAAATAATGTATTCCCCATGGTTCCACAAGGCTGCAGCGTAGCTGAAATTAGATTACAGTAATTGCATTTTTAAAAATACAAATATGAAAAAGGAATATACCATAACCGTTTATACCGAAAATCAAATTGGCTTATTGAATAGAATTGCCATCATTTTTTCGCGTAGAAAAATTAATATAGAAAGTTTAAACACTTCACCCTCTGAATCGGAAGGCATTCATCGCTTTACGATTCTAATTAATGAAACAGAGGAAGTGGTAAGAAAACTCTGCAGGCAAATTGAAAAACAAGTTGAAGTTTTAAAAGCATATTACAATACCGAGGATGAAATTGTATGGCAAGAATTAGCCATGTATAAAGTATCAACGGATGCAATAGCTGAAAAAGTAAAAGTTGAAAGGCTACTTCGCGAATATGGTGCCCGTGCAGTTGTAATTAGAAAAGATTATACAGTTTTTGAAACATCAGGTCATCGCGAAGAAACTGACCGCTTAATAAAAGTGTTAGAGCCGCATGGCTTAATTGAATTTGTTAGAAGTGCACGGGTAGCCATCATTAAATCGAGCAATGGCTTCCACGAAAAATTAAAACAATTTGAGCAATTAGAACCTGGTGAAGAGGTAATTGAAAATGAATACCTGAGTAAACAGGCTGAAGTATTTTCTATGTAATAAACCATTATACAAAACAACCAACATTAAAAACTAAAAATTAGCAAAATGGCAAAACTGAATTTTGGCGGCGTTGAAGAAAATGTAGTAACCCGCGAAGAATTTCCTCTTTCAAAAGCACAGGATGTATTGAAAAATGAAATTGTGGCTGTAATAGGATATGGCGTTCAAGGTCCCGGACAGGCTTTGAATATGCGCGACAATGGCATTAACGTTATTGTAGGCCAGCGCAAAAATTCAAAAACATGGGATAAAGCCATTGCTGATGGATTTGTTCCCGGACAAACTTTGTTTGAAATTGAAGAGGCGTTACAAAAAGGTACCATTATTTGTTACCTGCTTAGCGATGCTGCTCAAATTGCTTTATGGCCAACTGTAAAAAAACATTTAACACCTGGCAAAGCACTCTATTTTTCACATGGCTTTGGTATTACTTTCAATGATCAAACCGGCATTATTCCCCCAAATGACGTGGATGTATTTTTAGTTGCCCCAAAAGGTTCCGGAACTTCATTAAGAAGAATGTTTTTACAAGGCCGTGGTTTAAACAGTAGTTTTGCCTTATACCAAGATGCTACAGGAAAAGCTAAAGAAAGAGTAATTGCTTTAGGTATTGCCGTTGGTAGCGGTTATTTATTTGAAACTGATTTCAGAAAAGAAGTATACAGCGATTTAACCGGTGAAAGAGGCACATTAATGGGTGCTATACAGGGCATATTTGCTGCACAATACCAGGTATTGCGCGATAAAGGCCATTCACCAAGTGAAGCATTTAATGAAACTGTTGAAGAACTTACTCAAAGTTTAATGCCTTTAGTTGCAGAAAATGGCATGGATTGGATGTATGCCAACTGTTCAACTACAGCACAACGGGGAGCACTTGACTGGTGGAAAAAATTCAGAGATGCTACCGCACCTGTTTTCAAGGAATTATATGAAAGCGTTGCCAGTGGCAAAGAATCAAAACGCTCCATTGATTCCAATAGTCAGCCCGATTACAGAGAAAAGTTAGAAAAAGAATTAAAAGAATTACGCGATAGCGAAATGTGGCAGGCCGGAAAAACTGTACGCAGCTTAAGGCCTGAAAATCAGTAATAAAATTTGTGTTAAGATGATGGTGTAATGCTACACCATCATCTTTAAAAAAATTGTGGCAATGCAGGTTCAGGAAAAAATAGAGGTATTCAATTTTCAAGAGGCTTACCAAAAACTAAAGCAGGTAGTTGTAAAAACACCCCTACAGTACAATGAAGTTTTATCAAAACAATACCATTGCAAAATATTTCTTAAACGCGAAGATTTACAAATCGTTCGTTCCTACAAAATTCGCGGCGCATTTAATTTATTAAACAGCATTCCTACAGAACAATTACAAAAAGGCGTTGTATGTGCAAGCGCCGGCAACCACGCACAGGGCTTTGCGTATAGTTGTAAATACCTGGGTATTAAGGGCGTAATTTTTATGCCAATTATTACACCCAAACAAAAAATTAATCAAACTAAAATGTTTGGGGAAGATGCAATTGAAATTATTTTAACGGGTGATACTTTTGACGATTGTGCCGCAGCCGCACAAGAATATACATTACACCATGGAATGACCTTTATTCCCCCATTCGATGATTTTAAAATTATTGAAGGACAAGCAACAGTGGGAATGGAAATTCTGGAGGAATTGCACCTAGTTGATTATTTGTTTTTACCAGTTGGGGGCGGTGGATTAGCCGCAGGTGTTGGCAGCTATTTCCAAAGGCAAGCACCTCAAACAAAAATTATAGGTGTTGAACCCGAAGGGGCTCCATCTATGACAAAAGCTTTTGAATGCGGTTATCCGGTTGCCTTACCAACTATTGACCGATTTGTAGATGGTGCTGCCGTTAAAAAAGTGGGTAATCTTACCTACCCTATTTGTAAATCAACACTTTCAGAACTATGCCTGGTTCCCGAGGGAAAAGTGTGTACTACAATTTTAAATTTATACAACCAAAACGCCATTGTTGCGGAACCCGCCGGCGCTTTAAGTATTGCGGCATTAGATGCGTTTGCAGACCAAATTAAAAACAAAACCGTTGTGTGCATTATTAGCGGAGGCAACAATGATATTGACCGAATGCCCGAAATAAAAGAAAGGGCTTTGCAATTTGAAGGTTTAAAACATTATTTCTTAATACAATTTGCACAACGTCCCGGTGCACTCAGAGAATTTTTAAACGATGTGCTGGGCAAAAACGATGACATTACCCGCTTTGAATACATGCAAAAAACCAATAAAGAAAAAGGTCCTGCATTAGTAGGAATTGAATTAAGCAATCGAAACGATTATACCGCACTTATTCAACGCATGCAACAACATCAAATAGATTTTACGGAAATTAATAAACAAAACACACTTTTTGGCTATCTTATCTAATTTTTTAAGCAAAAACTTAGATAATTTAAACAATTTTCCCAAAAAATTAAATATATTTGAACAATTACCGCCATTACATAAAATAATTCAAACAACAATGGTAAACTTTAACAACACAATGGCTGCAAACGAAGGTTTATACAACCCTGCTTTTGAACATGATGCTTGTGGTATTGGTTTCGTTGCCAATATTAAAGGCAATAAGTCGCATCAAAATGTATTAGATGCACTTACCATTTTAGAAAACATGGAGCATAGAGGTGCCTGCGGATGCGAAAACAATACGGGCGATGGTGCAGGTATTATGATTCAACTACCCCATGAATTTTTCTTTGAAGAATGTGTAAAACTTGGGGTACATCTGCCCAGTTTTGGAAAATACGGAGTTGGCATGATCTTCTTCCCAAAAGATATTCGATTAAAGGAAGAATGCCGCGATATATTTAACAGAGCCGCTGAAACACTCGGACTTGAAATTCTTGCCTATAGAAAAGTGCCTGTTAATCCTTCAAACATAGGCGCAACAGCTCTTTCAGTAGAACCTGAAATTGAACAAGTATTTATAGCATGCCCCGATCATATTAACCATGCCGATGCATTTGAAAGAAAATTATTTGTATTAAGAAACTATGCTACACATACAATTCAAAATACAGTAAAAAAAGATAATATTGGTTTTTACATTGCTTCACTTTCTTATAAAACAATTGTTTACAAGGGGCAATTAACCAGCATGCAGGTTCGCACTTATTTTCCCGATCTGCAAAATAAAAGAGTAGTAAGTGCATTTGGCTTGGTACACTCTCGCTTTGCTACCAACACATTTCCTTCATGGAAATTAGCACAACCATTCCGTTACATTGCACACAATGGCGAAATCAATACATTACAAGGCAACTTAAACTGGTTAAAAACCAGTGAGAAAGGATTCACTACACCTTATTTCACTAAAGAAGAAATGGAAATGCTTTTGCCCATTGTTTCTGAAAACCAGTCTGATTCTGCTTGTTTAGATAACATGATTGAATTGCTAACCTTATCAGGTCGATCACTTCCGCATGTAATGATGATGCTGATTCCGGAAGCTTGGGATGGTAATGAACAAATGGATCCGGTAAAAAAAGCGTTCTATGAGTTTCATGCAGCTTTTCAGGAACCTTGGGACGGGCCTGCTTCCATTTCATTTACCGATGGCAAAATAATTGGTGCCACTTTAGACAGAAATGGATTACGCCCATCACGTTACTGTGTAACAAAAGATGATAGAGTAATTATGGCTTCTGAAACCGGCGTATTGCCCGTTGATCCTGAGCTAATAATTGAAAAAGGTCGCCTACAACCCGGCAAAATGTTTGTGGTTGATATGGAACAAGGTAGAATTATTAGTGATGAAGAATTGAAGAAAGATATTTGTTCCAGAAAGCCTTATGCAGAATGGTTAAACAAATATAAAATTCGTTTGGAAGAATTACCTGAACCCAGGGTAACGTTTACCCATTTACATCACGATCAGGTATTTAAATATCATAAAGCGTTTGGCTACACCACAGAAGATTTAGAAACCATTATTGCACCTATGGCATTAGATGGGAAAGAACCCATCGGTTCTATGGGTACTGATACACCATTGGCCATTTTAAGTAATCAACCACAGCATTTAAGCCATTATTTTAAACAATTGTTTGCGCAGGTTACTAATCCACCTATCGATCCTATTCGCGAAAAGATGGTGATGAGCCTTGCCACATTTGCAGGAAACAATGGAAACATATTGGTAGAAGATCCGCTTGATTGCCATAGTGTAGCACTGAAGCATCCAATTCTAAACAACCACGAATTAGAAAAAATTAGAAGTATTGATACCGGAATTTTTCAAGCAAAGACACTTCAAACCTATTTCCGTGCTGATGGGCAACCCGGTTCATTACAAAAAGGCATTGACCGACTTTGTCGTTATGCAGTTGATGCTGTTGAAGATGGCTTTGAAGTACTCATTCTCTCCGATCGCGCAATTGACAGTGAACATGCACCTATTCCAACTTTATTAGCAACTGCTGCTGTACATCACCATTTAATTAGAAAAGGATATCGTGGGCAAGTAGGTATTATTGTTGAGGCAGGCGATGTTTGGGAAGTACACCATTTTGCCTGTTTAATTGGTTTTGGTGCAACTGCAATTAACCCATATTTAGCGTTGTCAACCATTCGTGATATGAAGATGGATGGACAATTAAAAACGGAACAAGATGCTGATCAGTTGAAGAAAAATTATATTAAAGCAGTATGTGATGGGTTATTGAAAGTGTTTTCCAAAATGGGTATTTCAACCTTACAATCCTACCAGGGTGCGCAAATTTTTGAAATTGTGGGATTGAATCAATCCGTAGTTGATAAATATTTTACCGGTGCCACTTCCCGTATTCAAGGAATGGGGTTAGATGAAATTGCTCGTGAAGCTTTGGCAAAACACCAATTAGCTTTCAGCAAAAAAGAAGCACCTGTTCAGCGGTTAGCAGTTGGTGGCTTATATCAATGGAAAAGAAAAGGAGAAGAACATTTATTCAATCCTCAAACCATTCATTTATTGCAATATGCTACACGAATGAATGATTATAATACCTACAAAAAGTACGCAAAGCTTATTAATGAGCAGGGCGCAAAAGCATGCACTATTCGCAGCTTATTGGATTTTAAAAGAACAAGACAACCCATATCCATTGACGAAGTTGAACCTGCAGAAAATATTTACAAGCGCTTCGCTACAGGCGCAATGAGTTTCGGGTCTATTTCCCATGAAGCACATAGTACATTGGCTATTGCCATGAATCGTCTTGGTGCAAAAAGCAATACCGGCGAAGGTGGCGAGGACGAAATAAGATATACTCCTTTACCCAATGGCGATAGTATGCGCAGCGCTATTAAACAAGTTGCCTCTGCACGCTTTGGTGTAACCAGTTTATATTTAACCGAAGCCGATGAATTGCAAATTAAAATGGCACAAGGTGCAAAGCCGGGTGAAGGTGGACAATTGCCCGGACATAAAGTTGATGAATGGATTGGGAAAGTACGGCACGCAACACCCGGTGTGGGATTAATTTCACCCCCGCCCCATCACGATATTTATTCGATTGAAGATTTAGCACAATTAATATATGATTTAAAGAACGCCAATCGCAAAGCACGCATTAGTGTTAAATTGGTTGCGAAAGCAGGCGTAGGAACCATTGCTGCCGGTGTTGCAAAAGCTAAAGCAGATGTAATTCTTATTTCCGGGTATGATGGTGGTACTGGCGCCTCACCCATTAGCTCCATTAAACATGCAGGTTTACCATGGGAATTGGGATTAGCAGAAGCGCACCAAACCTTAGTAAAAAATAAATTACGCAGCAGAGTGGTTTTACAAGCTGATGGCCAAATGAAAACCGGCAGAGACATTGCTATTGCAACTTTAATGGGTGCTGAAGAATGGGGCGCAGCAACTGCAGCATTAGTTGTAGAAGGTTGTATTATGATGCGTAAATGCCACCTCAATACATGTCCGGTAGGTATTGCTACGCAAGATGAAGTACTTAGAAAACAATTTACCGGCAATCCCGACCACGTTATTCATTTCTTCCAATTTATTGTACAGGAATTGCGTGAAATTATGGCCGAATTGGGTTTTAGAACCATAAACGAAATGGTAGGACAGGTTGATAATCTTACAGTTCGTGATAATATTCATCATTGGAAATATCAGCACCTCGATCTTTCACCAATTTTATATAAGCAACCTGCTTCACCATATGTTGGTTTATACCAGCAGGAAACACAAGATCATGGATTAGACAATGTACTTGATTGGCAATTATTGGAAAAAGCAAAACCGGCTTTAGAAGAAGCAAAAAAAGTACAAGCACAATTCAATATTAAAAACACAGACAGAACTGTTGGCGCTATTCTTTCAAATGAAATTACGAAACTATATCGTTCAAAAGGACTTCCTGAAAACACCATACATTTTAAATTTTTGGGAACTGCCGGACAAAGTTTTGGTGCTTTCAACACAAATGGCATTACGTTAGAATTGGAAGGCGATGCCAATGATTATTTTGGAAAGGGATTAAGCGGTGCTAAACTGATAGTTTATCCGCCCAAACAAGCTTCATTTGTGCCGGAAAACAATATCATAATCGGCAATGTAGCCCTGTATGGTGCTACTTCAGGGGAAGCATTTATTAGAGGAAAAGCAGGGGAACGTTTTGCCGTTAGAAATTCCGGCGCTATTGCGGTTACAGAAGGTGTTGGCGATCATGGATGTGAATATATGACCGGTGGTAAAGTGGTAGTATTAGGTAATACAGGTCGAAACTTTGCTGCAGGCATGAGTGGCGGAACTGCCTATGTGTACGATGTAAACAATAATTTCAAAACCAATTGCAACACTGAAATGGTTGATTTAGATCCATTAGATGAACAGGACAGCCGTGAATTATTTCAACTCATTCAGCAACACCATCAATATACCGGAAGTACTGTTGCCAAGTTTGTTTTAGATGATTTTGAAAATCAATTAAAAAACTTTATTAAAGTGTTCCCAAGAGATTATAAAAAAGTGTTACAAGAAAAAAACAAAGCAACCGTAACACAAAAAAAATAACTCAACTTATTGCATCAACCCACATCATTTAAAAAATTTCATTATGGGAAAAACAACAGGATTCTTGGAATTTGAAAGAGAATTACCCAAAAAAAGGCCGGTTGAAGAACGTATTAACGACTATAAAGAATTTGTACTTCCTTTCACAGCAGAACAATTACATCAACAATCTGCACGTTGCATGAATTGCGGCGTTCCTTTTTGCCACAATGGATGTCCGTTGGGAAATGTGATTCCCGAATTTAATGATGCAGTGTATAACGCCAACTGGCAGGAAGCGTATGAAATTTTAATTTCAACCAATAATTTTCCGGAATTTACCGGACGCATTTGCCCTGCCCCTTGTGAAAGTGCATGCGTATTAGGCATTAATCGCCCCGCTGTCACAATTGAAGAAATAGAAAAACACATTATTGAAATTGCCTTTGAAAAAGGATTTGTGCAACCAAGAAAACCCAACGTAAGTACCGGAAAAAAAGTTGCCATTATAGGTTCAGGTCCTGCCGGATTAGCAGCTGCCGCCCAACTAAATTATGCAGGCCATAGTGTTACTGTATTTGAACGCGATGATGCACCAGGCGGTTTATTAAGATATGGCATACCCGATTTTAAATTGGAAAAATCGGTATTGGATAGAAGAATTCAATTAATGGAGCAAGAAGGCATTGTATTTAAATGCAATGCCAATGTGGGTGTAAATGTGAGTATTAATGATTTACTGCGAGAATTTAATGCCATTGTACTGGCTGGTGGTTCTACAACACCAAGAGATTTACCTATACCCGGAAGAGAATTAGAAGGTGTTTATTTTGCTATGCAGTTTTTGAAACAAAATAATAAACGAGTGGTTGGTAAACCAACTACAACATCATCCGGTAATATCATAGAAAGCAATATGCTTGCCAATGAAATTATGGCCACTGACAAAAATGTAATTGTAATTGGCGGTGGGGATACGGGAAGTGATTGTGTAGGTACTTCCAATCGTCATAAAGCTAAATCAGTCACTCAATTTGAATTATTACCCAAACCACCTGAAAGTCGTACGCCATTCATGCCCTGGCCTACCTACCCCATGCTATTAAAAACAACTACTTCACATGAGGAAGGAGCCAATCGCCATTGGGCTATTGTTACCAAAGCATTCATAGGTGATGATAATGGGAAACTAAAAGCAGTTAAAGTAGTTGATGTTGAATGGACGGTTAGTAATGATGGCAAGCCAACTCGGTTTGTAGAAATATCGGGTACAGAAAGAGATTTGCCTTGTGAATTAGCTTTATTAGCCATGGGTTTTGTGCATCCTGAACATGCCGGTTTATTGGAGGAATTAGATGTGGAATTAGATGAAAGAGGCAATGTAAAAGCTTCTGAAAAAAATTACCAAACTAATATTACTAAAATATTTACAGCCGGTGATATGCGTCGCGGACAATCATTAGTAGTATGGGCAATTAGTGAAGGCAGAGAATGTGCCCGTAAAGTGGATGAATTTTTAATGGGACAGTCAGTTTTAGAAACAAAAGATGCCTCTCTTTGGGAAATTGCATAAATTAATTATTTTTTAATACTTATATTTTAAGCCGCCAAAATGAGCGGCTTTTTTATTTTTTGAATAATAAATACTGAAAATCAATTACTTAAAAAAATATTGCAGTTTTTATTAAAAATATTATATTTATTTACATTTGATAATTTATTTCATTTTTCTATTTTTTTTGTTATTTTAGCAAAATAAAGTAAATATATTTATTTTTATAACATAAAATGAGCATCATGGTAAACAAACTGTCATTTAAAACAATTGCCCCTTTTACATTATTAGGCATTGTAGCAATTGCAGCATTATTCATTCCAACTATCCCAGATTTTGCAGACACAAAAGGACATTATAACACAGCAGATATTGCTTGGATTTTGGTTGCTACTGCATTGGTATTTTTAATGACACCAGGTTTGGCATTTTTTTATGGAGGCATGGTACATCGCAAAAACGTGCTTTCAACTATGATTAAAAGTGTGGTTGCAGCCGGTATTGTAAGTATATTATGGATTGTAGTGGGCTACAGCTTGGCTTTTGGACCCTCAATAGGAGGCTTCATAGGCAACCCTTCTACCCATTTTTTCTTTAAAAATGTTGCTTCCGGCGCTCCCTGGGTCGGAGCTCCAACAATTCCACTCACCTTATTCGCCTTATTTCAATTAATGTTTGCCATTATTACGCCCGGATTGGTAGTAGGCGCTGTTGCTGAACGAATTAGGTTTACAGCCTATATTTTATTTATTGCTTTATTTAGCTTATTAGTTTATGCACCAATTGCACATTGGACATGGCATCCTGATGGATTTTTAGCTAAAATGGGTGTTTTAGATTTTGCCGGTGGAACAGTTGTACACATATCAGCCGGTTGTGCAGCTTTAGCAGGTGCTTTGGTTTTAAAACGTAGAAAAGTTCATATTGAACAACGCGAAATTCCACCCGCTAATATCCCCTATGTATTAATAGGCACCGGTTTATTATGGTTTGGCTGGTTTGGTTTTAATGCAGGCTCTGCATTAGCAGCCAACTCATTAGCAGTATCAGCATTTGCAACCACCAGTATTGCAGCCGCCGCTGCAGGTTGTGCCTGGATGTTTTTTGATGCCATGAAAGGCAAGAAACCTTCTGTTTTAGGATTTTGCATTGGGGCTGTGGTGGGTTTAGTAGCCATTACACCTGCCTCTGGTTTTATTGGTATTCCTCAAAGCATATTTGTGGGCGTAATTGCTGCAGTTATTTCGAACATTGCTGTTCACTATAAATCAAAATCGAAATTAGATGATACATTAGATGTATTCCCTTGTCATGGTTTGGGCGGTATTGTAGGCATGTTATTAACCGGGCTATTGGCTACCAAAGCAGTAAATGCCGCCGGAAACAATGGATGGTTGTATGGCAATGCTGCTTTATTCTTTACCCAAATGAAAGCCATGTTAATAGTTGTAGCCTACAGTTTCATTATGTCATTTGCTATTTTCAAGTTCATCAACTTCATTTTGCCGCTGAGAGTTAGTTTGGCTGAAGAAGAAGTGGGATTGGACAAATCACAACACGATGAAAAATACGTACAAGGAACATTAATTGTAGAAAAAATTGAAGAAACAGAACCGGGATTAATCACTCAAAAAGAAATTATCATGCATGCATCATAACACGAAAAAGGTACAGCAGGTAACAAGCTTCTGACCAAGCCTATTTGCTGTACCCTTTTATTAACAAAAAACCAACCACAATGTTAAAGAAAATTTGCCAACTAACTGCAATAAGTTTTGCAGCGGTCACTTCTATTGAAGCACAAACCGACACTACTAAAAAATTGGAAACGAGCTCTACCACTTTCACCTATTCAGTAGATGCTTATTACAGAACCGATTTTACAGACCCTGCTTCCGACAGCAAAACAAACAGCTTAACAAGTTTTACCAATTCTAAAAATTCATTTGAATTGGGCATGGCTTCTGTAAGAGTAGATCAAACTTTTGGAAAAGTAGGCGCTACTGCTGATTTAGGTTTTGGACAACGTGCCGAAAGTTATTCTTATAACGATGTAGGAACCATGGCAGCTATTAAACAACTATTCCTCACCTATCACCCATTTAAAAATTTAACCTTCACCGCCGGAAAATTTGGCACCTTCATTGGCTATGAAGTATTAGATGCTTACGCTAACAGAAACTACAGTATGAGTTATGGGTTTTCCTACGGCCCATTCTTTCATACCGGTATTAAAGCCGATATTTCTTTGGGGGGGCAAAACCGCCATCATGGTAGGAATAGCCAATCCAACAGATTATACAACCACTTCCTCATCTAACAAAGTGGCATTGGCGCAAATAAGCACAGGCACTAAAGATGATCATTTTAAAGCCTTCCTCAATTTCCAAGGAGGTACAGGTTTTAATCAATTCGACTTAGTATTGAATGCAACGCTATCAGATAAACTAAGCCTTGATTATGATGGGACTATTAAAACCGTGCATGAAAATGGAGTAAGTAATAACTGGACTAGCAATGCATTGTACATTAATTACGACATCAACAAAACAGTTGGGTTCACTTTAAGGAATGAATATTTTAACGACAAAAAAAATGTGGCCGGTGTTGGTGCAGCCATTTTTGCTACAACACTTTCCGGAAATATTCACATTAACAATCTTACACTCATTCCGGAATTCAGAATAGATAACTCACAATCGGCCATTTTCTCTAAGAGCAGTTTATATAATTCCAGCAAAAATGATATCAGCTGCCTTCTTGCAGCCGTTTACAAATTCTAACCTACACCAAAAGCAAACTAACTAAAAACAAACTTATTATCATGGAAAAATCAAAACCATCCTTTTTAGGAAAAAAATATTTATATACACTAATATTGTTATTTGTATTTATAATAACATTTATACCATCACACAGTTTTGCACAAGACCCCACAGGAGCCAAAACCGGGACATTAGCGGATATTGATACATCAGCCGTTAAAACTTTAGATACAATAAGCAAAGCAAAAGATAGTAGTACCGCAAAATTGGCTGAACATATTAGCCAATTAGCAAGTACAGTTCATAGTATTGGAGATGCAGATGGCCACAATAAAATTGCAATTAATATTATGTGGACCTTAATTGCCGGATTTTTGGTAATGTTTATGCAGGCAGGATTTGCCATGGTTGAAACAGGATTTACACAAAAGAAAAATGTGGCACATACCATGCTCATGAATTTTTTAATTTATGCAATTGGCATGTTAGGATTTTGGATAGTTGGATTTGCTATTATGTTTGGCGGATCTTTAAATCCTGCAACATTGGGTGGTGCACCGGGCGTTTCCAGTCATGAAGTAATTATTCATTTATTTGGTAAAGATTTTGGCATTGCCGGAACTGCTGCCTACTTTTTAAACAGTAAGGTTTATGACGTAGGGGTATTTACGTTGTTTTTATTCCAAATGGTTTTCATGGATACAACTGCCACAATTCCTACTGGGTCAATGGCTGAACGTTGGACTTTAAAATCATTTATTGTATATGGCTTCTTTATCTCCATGTTTGTTTATCCACTTTATGGAAATTGGGTATGGGGCGGTGGATGGCTTTCAGCTTTAGGCACCAATTTTGGTCTGGGACATGGTCATGTTGATTTTGCTGGCTCTTCTGTTGTTCATATGGTTGGCGGCGTTGCAGCTTTAGCCGGAGCAATAGTAATTGGTCCCCGTTATGGTAAATATGGAAAAGATGGATCAGTAAAAACAATTCCCGGACATAATATTCCAATGGCCATTATTGGTACGTTTATTTTAGCATTCGGTTGGTTTGGATTTAATCCAGGATCAACATTAGCTGGTGGTGATTTACGTATTAGCATTGTTGCAGTAAATACAATGTTAGCCTCAGCAGCCGGTGCTATTGCAGCATTGTTTTACATGTACATTAAGGGCGGAAAAGCTGACCCCGGAATGGTTGCAAATGGAATGCTGGCGGGCTTAGTTGCCATAACAGCACCCTGTGCATTTGTTACAGCAACATCAGCAGTAATTATTGGTGCCATTTCAGGTATTCTGGTGATTTTAGTATACAATTTTGTAGATACCAAATTAAAAATTGATGACCCTGTTGGAGCATTTGCTGTACATGGCGCAAATGGAGCTTGGGGTGTGTTAGCACTTGGTCTATTTGCCGATGGATCGTATGGTGATGGTTGGAATGGCGTTTCAGGCACAGTAAAAGGTTTGTTTTATGGTGATTACAAACAATTTATTGCCCAATGCATTGGCACAATTACCTGTTTTGTTTTTGTATTTGTAGTGATGTATGTGTTTTTTAAACTACTTAACAAAGTAATTCCTTTAAGAACAAAAGAAGCGGATGAAATTGCCGGTTTAGATATTCCGGAGACCGGCGTGTTGGGATATGTTGATTAATCAATGATCAATAAAATGTTTTTATAAATAAACATGAGGAGGGATACACAGGGATGGGGTTGCAAAACCCCTTCCCTTCTATCATTATTAAATTAAACATTTACTATATGTATCCAAAAATTAAAAAAGCTATCCAACCATTTAGGTTACTATTAAACGATAGTAGGGTAACCGGAATTTTATTAATAACATGCACACTAGTATCAATAGTGCTTTCAAATGCAACATTTACGCACAACTATCTTTTATTTTGGCATAAAAGCATTCTAAAAACCGATGCTGAAATTTTTCCTAACACCCCTTTAAGCTTCATTAATGCCGCACTCATGTCATTCTTTTTTCTTTTAGCCGGAACTGAAATAAAACGAGAATTGAGCAATGGTGAATTATCTGCTTTCAAAAAAGCAATACTACCTTTTGGAGCAGCTTTAGGTGGAATGGTTGTACCTGCATTATTATATTTTTTATTCAACCGAACCTCAGGTCATTTATCCGGATGGGGTATTCCAACTGCAACAGATATAGCATTTTCATTAGGCATTGCTTCTATCATAGGAAAAAGATTCCCTGTTTCCCTAAAAATATTTTTAATGGCTTTAGCTATTATTGATGATTTGGGTGCAATTATTATTGTAACTTTTTTTTATGGTGGTGCTATTCATTTAAATTATTTTATTGCTGC